>Ga0307517_10015587_pt1 | contig 10081 bp, 10 predicted proteins | sample 23_EM_MG_FD_194515 | JGI IMG/M metagenome (GOLD analysis project Ga0307517, IMG submission 194515) | Populus trichocarpa ectomycorrhiza microbial communities from riparian zone in the Pacific Northwest, United States - 23_EM | ecosystem: Host-associated > Plants > Roots > Unclassified | place...
GAGAAACTCTAAAATGTGACCAGAAATGGACATCAAAGGACTCACACGTCTTTGGGCGGCCTTACGGAGGAGGGAGACAATGCCTGAGTCCGGAATTTTTTCTGGTTGGGCTTTATCCGCCGCGTATACTTCCGCTAGCACGGCCTAACGTGATGTGTCAGGAAACGCACCCCTGGTTGCCAGCGGGTGTGTGTGCAAACCTACCCGTATTGTGGTGGAGGCCATTGTATTCTTATTCTGTTTAAGAACCCACCGCAACGTTTAGAATCCAAACATTCGGGTCGGAACGGATGTTTTGTAGTTGCTCACCCTCATAGCGGATTTGAGGTCTGCCAGAAGCTGGGACCGTAAAGCTGTTCAAGGCGTTTAGACACAGGGGTTGTACGCTCCTCCCATACCCTACCATTACTGGTGGGGGCAGCATCACTGTATCCCCTGAACACCGCGAGCCTGCGGGTGATTGAGACTGTCCTCTTTGCGGTCAGCATGATCGGTGGCGAAGAAGCAGGTTGTTTGGCAATGGCCACCAAACCAAACAAAAACCTCAACTCTTCTCACTCTAATTTTGTGGCGACGCGCATGGCGCACTTCGAAACACACTACCCGATCATGTTCAAGCAACCCTGATCAAGCTCGCCCACAAGCCGACCTCAGTGCTACCAACCAAAAGCACCGCGAACCGCTGTTTCTCATTTCGGGACGCTCCCGCCAGGACCTCAAATAGCATCCGGTTCGGGAAGGGCTTCTCCTTTCAACATCGGCTGCATTTGAACTGTGCGTGTGACGCGTGGGTGAATCTCCCCAAGGCATGCACGGTCAATGTAACCTTGGGAAAAGCGAAGGACCGATGATAGGTGGATTATACCCTCTCTTCGCAGCTGCACGATTTTTCAAGGGACTTATGACTAGATTTATGGGGCAGCCGCGACGCGTCGGCACGTCAACCCGAAGTTCAACTTTTTGCGGTCACATTTCTTTTCTAAGCGGTACAATAGCAACGTGTGTTTCCTAATCGGGAATAGTCAAACGCGGTCACATGACGTGTTGACTCTGGTGCCACGCTATTCCCCGAACCCGCACAACCTGACCAGGCCATAAAACCACGCGCCGCCCTCTAATCCACCCCACAATCCTCAACACCGCCGTCTTGCGGGACCAACATTGAACGCACTGACGCTCTCAGCGGCGCCACCCTCGATTTCAATACCCAAGACGACGACGCTCAAGGGCCTACAACAACTCAAGTATTCTATTCTTCCGTCCCTCTTTCAACCTAGAAAACAATGCTTGCATCCTCCCCATCCCAGCGCTATACATCTCCATTCTCCCGCGATCCACCCTTCAGCTCACCCCTGGCGATGACCAGCACCCCACCGCGGTTCGAACGGGGTAACAGTTCCTCGTGTTACTCCCCGACTCTGTCCCCATCTCCGCTCAAAACTCGCAGCATGATGGACACCGACGACCTCTTCTCATCGCCCTCGACATCACGCCTGGTGGGCAAACGCGGTCCCAGCTCCACTCCACCCCGTTTTCCGACCCACTCCAACGCAGCACCTCTGCGGACACCGGTGAAAGATTCGCCGTCGAATCTCTTTCATTTCCCCGACGGACTGCCTCGTCACGCCGATGCAGGAGTTGGTGCCAAACGGAAACCTACCCCTCTATTCAAGACTACACCTTTGCGAAAACCTGCTGTTACGCCGCTCAAAGTTGCATCTGCTGTTCCATTCTCCACTCGTTCATCGACCGATTCCTTTTCCTTTGACCGGCTTGCGCCACTCTCAGCACCCCGTTTTTCCTCCAGGACACCCCAAACCAAAGCCGACACCGACCACGCTCTCAGACGTCAGGCAGAGACCATGACAAAGTTGAGGATTGGAGACTTGGTCGCCTATGCGGGCGATTCCGATAGTGATTTGGATCAACCTAAACTCTTGCTCAATCGTAACGATGGCATTGCGACCAACATTTCCCCTGGTGGCCACGTTTCAAAACGTAGGGTTCGTTCCAAGCCTAGCTCGAGCGAGTTGTTAGAAGACATCGCCGACTCTCCTTTCATTGTACACGTAAGTGCTTTCGTTTGCGTGAGCTACTGATCGAAGTGCCTCATGTTTTTATGTCACAGTCAACGTCCAGAACCGTGAAGCGGCCAACTGGAGGAGCGGTCGCCTTCCCCTCGGTCAACCGGTCACGGTCCCGTCGGGGGTCGACATCTTCTGTTTCTTCTACCGACATCCCATCACCAGTATCTCTCTTCCGTGCTCAGGCTGGTGCCGGCCCTCGCTCTCGGACACAGTCTCAATCTGCTGCGAGGCGACCTATTCAGCGTCACACTAGCAACAGTTCCGCTTCCCTCTTCTTCGGACCCTCGATCCCAGGTCCTGAGACGAAGTCTCCCACCCGACCCACCTTGCGACCCACTCATTCTACTCACCGAACACAAGTCAAGATGGGAAATAGGCACACCTATTCCGGAAATGACATCCGTGCCACCTGGCAAGCGACACCTTCTAAATCCCCTCCCTTCAATCCCCTTCCAAATTACAGTGAAGAAGATACCGATATCGATGATTTCTTCAGCGGGCCATCAGATTCTTCATTTGCCTTCACAGTTATTGACAGCACTCCTTCACGCCCGCGAAACCCCATCACCTTCTTGCCGAAGAAGTACAAGCCTCGAGATTCTGCTGTCTTATTCGAGAGTGACGATGACCGGATTCCGAGCATGCCTGGTGCATCTTCTTCACTCAGTACAATCAATAGTGGCGACGGCCTCATCACGCCAGTGTACCCCGGCCTCGCATCCGGCTGGCCATCGCGCGACGGCCCTCTCGTAGCTGGCCTTGACAGCGATTTCTTCAGTCGCGATCCGGACGCGTACTCCCGTTCTGAAGCCGATGCCTTTATCATGCGCCTACTGACAGGAAGCACCAAACCTGCGCACGGTAAAGAAGATGGCTCGAAGCGGATGCCTGATACACCCGTCAAGAAGTTGAAGACGACACACTTCGCTGTCGAGCGACCTTGGCAGAGCGCGTTTACTCGCAAGATCGGCTCAGAAGAGTTCGACTACCTCGCTCCGCCTACTGGTAGAGGCGGAGGAAAGAAGGCCGCCCCTGGCAAGAAGCCCAGAAAGAGTTTGCCTGCGGCTTTTCCTACCCTCTCTGGTGGAGGGGATGCGGATAGCCCAACGGAAAGGAAGGACACCAAGTATGCTGGTCTAGGGCTTGGCCGGCCAAGAGAGAATCCCAAGAGCACCAAGTCCGTGACTGGGCGTACCCATTGGTTGATGCGAAGGAGCAGCAGCGGTGCGTTCTCGACCATCTCCAGTGGGAGTGATACTTCGGTCACCGCAACCCCAACGCGACCGAAAGACATAGGTACGTGTCATCGGGAACCTAGTTCTCGTCTCAGTCGCTCACCAGGTCTGGGTCTGAACGTAGACGAATGGCGCCTACCCCCTCCCCGTATTCCCAACCTTCAACTGTCTGCCTCGAAACCGGGGCGATTGTCGAATGACCAACGTTCCACCTCCTCCTCGTCCAACTCTACAATCACCTCCCCGACTTCACCGCGGTTCTTAAAGTCGGAGCGAAGACCAATCGGGCCAAGTCCATTGAAACAGCGGACGTGCATCCGGTACGGCCAGCCGGTGGTGTCTGGTGATGAATACCCCGGTCGATTTGAGCGGGACTTTGACGTTCTTGACGAAGATCTCGGAAGTGGGGAGTTTGGTCGCGTGCTGAAAGTCCGTCGGAAGGCTGACGATGACGACGACTTTGGTTCCATGAATGCGAAGGAAGACAACCTGTATGCTATAAAGAAGTCGAAGCCTATTGAAGGTACAAAGCACCGGTATGTACTCTTTCATCACCGTTGTGATACACGAGGCTAAAGGCAGTATTGTTGTCAGGTTGCGCCTGCGAGAGGAAGTCGACATCCTGAGGCAGCTCGCTGAAGCGTCGGAAGGGCGACGTGGTCATCCCAACGTGTTAAGATACGTCGACAGCTGGGAGCAAGATTGTCTGCTGTTCATCCAGACGGAGCTCTGCGCGCTCGGAAGCTTTGGGCAGTTCTTGTGGGACTACGGGCGGAAGTTCCCAAGGCTGGATGAACCCCGAGTATGGAAGATCTTGGCGGAGCTGACAGAGGTGTGTGCCTTGCCTCGATTCCGTTGCAGGGTTGTACTGAACTGGGGTTTCTTTCCCTCCTTTGTCATGACGTAAAGGGCATGACGTTCATCCATGACAACGGAATTCTCCATCTCGATTTGAAGCCGGCGAACATTTTCGTGACCGCGGAAGGTAGGCTGAGAATCGGAGACTTTGGGATGGCGTCCGTCTGGCCAAGGTCAACCGCGGAAGGGTTTGAGCGCGAAGGTGACAAGGAATACATGGCGCCTGAAGTTCTGCAGGGCAGATACGGCAAAGCGGCAGACATCTTTGGGTTAGTTGTTTTTTCTCTTTGTTTTTATGGGTCTTATTGACTTATTTGCATCGTTTGCAGACTAGGGATGACTATCCTCGAGACTGCGGCGAACATTGTCGTACCGGGACAGTGAGTTGCTGTTTTTGCTTGTCGCGACGATGATCTGCGATTGGCTTTTGAATGCGTGGATTGATGGGACTGATGGTTGTTTGGCAGGGGTGAAGCGTGGCACAACCTTCGGCAAGACAACTTTGAACAGGTTGAGCTGAACGACTGTCCCGAGCTGCTGGAGCTGATCAAGAGCATGATGTGGTCCAATCCGACAGACCGGTGGGACGTTCACCAAATCCGGTCGCACATTGTGGTATCCCGAGCGAGGGACGCCATGGAGAGCGCCAGAATGATGGGTGGACCAGCGTTTGGTGGATCGCCGTTTGCTAGCGTTCCGGACTCATTCCTGGGTACAATTCTCGGGAGGAGTAGCAAGGATTACGGCGAGCCGATGGATCTGAGCCCATGAATTTGTCCTTCAAGGTGATGGGGCATTGACTAGCCAGCCTGGTGGTACTCTATGCGTCGCCACCGTTGTGCTCGACGCTCGCGAACCTCTTGTGGTTCTTCTATTTCTTTTCTGTTTCTTGCATGCGCACATGTAATCTGCTGATGATCATTTTGGCTAATTTCTTTTCGCCTCCCAATCTACTTATTGTTCTTGTACACTCCCTCATGACCTGTTCCTCCTCATCCCTCGATGTCAGTTATTTTACGCAAATTGTTTTCTGTCCACACCCTCTCTCAGGTTCCGGGCTATGTTTTCTCCCACTCTCACGCGGTCTCTGTCCATATCATCTTACATCAACTATGTTTATTGCCATGTCCTTTGTCGATATTGTTTACCTACATACTCATGATCTGGCCTGTCGCTACTGTTGACACTTATGCTAATAACGGTGGTCGCCATCGGCGAGCGCCTTGTTGGGCATTAAACGCAGGGGGATTAGATGAAATTGGGGAGCGATGGAGAGGAGGGACGGTGGGTTACGAGAGGACACGGATCAATCGCTCGTTGTCACATCAGACCTGGTTCCCAGCGCTCGTAGTGTTTCGAGGCGATCCCCGTGATGGGAGAGGGAAAGGGGTTTTCGCGCAAAATCGCTTTTTTTTCTTTGGGATTCTGGAGGGAAAGCGTCATAGCTGTGTCGCATAGAGGCGGAAAGAAATACACGAGGGATCGCTTGCCGCACCGTTCGCACGGGAGGACCCTTCCCGAAACAGACTGGCGGGATCTTGCCCAGTTGACCGTTCCTGACAACAGCGACCGTCCGCGCGGGAATTGGAATATCTGCCTCTCTCTCTCACCTTCGTCTCTCTCTCTGTCCCTATATCGTATTCTTCCTTCTTCATATTTCATCACCCTCCTCTGTTTCCTCCTCTCCTTCTTTCTTCCTCCCCGCGAGCCGACGTCCCTCCACATCCCTCGTCCGCTCTCCCATCCACCAGCCATGGACAACTCGCACGACTACTCAAGCCTCCAGAACTCCTGCATCTCAAACGTTGTCCCCCCAGGCCTGGATCCCTCCCTCGTCGACTTCAGAGAATTCTATCCTTATATTCCCAACGAGATAAAACACCGCAAGAGGACCACCCAGGCCCAGCTCGAGGTCCTCGAACAAACCTTTGCCCATGACAAGAAACCAAATGGCGTCATGCGCGCGAATCTTGCAAGACAGCTCGACATGACACCAAGAGGCGTACAGGTCAGTTCGCGAACCTTCACCCCCAGATTTACCCCCCGCAATCCTGACGTGTTTATTACCACCAATTCACAGGTCTGGTTCCAGAACAGGTGCGCCCGCAGTTCATATCCCCCATCCTCCTCGATCATTCCTCACCTCGCCTTTCTTTCTCTCATTTGTGCAGGAGGGCGAAAGAAAAGACCTTGGCCAAAAAGGCTGCCGCAAAACTCCACCAGCCACAGCCGCCACAGACCGACTCAGACTCCCAGGAGGGTGTTGACGCGAATGGCCCGACTTCATTGGAGAGGGTTTCTTCAACAGCTACCGACAGCAGGCGTCCCTCCCTCTCTCCTTCTGTTTCCCCTCCGACCGTTGACGGTCTAGACTTGCCCAATGATTCTCAGTCTGCCGCCCCACCATCCATCCCCTCCATTCGATACGACCTAACAGATCCCAACCACCCCATCAACCTTCGCAGGGGTTCGCTCCCCATTATCACTCGCTCAACCTCTGACGACTATTCGCGCCACAGAATACAACCAACTTTTGATCCCCTCACTCGCCGCGGTTCGTTGGGCATGGACGTCAGCAGACTCGCAGCCCACCCTTATGCACATTTGGCCGCTGCTGCTAACAGTGGTGGGGGCAATAACGGCTATGCGGGACCGGGCCCAGTCCGGGGACATCGTATCCACGGTAGTGGTAAATCCAACTCGCTCCCCGGAGCTAAAGCGGCAGATCAGTACGGACGTTTTCCCCCAAACTATCGCTCGATCCCTTCCCACCGTGCGTCTATGCCGTATGTATTCTCGCAGGGAACCCCCCATTCGATGGACACGGCATCCGTGCCGATCAAACATTCCACGCTCGTATTCACCTCCAGATATCACGATGGGCTGTACTCCATGCCATCACGCTCCATTGCTGAACCGATCCCGGGCCCACTGCCCAATCCCAACTTTTCCTTCGGTGATTCGTCTGCTTCTCCCCCGGCTCCTTCCCCAAGCACCAGCGAATCCTCAGAGCAGTTGGCGGCTGCTCTCAGCAGTTATGCTTTCCCACCCCTTACAGACGTTGATCAAGAGGAGGAGGTATCCCCCAACGCCTCGTATGGACCTTTCACGACCCGCTTCAGTTCGATCGCGTCTCTTGCCGACAGCGAGTCCAGCATCACCAGTGCCTTCTATTCAGAACCCGGAAGCGTCGATGAGTACCCCTCTGACTTCCATCCCCACTCGCGACGGCAATCACAGTAAGTGTCCTGTTTTTTTCTCCTTGCACAGCCAATCGTTGATCACCAACCCATCCAGTGTTTTGGATCATTTTTCAAATTTAGGGATCGAAGGACACATCACGACATCCCCGACAGATTCGGCAAACAGGTCACCGGAACAAGTGCACAGCAGTGAGAACACCTCAGGGGTGAATACTGCCTATGCGTCCCCCACATCCAACATGTCGAACGGAGGGAGCCCTCATCAATCCACCAAACCTATCAGGTTTTCACTGACCAGCGAGCTGGCTTCGGCTCTATCCGCCAATCCGGACGGGTCGGTTCCATATGTGAGCTGCCAATCGGCCTCCTCCCCTGATTCTTAATGCTGACCCTCATTTCAAGGACGGCACCGAGAGGTTTGTTGAAGGCGTCAGGATTACGGCAAATCCTGTAATTTCCCCTCCAAGCCTCGAGAGCGCTCCTCTCATTGGCAATGTTGGGCGGGCCTGTTACGAAAGCCAGTACTCGACCGGTTCGTACTCGATCTATAACGACAATTTCGACGCCACGTCCAAGGTGGGACACTACACTGTTCCGATCTACGGGAACGGACAGTCCCATGGTGGACTCACGAACCCTACGTCTATTGTATCTCCTGTGTACTCTAACCAGGAGTCGACTGTCGTCGATGTCGCCGCATACCGGTTTGGAACTTCGCACTAGGCAACCGCACGGCAGTCCCTCCGCTCGCACTCTCTCCCACCTGTTCGACCTCGGTCCCACAGTTGGGTGCTCTCGTAAGATATGTTGTGTTTATTGTCAATGTTGTTGTTGGAACTACCATCCCTCCCCCCTCCCTCCGGACTCTGAGCCACTTACCCTATCCTGATTTGCAGTATATATTTGTTGATTTCTCGACCCGCACAAAAACGCTTGCGGCTGATCCTCTTTGCTTTTATTTCCCTCTGCCCATCCAGATCCGATCCCCCCTTGCTACTATACCGTCGTGTTAATCTCTCCCTGCTCTCGTGATAGGTGCACAGACCCGCGCCTTCCCCGTCTTTCCATCTCCGACGCTGACGACCACTCGTTATGATGATATCCTTCCACCCTCTTTCTGTGGTTCAAAATTTGTCTCCTTTGCTGCCCTGTCCGTCTCTCTTCTCCCAAATAGTCTATTGCTCTTATACGTTACTCTAGATCTGGTTGTTTTAATCCCCGTTTTTACGTGTTTTACCGAAACACGTCAACCCTCTTTTCTTTCTTATTCCTTTTTATGTTGGGTGTTCTTCCCCCACACGATATTGTTGATACTCCTCCCTCTCCCTCTGTGTTCCTGTCCGTTTTTCTCCTTACTTATTGGGCGAGATGAAAAGAAAAAAATGTGTACAGTATATGCACGCAAATCAGCCAGGTCTGCGATTACGTTGTTATTGGAGGATGCGGCACTGCCTTGGGGCCGATTCAAGCTCTGTGTGGTTGGTATCGATCGAGGGCCGAGACAGAACGCCACCCCGTCACAAGATGGCCTTGAGAGCCAGTTATCGGGATGAACTAAACCATAACGGTCGTCCCACCAGGTCCCCACCTGCCATATCGAATGCTGGGAACCTTTTGGGTGAGAAAAACTTCGCCGAAGCCGCATTTTGAAAATCGGCGCGCGCCCACCAAGTTCCTCCTCCCGGGCTGGCTTTTTTCCCCTTGCGAAAAACCGAAATGTTGAGATCGGGGTTTTTTTTGCGCGTTTGGTGATCCGTGATTGGTGTGGTATTGGTACCAGTGATTTCCATACCCGTGTTCCTTCTCCCGGAATCCCAAACCTTACCGCGCGAGTCATTGGTCGGATGGGGTATTGGCAAAGGGTTTGATCAGAGTGGGCCCCTACGCTCTTACGGCGCGGGTCCAACGCGTCGGCGCTTTGATTGTCAGGGTCTCAGTCAACGAGCTAACCCCCTCATCTCGTCGGCGTCGGATCCAGGGAATGGGATGACCGGAAGCATTCTAGCGTGTGAGTCGGTGTGTGCGCTTGAAGTAGACACTTGTTTCGAAAAATTGTCGGGGGGGGGAGTTTCGGTTGGGCCTCTTTTCGGATGCTGCACACCGGTATGCATCACGAAGATCCGCGGCACGGGTTATCGGGACGTCAGATCTTCAGGCTTAGGGAAGGGGGGGGGATCAAAAATGTAATTCTCGCGCGAGTGGACCCGCGGTTCGCGAGCCTCACCACCCCCCCGGTTACCTAGATAACTGGGGATAAACTTTGTCCTACGAGTTCCGAAAAAAAGAAGAAGAAAGGATAAGGGCCTGGCCACTCGAATGTATGGTATGGGATACCCACGGGGTCAGATATTGGTTAAACACATAGAAGCTGGGAACCAAATCTCTCTCCCACGTTCGACGCACCTCGCGAGGACTCGTCCGTGTATGATATGATATACCCCCGGTGAGCGCGTGTCGAGCCCCAGGAAAGGAAATAAAACATCGGAGTAGCCTGGAGACCATCCAAGCATCCAACCAAATCGACACTCCGGGTCGTAAACGCATAACCCGCGTACAGAGGTCGCCGTGGTTTGCCGCCGACCGCCAAGGTCAGCGCCTGCACCCAGCCTGGTAAACGGAAGTTCCAGAGCAGTTGATCTTCTCAACTCTCCGACAGGAAAAAAAAAGAAAGCCAACTCTTTCATGTGTCACACGCGTC
>Ga0307517_10015588_pt1 | contig 10081 bp, 5 predicted proteins | sample 23_EM_MG_FD_194515 | JGI IMG/M metagenome (GOLD analysis project Ga0307517, IMG submission 194515) | Populus trichocarpa ectomycorrhiza microbial communities from riparian zone in the Pacific Northwest, United States - 23_EM | ecosystem: Host-associated > Plants > Roots > Unclassified | place...
ATAAATACACTCAATAGTCTTAGACTACTTGATATAAAAACATGGCTTTCAATGTGATTATATAAGTTAAAACAAACAAATAGACTTAGGGTTTTTTTTTTTTTTTTAATCTTCTATTTAGTAAAACCAATTTCTTAAATTAGAATCTCTATTAGATCAATCTTAGATACCGTGGTTATCTTTAAAGTCGTTACTTTTTTTTTTTATCTTTTATTTACTTTTAGTTTACCTAAATATCCTATATGACAAATATGTTAAAATCTAATGATTTTTTATTATGTAAATAAAATAATACAATATTAAGTTATTGTCATTTTAATTATTATCTATTAACTAAAACTGATTAGCCTTTTTCACAGGCAATCCACAGTGAAAAGGCTGGTCAGTTTTAGTTATAGGGTTTTTTTTGTTTTTTTTCTTTTTCATTAATCTTTTAAATTTTTTTCTATTTAGTTATCACGCTCTGATGACATGAATCTCAAGTTTGACGGGTTAATCTAGTTTGATAGGTTAACCCCGTTGATTGATATTTTTTTTCTTTTTCTTAATTAGTTTTTTTTCTTCCGATAGTTTTTTTTGTTTTTTTTTCATTTTAATTAATCTTTTTTGTAATTTAGTTTGTTAATATTAATTTTTTTCTATTTAGTTATCACACTCTTATGACATAGATCTCAGGTGTGACGATTTAACCTGATTTTGCGGATTAACTTAGTTGATTCAAATTTTTTCTTAATTAGTTTTTTTCTTCCAATTTCATCTTTTAATATTGTAACTATAACTAAAAGAGGTCAACCTTTCAATGTGGATTGCACTGTGCAAATCCACAGTGAAACGCAGATGCCTTTTAGTTATAGGTTTTTTTTTGGCCTTTTTCTTTGTTTTTTTTCTTTTTAATTAATCTTTTTTTTTTGTTTAATTTAGTTCGCTAATATTTTTTTTCTATTTAGTTATCACACTCTCATGACATGGATCTCAAGTTTGATAGGTTAACCTAGTTGATTCAAATTTTTTTTCTTTTTCTTAAGTAGTTTTTTTCTTCCAGTTTCATCTTTTAATATCAATTTGATTGAGAATTAAACTTCATGATTTGTTTTATTTACTTTTCAATAGATTATCATGATTTTATGAAGGTATTTTACTGTACCCCTCCTCGCAAAGCACTATTCATTGGAATAATGTTTTGCTTTATTGTTTTTTCTTTGTTTTTTCCTTTTCAATTAATATTTTTTTTTAATTTCATTCTGTAATATTAATTTTTTTTATTTAGTTATCATATTTTCATGACACGATCTTTTAGCCAGACCCACATCCAAAGCTCTAGGGCCTGACATTAAAGGCAGACCCGCTTAAACTTGGGTTATGCAAGTTTAATATTATTATTAATATTAAAAATATTATTATTGGTATTATAGTTAATATTATAAATATTACTCTTGGGTTAGACGTTGCAGCGAGACCCAATGCTTTTGAGTATAGCTTTGTAGATAGACCTAACACTCTTGGATCTTAACTTTTTATATATATATTTTTTATGCAAAAAAAATTGTTTCGTGACATGGCGCGAGCCACCTAACTAGTCATGCACTAAATCATGTTTCTTTAGTTTGAATTCAATGATTTAGTACAAATGAACTTAAATATGAGGATGTCCAAGATGAACATGTAATGCAGCCGAACTTGTAAAAACTAAAGGTTCAAAGTAGTTTCGTGAGGATTTGACATTTTTATATGGAAATATGATCCAATAAAACTATATATGTTGATGGCATAGTAAATACTTTTATGGAACAATGTGAAAGTCCATTTTCATGTTTACTACATGTTAACAAATGATCTAATAACACTTTGCAAACTCTAATCAATAATAAAATAAATAGAAAATAAAGAAAATTTAAATGATCTGATCATAAACCCTTTGCATCTATACTACCTTACTTTTTAAGATAGTGAACCACATTATGTCTTCTTCTACAGTAGCTTACCAGTACTCCTAATGATCTTCAAATTGTTGTCATCCTAACTAGAACATCCAGCTGCTAACAATTCACACATGAACTTCTCGTTGGAGTCTGCATGCTATCAAACTCTTTAGGAACCAATTCTCCTTAAGAATTGCTTACACACTCCTCGTGTGTCAAAAGTTATGTTGTGTAACTCTATGTAAACTTAGTTGGTCGGCACACTTGCTTTGATGTAATTGATGCTCTTATATTCTGAAACTCTCCTTTGAAACACCTTTTTCTTCATACTTCACCTTCCTTATATACATGTCTCATATGATAAGGATATAAATAATCTTCAAGCTTCCTAGTATGTTATATTGGTAACAGACTACTAACATGTTTTACAAAAATACTAATAAAGTTATCTTTGGATAACATTTTCTTCTCTATCTAAACTTATCTCTTACATTAACTAAACTAATTAGATAATCACAAAGAAGATCTGTGTAAACTTTTATCTTAAATAAATTATCGTTTTACCAATCGTAAAAAGATCTTCACTAATTTAAGCCAACAAAACTACATTTATAATCTCTATATTTGGCTTGATTTGTGACAAAACACAAAAAAAAAAAAAAAATTGTAAGCATCAAGTTAAGATCTAACAAAAATTCTTGTAGACACAATCAATTAGCATATGAACAATTGTCAGTGTTCTTAATAGTTCATAATTTGTATCATACTAACAGTTGATAACATGCTCAAAAGGTACTTTTATGCAAAAACTTTAAAAAATTATTAAACTAATAATGCAGATACATGAAGTTTAGATTAAAAGTGTTGCATATAGCTATAACATAAAAGTTTATATGCTTATCCAAAATATTACAAACCATTAAAATCAATTCAAGACTTAAAATCAGTAGGAGTAAAACAAAGTAGCAATTAAATGTCCGCCTAACCATTATAAAGGACTACAAACTACCATAATCATACATTCCATCAACTCATCTCCCCTTTGATTTGGCACTAATCAAGGTTCACATTATCATTATCTCCCACAACCATATGATGGATTTTCTCAACATCTAACCCTAATTATACAAGCATGTCATTAACGTGTACCACATCTTGTTGGATATTAGAGAGCAACTTGTCAACTTCTTCGGCTTTTTGATCCCAGCTTCTTGTAAAACTATCAAACGTGTTGGTTAAAAATTGTAATTCCTCTATGATTATTAGAAGTAATGAGATAGTTGAGGGTGACTCTAGTTAAGATGAAGTTGACTCGTTAGCAAAAGGTCTTTTATTGCTAACCATAGTTTTAGATTTCACAATAATTATAGTATGAATTTTGCCAAATATTTTTACTATGGTTTTAACATCTCGTAAGGAACCTTAGTCAGATTAGCTACTCTAGTAATTTGACCCCCAAAGGGCAAACTTCATTCCTTATTAGAGAATACTTTTTTAATCACATTTATAAAATGTGTACCTAGATCATTAGGTACATCAGTCATAATTACCTACATGAATTGGGTTTTTTCAATTGTTAGTTTTGTATGTCTAGTAATTGGCCATAAGTTTGTCAGAATAATTTTTCCTAACAATCTATTGGGTGCTATCATCGACCTTATAGGTAACCTTAGTGAATTGGCAGCCCATTTAGGTCCTATAAAAAGATCACTCATTTAGGTTTTGGATAGTGTCCCAATTTACAAATTTGTAAGGAAAACTCAAAATACTAACCTTAGGCAAGTCATAAAAGTCTCTAATGATATAGGGGAACAAGGTGAGGGTTTGATCCCTTTCTTTGAAGGTGATTGACTTGTCATCTAAGTCAAATGGTTCACAGTTAGCATAAAATTCCCTCACAATTTCTATATATGGAATAGGTATCCCTTTAGTCAATTTTTTCCATTTTCTTTTCCTAAAAATCTCTTCAATGAAAGCAAATATAGTATCATATAAATCTCTTATAGATACCTCATGTTCTCCTAATAAATTCTTTATTGAGAAGTTTGTCCTGTATGTTTTTTTTGCCTTACGTAAGGTGAAATGCTCCATCTTATAAAAATATGGCTTTCAACAAAGCAATTCAGATCATACACTCTTCCTAAAACATCGATTGGGAAAGGTAACAGCTCTAATAGTCTATGTAGACGACATGATTGTTACAAGGGATGATGCAGAAGAAATATCTAAACTCCAAGAGCAACTGGTAACCGAATTTTAAATGAAGAACCTAAGAGGGCTGAAGTATTTTCTTGGGATTGAAGTAGCCAGGTCAAGATAAGGCATATTTCTTTCTCAAAGGAAATATGTACTAAACTTACTATCAGAGGTAGGATTGCTGGAGTGTAAACCAGCTGACACTCCTATTATTCAAAATCATAAACTTGGCGAATATACAGATCAGGTGCCAGCGAACAAAGAAAGGTATCAATGGCTAGTTGGTAAGCTTATTTATTTATCTCATACTCGCCCAGATATTGCCTACACAGTGAGTGTAGTAAGTCAGTTCATGCACCGTCCTAGTGAAGACCATATAGATGCTGTAATTCAGATTCTACGTTACCTGAAGTCCTCCCCTGGAAAAGGACTTATGTTCTCAAAAAATAATCAGTTGAATGTTGATGGCTACATAGACGTTGACTGGGCAGGAATCTGACAGGAAATCCACATCAAGCTACTTTACATTTGTAGGAGGCAACCTCGTCACATGGAAAAGCACGAAGCAAAAAGTAGTTGCATTATCCAGTGCTGAAGCTGAATTTTGAGGGATGGCTAAGGGCCTATGTGAACTTCTTTGGCTCAGAAGGCTGCTCATGGAGATTGGCTTTACTCTTAGCTCTAAAATGAACTTGTTTTGTGATAACAAGGCAGCCATTGACATCTCCCACAATCATGTCCAGCATGACCGCACCAAGCATGTTGAGGTGGATCGACATTTTATCAAGTAAAACCTTGACGAAAGAATTATTCAGTTCCCATTTGTCAAATCAAAAGATCAGCTGGCAGATATGCTCACGAAGGCAGTGTCCACAAGGAACTTCTACGACTCACTTGATAAGTTGGGCATAAGAGATATATATGCAACAACTTGAGGGGGAGTGTTGGCGTGAGCTACTAAAATAAAGGAGTTAGAGAAAGTATAGGAATCTGTTAGGTAAAGGAAATCCTACACGTCATGGGACAACCTTAATTTCCGTATAAGAGATTGTGTTGTATAGAATAACTTCAACAATGTTTTTCTTTATATATAACTAATTGTACTCTATTATGAGAAGATGAATAAAACAGAACAACCTTCTAAAGTTAATAATCTTCGTACATACAAATTTATGCACATTTACAGAAATTAGAACTCGGTAATAAAATTGACAAAATATAAAATATACTCGTTAAACAAGCCATTTTTTATTTAATCACAACACATCTAAGTTGGTAATTCAACATAAGTTTCAACAATTTACAAACAAATACAATTTAATTTATAAAATCTAAAACAAACCATAACATGTACAGAATCATGAATCCATACAACACGTTTATTTGAGAAAAAACAATAAAACAATATAACACTCAAACAAAATACATATACTGCAAAAATATGCAATAACAAAATTAACATTTTAAAATTATGTTCAAATTAAAAATGGTAGATTTACTTACTTAAAATGAAAAATTCACAATAAAATTTCAATCAGAAAATGGATTCTGTCAAACAGAATGTTGTTGTGACTGAAAAAGTTGTGGGATGATAAGTTGTGTTGAGATGAGGGGGGATGTGAGGGGGCTATTTGTTTGTTGCAAAGTGTTTTTTTAAGGAAGAAGGAGAAATGAGGGAGGGAAGATGGTCATGTCATATATTAAATACTACCGATGGCTTTACCAACGAAATTTTTCTGTTTGTCAATACGTTAGCAATTCTATCGATATAAGTGACACATCACTGTATAGCTTGACTGTTTGAATCCAACAATAATTTTGTCGGTAACGACGTCCGTAAAAACTTACATGTCATCGTACTGTTTTTTTTTTATTTCTTCTATTCCAACTAGGATTTCCTTGGTATATATCGATGACATATTTTCATCGGTAAATACCAACGGAGTTAGTGATTGAAAAAATTTGGTAGTGTTTCCGTTTGTATTTATAGATTTTCTAGTAAATTATGCTGAAAAATAATTATAAATTTTGGATGACTAGTTTACAAATAAGTAAAGTTTAATGTAAAGCTGAATAATTTATTTTTTAAAATTTTAAATTTTTAAATCGAAATTATAGAATTATCCTAAATTAGGATTTATAAGAAAAAAATGATGGCATTTAAATATAACATATATAGAAATAATAAATATAGAACTTATGTTAAAGTCAAAGAGTTAAAGGAGATATTAATATTTAAATGAAGTTAAATAATAAAAAAAAAAGCTATGAAATTCTTAACTGACTTCAATTGTTGATATGAAAACATTAACTGATTAGATTTTGTCGTAACAAAATATTATTTTATCAAATTAAAAAAAAAATTCTTCAATTCGGATAAGATTCTTACAATATGTACGTTAAATATTAATATAATTCACATTGCTACCAATGATACAGTATAAACCATCGAACAGACAAAGAAAGAATATGATTAATAAAATAATATATTAAAAAGCTGAGAACTGAAATTGGTGGCCATTATCCCGTGGGCAGCCCCTTTTTTGTAAGATTGACTATCGCGAGGCATGTTGTTTCCTCATTAAGATTATATAAACCGTTTGTAGAGATTTTTAATTGCATCGAATCAGATTTTCATCTTGCAACGTTTGAAGGGAAGCCCCTTCTATGTCTCAGAAATCTTACGAACACTAAGTATATTTGTTTTTTTTTTTTTTTTTTGAAAAAAACCCTACAAGTCAGTAAAAGGAAGGCCTCTTTCTCTTTTGAAAACGGAGATTCATGACAAACCTTCATATAAACAACTATACTAGCTAGCAAGCCTAATCATTGATTTAAATTTTGAAGGTAGTATTGAACAAATATAATAGAAGAAAATGATAATTAACATCTCAACATGAAAATGAAAAGAAAAAAAATTGATCTGAGTTTTGTTTCTTTTTTGCCGAAAACATGGACCAGTCCACCAAGTTTGAATATAAATTGTTTTAGTAATGCTAAAACGTTTGACAAGTCCACCAAGTTATCCTCTTCCTTAAGCAAAGGCAATTGAATATTCCAGCAAGTTTGTATATAAAATGGTTTTAGTAACAATATATTAGAGCTATAGCAAGCCTTGTGTTAGGAGCATAAATCTTAGGAAATTAAGATGGCGAGAGAGTTCATAGTTCATGAAGGCAGTGTCCATTCAGAAGCAGGCTTCCTGCTTGATTCCTCTGAGGCTTTTCTGTTGTTATGCATGATTGTTGTTTCCTTGTCAATTATTTCGATGGTCATTTTCGCTTGTGGTGATAGTAATTCAGGAAAAGATCGTCGCCGCCGCTGCTGCAAGGATTTTGCTGAAGGTGATTGTTTTGGAGGAGGTGATTGCTGTGGTGGGGATGGAGGAGGTGGTGGAGATGGTGGAGATGGAGGAGGTGGAGGTGGTGGAGATGGAGGAGGTGGTGGAGGTGGTGGAGATGGAGGAGGTGGAGGAGGTGGAGGAGGTTGAGATGGAGGAGGTGGAGGTTGTGACTGAGGTGTTGGTGGTGGTGGAGGTGGAGGAGCATCCTAAAAACTTTCATAGAGTTATTTCTACGGAAAAGATAAAGATTTCCTATGCTCTTTGGAGCATTATTGTTAGTTTACACTTCCATTCATTTCTGTTGTTATGCGTGATTGTTGTTTGCTTGTCAATTATTTCCATGGTCATATTCGATTGTGGTAATAGTAATTCGGGCTGAGGTCGTCTCCGCCACTGCGATGATTGTGGTGGAGGTGATTGTTATGGTAGAGACAGAGGAGGTGGAGGAGGTGGAGATGGAGAAGATGGTGGAGGAGATGGTTGCGATGGAGGTGGAGGAGCATCCTAAAAACTTTAGTGGAGTTATTTATATGGAAAGGATTAAGATTTCTCATGCTATTTGGAGCATTATTGTTAGTTTACACACCCATTTATTTTGTGCCTTCAACGAATAAAACATATCTTTTTAACCAAACCAATAGTTAAGATTACTAATCATATTATTTATATATAAATGAATAATTATGATGTTGTCATATATTTATATTCTATTTTGTTTCACAATAATAACCAACTTTATTTATAAACGGATATATGAGATTTTTCCATCTACTCAACTCATGTTCTCATGTCGTTTTCTTCTCCAACGTCTCTACGACAACAAAAGCCTTTATAATAATGAAATTACAAATATAGAAAAAAAAACATTATAATCATATTGTATAATGACTGGACCAGGAAAATTTTTATGGTGGAAAATGTTGTTCAGTTTTTTTTTTATATTATTTTTAGAATCATGGCCTTATTTTTTCATGACACATGGCACACCTAGCTCGCGGATATCTTAATTCCTTGTATCTTATTATAGCTTGGTTTAATTCTTAATATTAACAAAACGTGATTACCCTTCGAAAAATACTGTAAATATATATTCATTTACATTATTAATTAAAGTAGTATAATGATATTTTTTTTCATCAAACCAAAAAATATTAAACTGATAATTGGGGATGTTGATATCATTTCACAAGTGTATTAATGATTACTAATTTTATAAAAAAATGTTCTTAAAAGAAAAAAAAATTAAAATTAACATCTAAGAGGTTTTTTGTTTTTTTCACAATGGTTTATTCTGAGCTTAGGAATAATTTGATATTTTTATTGAAAAAAACAAAAAAAAAAAGCATTGTGAGACAATCAAAATATCAAAGTCAAAAAACTAAAATTGGCCTTAAAGAGTTTTATCATAAGAATAATGTTTAAATTAAAAAAGGATGTATATTAAATTCTTATGTAATTATTCATAAAGTAATTGCTAACATTATCATAAAAAAACTAAAATCTTAAGTCAAAAGTATGATATAATCATATAATTTTTAAAATATCATTATAATTACTAATCTTGAAGAAAATTTTGTTTAATATATAAAAAAGAAAATAATTAAATAAAAAGGAAAATTGAAGAAGAGCTAAGAGAGCTAAACCTAGCCATGCCTAAACTTGAAAGGATTATCCAAGCGTCCGGAGGATTGGAAGACCAGGATCACATGCCTAGTCTTTAAAACACAAAAAGTATAGTTATGCTTAGGCTTGGAAGGTCAGGTCTGCATGTTGATCTTTTGATTGTTTTGTTTTTTTGTGTTTCTTTGTTAAATTGTTTTTTTTTTTAATTTCAATCTTACAAAATTTATTTTGTTTTTCAATTCTGATTTTCATTATTTTAATTATTATTTTTTATTTTTAATCTTTTTGTATAATTAATATTTTTTTTGTCAATTTTATTCTCCAATATTTAATTGATTGAAAATTAAGTTTCATTATATTTTTAAAATAGGGTACTTCTGGTCTAATGACCAGGGTCATAAGTTTACGAAGTTAATACGAGTTAATATTGATTTTTTTATTTAAAAAATAGTTTTGTGATTTTCTTCATTTTCTTTTCTAACACTACCAGAAAACCGGAGAAAAGCAACGGAATTACCGACGGAAAAATTCCGTCGGTAATTTATACCGACGGACATAATTCTGTCTCAAAATCTGTCGGTATATACCGACGGAATCATTCTGTCGGTAATGCCGTCGGTATATACCGACGGAATATTTCTGTCTGTAATGCCGTCGGTATATACCATCGGTTTCACCGATGGAATATACATTTTGTCTGGAAATACGCAACGGCATGGTGACGTCAGGCGATTTTACCGACGGAAAGTACCGAGGGATTCAAACTGTGATAGTCGTACAGTGACGTGGCGCTGTCACCGACAACATTGTCGCACCCTCGCGGCGTCGCGGCGATCCTCGATTGATTTCGAGGTCTTTCTTTGTTTTGTAAAAGAGTCGCCACCTAGTATTATGGTCACTAGGAAACCTAACTGGTCTTTCAGAGATTCTAAGGCAAGGGACTGGTTGCGTAAAGGGAAGGTATTAGCACCCCTAGTACGCCCTACCTAAGGTAAGCTGC
>Ga0307517_10015589_pt1 | contig 10081 bp, 3 predicted proteins | sample 23_EM_MG_FD_194515 | JGI IMG/M metagenome (GOLD analysis project Ga0307517, IMG submission 194515) | Populus trichocarpa ectomycorrhiza microbial communities from riparian zone in the Pacific Northwest, United States - 23_EM | ecosystem: Host-associated > Plants > Roots > Unclassified | place...
CATGTTGAACAATAGAATAGTCGATCTCCAACACTGAGCTTGAAAAGCTTTTACGATACCACACTCCATTCACAACTACACAAGTCTAGCGAGCGAGAGTGCTGACGTATCATATTCACCAATACTGGGGTTGACATCCTCAACATCTGTCCACACACCTGTACTCGGTGTGAAAACCTCAGCTTCGGATATGAAATTGTACTGATTATCCGTACAACTTGCAACAATTTGATTTGATTTCAAACCATAGGCAATATGAAAACAACTATCACTGCATATAGGAATTTTAAGAGAGGGCAAGTGCCGATGGATTTAAACAAAAATTAACAGGTATAGCCGGTGGTGAGACCTAGTGATGCAAGTGTTTCTGTCAGTTACGGATCTGCTACAGCTGGGTTACGTAGATAGTTTTGCAGACATATTTATGAATTGATAAGACAAGGTTAAGTTCAAGATAACGCCTGAATTATACACAGTGATCGGCCTAACAAGAAGACCCATGAATTTCAAAAATTAATATACCATAGAGATTAAAATATTTCAATTAAGTTATTTGAACTTCTATATATGAATAATATATACAATGTGCAAAAGTTATCGCTTGAAGTAAAAACCTTGAGTTTGTTAATTGATAGGTAAGCCCCTGAGGAATGATTTTAAGAAAGAAAGAAGGCAGCAAGCAAAAGGGATGCTCAAAGTTCCAACAGAGAGTTATCCAACAAGATGCGGTCGGTCTTGAGTGTCTTTGACAGCACAAAAGTCAAAGTCACCGGACATTTAGACTTTTTGAAACACGGAGTCTGACTTATATAACTGAAAAGGACAGGGAGAAGGTAGAAGAAATGGTAGTACGATGTCTGAGTTCTCTGCATTGCAGTGTGAAGAAGTCAGCTATGTAAGAAACAGAAGACGGTGATCAGTCTCGAAAGTGGAATCTAGAAAAAGGAAACCAGTGGCATCTCAAACCAAAAATATCGGCTACATCGAGCAAGCGATGGCCAAAACTTTCATTTTCAGCATGAAAAGATTACAGAGAGAGAGAATTTAAGCATAGCAAGAGCCAGCTCAGCTAAAAGGTTTCATTTTCCTTGTCTGCTCGTTTGTTTATAGGGTTACATAGACATAGAATACAGCATTACTCAGTTCCCAGCATATGGAACCAGAACTATGGCAGTGACATCTAGAAGAGTAAAGGGGCCAGAAAGAGAGACCTCTGAAAGAGAATGATAACGAGGAAAGACTCGGCTAATATCATTTCATTTAAATGCTTACACATCCATCAAAATTACACAAGCCAGACAGAACTAGAGGTACCCACAAAATGCTTCGCAAGCAGCTCCGCGAGCATGCATTCAAACTTCTTTATTTGAGGTTTACACATACTTACCGAACAGTGGAAAGATAAAAAAACAAAAACAAAAACAAAAAAAAAAGGCTCAAGGATCTGAAAACCAGAGAAGTTGCATCAACATCATCTTTGCAAATTGCAATGACCAAGTTCGACAACGCTTTGAGGTATATAATTCTTAGCATCCAGTCCCTGCAGCATACACCCATCATTATTTGTTGAGTTCTCCCATTCTGACTTCATATCTTCATGACTAATCATGGTCAAAATGTGATAGGTCAGTTTCTGGTAGACAACTTCCAAATTTGCAGAGTTGCATAATAATTTCATATTTCTTTGCTGAGTAACTTGGCGCCTTCATCACTTAACTTCCATCTTCTGTATGTAAACTTGTTAAAAGGAATATATGCTAGAAAAATATATAATCTTCAACCACAGTTTCTGTAGATGGGTTGAATTGAAGCTCAGGTTTCATACTAACAAAGCAAAATCCCAGAGATGTGAGAGATGTCCGAGAACAGAATGAAGACCACCACCCCATTGCACTACGTCCACTTTGAAAGGAAGACCTAACCGCACATAGTAGCAGCTAGAAAAATGTGCCCCCTGAAAAACTGTCACCTTGACTTAGGTTGTCGAAGCACTTCTTTTAACTTTCCCTCAGGATAAACCTGGGAGATCTTCTCTGGCAACTTAAGATTAATATAAGATGGCCATTGCACTAAACATACCAGCATAAACAAACTCTAACCATTACTACCTATTCTCTAATTCTAAGGGCAAGAAGCCTCTTTTAAAATCAACCCCACTCACAGCCAAATGTGCCCTCTGTGGTGCCTGAATCCCCACCAAATGTGCCCTCTGTGGAGCCTGTATCCCAGCCAAATGTGCCCTCTGTGGAGCCTGTATCCCAGCCAAATGTGCCCTCTGTGGAGCCTGAATCCCAACCAAATGTGCCCTCTGTGGAGCCAAATGTGCCCTCTGTGGAGCCTGAATCGCTGTTAGCCTTTTCTGCTATTGTTATGCTAAGTGGTCTCCATCCTGATTGATGAGGTATGATCCATTTCTTATAGCCAATTACCATGTTCAAGATCTGAAGTACATCACCCAGAACATGTTCTTTCAAGCACTTACTCTTTAAAATAGTGCCTGCTTCATACCTGTACAATATACAACAGCATTTTCACAGTTAGAATTGAAACTCGGGAAATCAAACAGAGTTGAAGAAAATGGTGAGCTTAACCTGCACTCAGAAGCCAAGATTGCAGATCGTCCAGCAGAGGATCTCAGAAATTGATGAATTTCATTCCAAGTTGCTTTTTGGATTTGTTTAGCTTTACCACCAACAGGGTTGACACATTTCCACAGTTTCTCATTTTTACCAACATACAACTGCATAGCACCTAAACTCCGAGTTGCTACCATCTGATGCTTAATGGCACTCTCAAGGGCCTTCTTAATGTCAGTATTACGGTGCTTCAGATCTCCATAGCGGATGCAGTCAGCTATATTTGTTTCAGTTGGCATTATCCTTTCACTTTTAAGGGTGTTCAAGGCAAGCAAGACCACTCCTATAAGGCCTTGAACATATTCGGAAGGTTTTGGGCAACCTTGACTCCCCCATTTATCACTCCCTGGAGCAACACTGGCTCCCATTGCATGTGAGGATGATGGCGGATATTCTGGACCACCAGGGTACCTATGGTTTGGCTTCTCGTCCCGGTAAACTGATGGCGAGTTATGTGCCATATTTCCATTTTGCGAGTTACTTAAGCTTACAGATCTGGGAAGTTTCTTCTTGGGATCATGTTTTAGCTCTGGATTTCGTCGTTGAGGGTTAAAGTTGACGGGGTGTCCGGGAATGTTCAAAATACCAATATCAGGTGCACTTGTATATGGTGCAGAGGTAAAGCTATTTCCATTGGGTCTCACAGGCATTGGAGGAGGGGCGCGAGGATGAAGATTAGGATGGGGAGGATACAAACCACCTGCTGCAAATTCAGGTCGCATACCAGGATTGTTTGGCCTTAATTGCTGTGTATAATGATTTTGGTAGTTGCCATTGATGTGGGTGTTGTCACTCCAAGTAAAATTATTATTTCCAGGAACAAAATCCAGGCCAGGTCCACTTGGGGGAACTTTGGGGAAAGAAGGACCAGGTTGGTGAGAGTTTGAGTTGTGATGATCTTCTTGGGTCCAAAGAGGCGAGCTTGTTGTTTTGGATGTATTTGTTTGACTCGGGTTTCTTTGAATGTTTTTCCCTTTCTGTTTATTGTCATGACCCCTTGGTGTGTAAGGAGACTTCTGATTTGCCACATAAGGCTTCTCAGAATAGGAATCTACTGATTCCTTTATTTGGGCGGCATCAGACACTGGAATCTGTTTCGTGTCTGAAGTGGACATATAGTTATTACTACAAAGTTTTTGTAACTCACCTTCAGTGAGCGGCGGTCCTCCAGCCAAAAGACTCGTCCAAAGCCATACACTCTTCGCGGCTGCAAGAAGGGATGCGGATGTCTTCTGTGGTTGTGCTAGAAGAATATTATATCTCCTCATTCGCAACTGATGAAGAGCATTTGAGAAGTCTCGATCACCAGAAATCAACAAATAATTACCAGGCGCGGGATTGTCCACTGCCCAGAACAACATATCAACAAGTATCTTCTTATCACTTGCATCTTTCACACCTGTTCATTCATATTAAAGTTATGAACTACAATAAAAACAATATCCAAGCATCCACTTTCCGACACAATATAACAAACAACCAACACAAAAAATTCAATATTCAAAAACCATTACAGACCAGAACACCCTACTGATGTTGTAGCAAATTCATATATAGTCAACCTGCACTTCTCCTATTTTAATAAAAAAAAATGAGATCTGATAAAAGAAATCATCAATAATTCAAAAGATTGCTGATTCCTCTTTGTTTCTTTATAATTTTCTACAACATTGCAAATCTTAGCAAACCCTTTCAATTTCAGACAATTCAGTCTCTTACACAAATTACATAACCCCATCACAGAATCAATAAAAACGACACCAAGAGAGCCAAAATAGTGACCAAGATCCCATTTTCTCGACTAATAAAAAAAACACTAAGAATCAAAACCCCAAGAAGCAAAAACATCAAGAGTACAAGTAAAATCAAGATACCTGCAGGGACATGATTGAGAGCAATCCCAGTACTAGAAAGAGCCTGTTGAACAGCAGAATCGATTCGATGGGTGTCACCATAAGCAGAAATAGAGACTGGACCACAATAATTCATCTTGACAAGGGCTGAACTTATGTTTTGTGCTATGGCATGGGGGTCACAGCCCATGGGAACATGACAATTCTCAATGTCCCACCAAACTGAAATCTTGGCAGTCATATACTGTGCCTCTGCTCCTCCTCCTCCTCCTCCTCCTCCTCCTCTGCCTCCGCCCATTGCAGACAAAGATCCCCGATAATCACGGTGGCTTTGGTGGCGGAGATTTAGAGGGTTGTGATGTCGTTTTGGTATCTACTAAAGTGGTGCATTGCTTTAGTGTTTTGTGGTGTGTTTGGTGACTTTAAGCTAAGTAGTGGATTCGAGGACGAAAGGTTAAATTACGCCTGTATCCTTTCACTGGTAGCTGACAATTAGGAAATTACAGGGGTAGTTGCTAAGTTAGGAAATAAAAAATTATTTACCTTTCAAAATTCCACAATATTTTAAAAAAGTTTATTCCTTCTTCTATATTTTACAAAAAAAGTCAGAATTAAAAAAAGTCATATTAAATACATTAGATTAATATGAATGCATGCCTTAATCCCCCCCATCAAGAGAATGCAGACTTGATTGAAGCATAAATTAATCCAGAAAACATATTTATTAACAAATAAAAAGAAAAAAAAGGTGGACTTTTATTGTTAATACGAGAGGTTGGAGAAATAAGGAGGATTTTTATCAATTTCTTATTAAAAAATATTAATTTAATATTTTTAAAAATAAATAAAAATAAAAACAACTCCACTCCCACAGGAACACTAACACTTAGGAGTGTTGTGCTCGTGGTATTTGTTAGATTATCATGCATCGATGATGACTTTCTGTCTAAGAAACCAATGAATCATGCTTCGACATGTATGAATTACCAATCATCATATGCCACGTCGACACAAGAGAAGAAGTCTTGAGCAATGTTAGGCGTTGACGAGGAATAAGAAGGGTAGGAAGTCCTCCTTTCCATTCTTACTTGTTCCATCTTGATTGGCTAATATCCTGCATTGCAATTGACTTAATTATCCCTATGGTTTATTAACTAATAAGGGGAAGAAAGAATCTGAACGTCGGCAAATGGAGGGGTAAGGTTTGGGAAAGAAATTGTTAGTCTTAACAGCGAAGGAAAACTCGCGTCTCCTTCTCAGGAAGGAAAAGGGAAAGCAAAAAAAAAAAAAAAATGGGACGGAACTTGACTTTGTTTAAGTCCCTTCAGAGGCTGCTCAACGTGCAAAGCCAAGGAAGGCCATGACACTTTCTTTTATTAATTAAAAATAAAATAAAAGAGCTACGCTGCTTTACTATACAGCGCAATTAATGTTCATGAAAATTCAAAGTTTTTTTAATTTGAGCCAAGGCAACTAGCACTTTAATGTGTCCACAAGCCACGAAACCACTGAGCTAGGAGTTGGCAAATGAAAATGGTCTGCTAATCCTACTAGTACTGTGCTGGATCATGTTCATTGCAAAATTAATTCATGAATATTCACCAGCAGTGATCATACATGGGGTGTGTGCATGGGTGATATAGACCATATATATATACAGAGACTGCAAATTATCTCAAAACCAAGCCAGGAATCTGGAGTCAGTTTTTATTAGCTACTGCCTGCCTTGTTCTCAGGGAAGCAAATGATGCAGCGAACAGCTTAATCTGCTAAATAAAGATCAGATATATAGGCATATATATATAGAGCTCTTCGCTTGGCACTAATTATTGTGTGCAGCTGCTGTAGAGAGATACCAGTGAGGTATATACATATACGAGCTGGGTTATTTTCTGATTATAATTAAATACTAGTAATTATTAATTAATGGGTTATTTTCTAAGTCCTGTTTTTGTTTTTCTTTGATCCTCTGTAAGGCGCTCTATAGTTTTTGGGATCGTGAAGATCTTCTCTCTATATGATGTTGTATGGTTCTTGGTGAACCTTATTTTCACGACTGTCATAGCATCAGCCGTCGTTGTTGATGATTATGGACTGAATGGAGGGCATGGCAAAGATGCTGCGTGTATATATATATATATATATATATACATTGAGCTGCATCGATCAAAGCATATTAATTGGTGCTGATTAAGATCAAATAGAAAGATGGGAAATTCCATTGCTGAAAAACAATAAATTAATTAATTTTATTAAAAACAAAAAAATAATCTGTTGCTTCATGATTTCATTAAGATGCTCTATTCAAATTTACTTTTACCAAATACCTTTCCCATAAAGATGAATCAATTCTCGTAATATTTGGGAAGTTAAAGCTAGAATTGCTTCAAACTAGCAATTAGCACGAGCTCGCGAGAAAGCCATGTCAAATAAAAACACTGTAAATATTGTAAATTATCTTGATAAAGATCTTGTTTAGATAAACAATGATAACTGGAATCAACTGATTAAAAATATATGGTCCACTTCTAAGTTTCAAAGGAGATTGTAATATGCAAGGAAGAGTCAGCTAACTAAAATGGATGGTAAGATAAGCACTCATTATGGAGGAATAATATCATTTGCATTGTATCTAGCTAGTAAGGATTTTTATTTTTTTGGATTGAGATAATGAATTAAGAAGTTTTATATTTATCTTTTATAATATTTTTTAATATTGAAAGCAAGAATTAGGGGGTGGAAAAAAACTTCGGTATGATGTTTTTTCAGCTTTGCATTAAAGTGTTAAGTAGTTTGGTACCTTCATAAACAATAAGTCTAAAAAAATGGTTGTATTAATTTTTATTTATTTAAATTAAATATTATTTAACATCCAAATGAATTTATTATTGCATGTAAATTTTTTTTTGTAGGAAAATTATAAAAAAAAGATGATTTCAAAATACGTAACTTATTGGGAAAATTATTCTTCATTGGATAGAGAAGTTTGGCGTGTGGCCTCGTGAGGAGCTACAAAGGACAAGGTATATTGTGCATCTCGTATGTCAAAGTCTATAGTTAATACGAGTTCTTCCTCATATTCTTGTTCGGTGGAGTCATCATATCATAATTTATTTTACCAAGCATTGCAAGAGTAAATAAACAAAAGGGCTGATTTTATTTTTGAAATGAAACGGTAGATGAATTCCATAATAAAATATCTTATGAATAATCTTGGATACCATGGTGGGACATAAAAATGAGACAGGTATGCCAATAACTATGGTTCCACCAATGTCATCGCATATGGCTCCATATATAATAACATTTATAGGTCTCATATCTCTACTGGTATATCAACCTAGTCCTCGACCACCATATCTGGATCCATCCTACACCAATCCATAGTATTATGGTTTGTCTCTACAATAAGAATCGTGATTGTATTTTTTTATTTTATTCTGACTTATTTTTATTAATGTAAGTTAAACTAAATTTTAAATTGTATTACGAATTTTATCTCAATTCCATTTATTATCATTGTTAATAAAGTAAATTTAAATTTTAATGTATGTTGTTTATATATATTCTAGAAACTTTCCAAAATATCCATAAATAACTAATTAAAAAGTCATCTGGGTTAAAAAAAAAAAGAAGGAAGATATAGATTAATTAAAAAAAAATCATATAATCATAATATTTTGAGTTCACAGGCTGACTGGCTCATCATGCATCTGATGACTGAAGAAGGCAGAAGCTGTGAATATCTCACGGAGGTGGAAAGGGACTTGTGGGTCATTTCATCGGTTGCCTGACTGATGTGTAGTGTTGATTCAAAACAATGTTTTCTTTGGTTAGGGCCACCTCCTCATCGGGAGGAGGGTCAATGGAATGAGGTGTTGCCCTTATCTAGCTTTTTTTTAACACGTGTTTATCTAGAATTGGATTAAAGAGTCCCCTAAATAAAACTATACAAGAATATATAAAATTGTTGTATCCGTACGGAATCGAAGATACCTAGTTTTAGGAGAGGATCATGTCTGTCTAAGAAATGCATGCACGGACACAGCAATAATTCCACGCGTTTTTCCCCGAAGCAAAACCTCCTACCTCTCAAATTAAAAAAAATAAAAACGTGATAGAATAATAAAAAGTACTAAATAATAAAAACTATATATGAAGTGCTAACAGAGAGCACGTGAACGTCCATGAGTGTCCCCCGAAGCGACAAAATAACAACAGTCAGCTAACTCCTCCGAACTCCGAAGGTGTGCTTGGACTGCCGTCGAATCACATCTCTAAATTAAAACCCAAAAACTATTTGAGGATAAAATGCCAGAAACAATGGAATAAAAACGACATGATAGATACAGAAACTTGCGTTTTTCCCACGCCAAACATGTAAGATTACATAACAGCAAGCACAAAGAAGATTCTGCACCTTCTTCATGCTAATAAGATAAAACCGTAAATACCCCCAACATCCTCTCCTTTATCCCCAAGACAAGAGAAACACGGGAGCCATTGCACACTAATAGCCTTGTGGCAGGCATGTATAGTGCTGCCATACGATGTAGCAAGCCATCAAAACATTTTCCATGTCATTTCCATTTTACTTTCGCACTCTTGCTTTCGCAGCAGGTGGTTTTTTCTTACCTTTGTCCTGTTTTGTTACGCTAACATGTCCTTTTGATCTTGGAACAACTGGTTTTTTCATTGAAACACCTTTTCTTGCACTGGCCACTTTCTTGTTTTCACCCTCTGGTTTCTTACTGGGGTCAGGTTTTAGCTCTGGTCCTTTTCCTCCACAAGACCCTTTTGAGTTTCCACCCTCTGGTTTCTTCTTGTTTTCACTGCGTGGTTTCTTCTGGGGATCATGTTTTACCTCTGCTCCTCTTCTTGCACAAGACCCTTTTGAGTTTTCACCCTCTGGTTTCTTCTTGTTTTTACTTGGCTCTGGTCTTTTTCCAGCACAAAACCCTTTTGATTTCTTCTTGGGATCATGCTCTAGCCCTGCATTTCGTCGTTGAGAGCAAGAGCTGACAGGGTGTCTAAAATTGTTCCAACTACCAAAAGCAGCCACTCTTGTAGATGGTGCAGAGGTAGAGCTAGTTCCGTTGGGTCTGGCAGGCATTGGAGGAGGAGCACTGGGGTAAAAAGGCGTGTTTGTTGTTTTCGATGCATTTGTTTGGCTCGGGTTTCTTTGGATTGTATTCGCTCTCCCTCTATCACGCCTTGATGTAGAAGGAGAGTTCTGATTTGCCACATACGGTTTCTCGGAATAGGAATCTACTGGTTCCTTCATTTGAGCGGCACCAGACACTGGAATCTGTGTCGTGCCTGGACTGGACGTGTAGTTTTTGCTACCGAGTTTATGTAATTCACATTCAGGGAGTGGCTGTCCTCCAGCCAAGAGACTCGTCCAAAGCCATACATTCTTTGCGGCCGCAACAAGGGCTGCGGATGCTGTCTTGGGCTGTGCTAGAAGAATATTGTATCTCCTCATTCTCAACTGGTGAAGAGCGTTGGAGAAGTCTCGATCACCAGAAATCAACAAGTAATTTGCTGGCGCAGGATTGTCCACCGCCCAGAACAACATATCAACAAGAATCT
>Ga0307517_10015590_pt1 | contig 10081 bp, 4 predicted proteins | sample 23_EM_MG_FD_194515 | JGI IMG/M metagenome (GOLD analysis project Ga0307517, IMG submission 194515) | Populus trichocarpa ectomycorrhiza microbial communities from riparian zone in the Pacific Northwest, United States - 23_EM | ecosystem: Host-associated > Plants > Roots > Unclassified | place...
GTTCCCCACAAAAAAATGAAAAAAATACAAAAAAATACACATAAAAAAATATATTCGGAAGGAAAAAAAATAAGAGTGAGAAAAGGATGCTGGAACTACCATAAAATGGCTAGGAATTGGTTGAGGAGGTTCAGAAATACAAGAATTGAAATTTAACAGTAAGAACCCTGTTGATAAGAAAAATTCAATTTGAGGAAGAAAAGTCCAAAATCAAATGTTTATGGACTCGTCTTGTTTTTAACTTCTTTTTTTCCTTAAGATTGAACAAGTATATGCATGAAGGTAAACATATATAGAATGAATGACCAAAAGTTTAAAAATGACATTACATATTTAGGATGAATGTAATCCCTAACCTCTCAAAAGAATACATTCATTTGTACTACACAAGCCCTTCAACTTTTATTTTATACGCTAAGTGTATGGGCAAATGCTCCATTGAATCAATGAAGGAATGAGAGAATATCATCTGAAGTTCACAGATTGTCTTAATAATGTTTCTTTTAAGCTGCTCCATGTGTTGTGAATGTAACTTGTTCAAGCAAACATCTCTAAAAAAATAACTAATCTCTGTGACTGAATTTCATACCCTTTTTAGCAATAAATCTCTATATGCAATTACAATGAGTGTTTGTATAAACACATGAAAATCATGACTCTTCATTTCATATAATTTGTATTCATCCAAATTAACCAATCTAACTATGATCAAAGCATATTCATCAGAAAATTATAGACTTTTAAGTCATTTGCATATAAGAAATTGTGCTTTTTTTTTTTATCTAGGGCAAAAGTGGTTTTTGGCTTGGCGACACGTACCTCATCATTAAGCAACTCCATATTCTTAAAGTCACAAAACAAAGTTACATTCATTCTAGCTTTTATGTTGTCCTTTGTTTTCCCTTTGACTTCTATATTCGTGTTAAAAACATTTTCAAATATATTCTTTTCTATATGCATGACATCTAAATTATGACGAAGAATATTAGTCTTGCAAAAAGAAAGCTCTTAATAAATACCTCGTTTTACCAAATTATATATCACACCAAAACCAGGACACTTCTGCTTATCGAATTAAAAACCAAATACAATGTCATCATACTGTGAGACTACATCATACAATTCTTCACCGAAACTACCGGGGCGCAACATTCTTTTTAGCTTTACCTTTTAAGAAGTCCTTTCTATTTTTTCTATATCGATGATGACTTGACAAAAATATCTGGTGGAAATCAAATAAAGAAGCTTTATCACCATTCATTAAGGTGAAGGTCTTATTGTTTTCCATAAAATATAACTAGATCTAATTTTCCATGTGTACTTAATTCTAAAATCTTCTCATATATAGAAAAATCATTTATAGTCTACATCAAAGTTGTCTTAATTTGAAAATTTTATTTTCTTAAGACATCATACGTCAAACCCTGAATTATCATAATTGTTTCAATTCAGCAATCAATAATTGAAGACAAACATCTTATTTCTACCTGGAGTATAAGGACTGGTATAAATTTAGATAAGTACATGAAGTACAGCCTCATACACATTACTGGGGGCAAGTTATAAATTATTGGTATAACTAGCCAACAAGAATAGGGTGCAACAAATAAGCTAAATGGATTGAACCTATTTATACATAAATCAAAATGCATGTTTCATGGTTCCATTGAAAACTGAGGATACATCCTATTAAACTACTTTCAAGCTTCATCATCTAAAGGATACACCATGACTTCATCCTCCAGATCATGTGAATGATATCATATCATGTATTTGGCTATCTTCGAAGATAAAAATAACATTTGCAACTTAGGAGTGATTGGGAAACATCTTAATTTTTTTATATATGACAAGTGTCCTTCTTCTACCTATTGGGTTTATACCGAGCATGCCTACATGACTAAATTTGCATCTTCACTATAATATGCAAAAATTTAGGCACATATTAGTTTTTTAGTATCCTAGGCCAAAAGGGTTTCATCATGGATTTCGCAACATAGAAATTATTTTTCAACATATTCTCTTAAATTAAAATGATTTTTGTCTATTCGATGATGCTACCATAGTTGGCCTCACTCATATCATAATCTAACTTAATAGTAAACACTCATGCAATGGTGGATAATTTATTGTGATTTGTACCCCTATCCTATAATGGTTCATCAGAATTTTTAAAAGTTCAAAAAACCTAGTTATATCTATATTTGGTTCTTCATATACTCGTGAACCTTTACCTAAATAACCATGATTTATTATCATTTCATCCATCGCCATACTCCTATAACGATTACTATTATCATCTGCAACTTCATGTATGTTACTAGAACTAGATGTTGATCCAACAATTCTTTCTAATATGGTCATATAAAGAACATAGAGTTCTCCATGTGCAAACCAACACAAATATATTTCAATTAATGTTTTTTTTAGAAGATGCATCATTGACATCTAATTCCACTTCCACTAATATTCTTCAGATTTAAAAGTGTAAAATTAATAAAACCCTCAATCTCTTTACAACAATCTCCCTTATTCAACCCTTGGGGTGAGTATCAATACATCTAAGAATAATCATCCATTACTTAGAAAATATATATATATATAGAATAATGATGACAATATTTATTAATAATATAGCAATCAATTCAAAATCCAACTTTGTTAATTAAAAATGAGTTCACAATCTAATAACCAATTATTATTTTTGTATAATAATGTAATGATGCCTTAAAAAATTAACTAAATAAGTCCAATTAACAAAAAGTAATCGGTACCCAACAAATTCTCTATCATTTATTCAATTCAAACTCATTCAAGCTAAATTAATAACATTTAATTGTTTTCAGTTCCATAAAAAGTCAATTTCCTTAAAATTTCCAACATAATAATAAAATTGATAAAATGTGATTGTTACCAATTATATTACATAAGTTACAAAATCAAAATCAAAATCAAAATCAATTTCATCAAATTACAAATAAATTCAAATTTCTCTAAATCACAAATAAAACCTAACGTACAAATCAAACTTTAATTCTCTATCAAAAAGTTGAAAAACACTTAATATACAAGTAAACTACACTACAAATACTAAAAAAGTATAAATACATTAACTTAAAATATAAATGGGTAGGTTTGCTTACTTGGTGTAGGTAATATTTAGAAAAAGAATTTACCAAGACAATAATGCTGACACTACAAAATGTTATGTGGCTGAATTTGTGATGATGGAGCTTAGATTTTTGACAAATAAAGGGAAAGGTTGTTGTTTTAATATGCAGTTCGAGAAAAAAAGCAAGAAAAAAAGAAGAAGGGGAGAATGGGGCTAGTGTCGATTATAACACTTTTAAATCTACCTATAAACTTTTTGATGGAATATTGCGATGGAAAATACCGTCAGTCAATCCAAATGATGACATGTCATTTTAACGACGGAATCACCGATAAGATATTTCTTTATTTTTTAATTATTTTTATTTTTTTGTTGATTCCATCGGTTATTACGTTGGAAATTACTGACATAAATATTTTGTCATTGTTATCATTGAAAAGTATTGATGGAAACTATTTCGTCAATAATTACATTGCCATTTGATAATTTTCTAGTAGTGAGTCTCAACAAAACATTTTAACAAAAGCTAATTACAGAGGGTAAGGCATTGTTCATTATAAAGAGATTCATTTTTTTATTGGAACAGTGTAATAATCATTTTACCCTTACAAAAAAATCAATGAATTAGCTATTAGAGGTAATACAATCTTTTCGCAATGTCCATTAGTCATTATCAGATTGATTTGGGATAACTCGGTCTTTCAATATTCTTAAAGTATAGTGAAATGACTAAATTACCAGTAACAGAAAAAAAATTATTTCACTAACGTCTGGGGGCAATTCGGTATTTTAATAGATATAAAATATAATTTCAAAAAATAGTTGGTTGGCATGTGCATCGCACGTTCTAATGGGTGAGAGTTGCCAACGGGTTTTTTACAGCGCGTGCGATGTCTCCCAACATTCGAACAATAGCTTCCATGATGATGTTAGAAACGTCGAGGCATCTCCTTTTGCTTGGGGTAGCACATGTCTTCACCAATGGCCTTTTTTTTTCTTTTCCTATTTTGTCTCTTCCACTTGAAATTTGTGTTGGTCATTCAAGTTGTCCTCTCATTTAATGATATTTCAACTTTGGTCCTAATTTTTTTCTTTATTTTTAATTTTTGTTCTTATCCCTTTTGTCAAATTTCAATTTGTTTTTAATTTCATCATTGAATCTATAATTGTGATTTGTTATTTTTTTAAAATATGGTCCTCATTCTTTTGATATTGAATTTTTATTTTGGATCCTTTTGTGAACTTGATTTTTCTGTTCAATTCCCCCTTTCGATTCAAAATTCGAAGTTGGCCTCTCGTTTTTTTATTTCAAATTTGGTTCTCATTCTCTTAATTTCTATTTTTGTTTTTTGGATCCTTTTGCGGAATTGAATTTTTATTTTATTTTATTCTTCTACATTTGATTTGTTGGGAATTGGACTTCATGGTTGTTTCCATATGGGATGCTTCTGGTTTAGTAATTCGACTCATAAGTTTGAAAAGTTAACATGGATTGTAATCTTCTTCTTTTTTTGCACTTATTTTTTTTATTTCATCTTTCAACGTTATTTATTTTAAAAAATAGCCTTCGTGATTTTCTTCAGGTTTTTTTCAATCAGGTTATACCGATCTTATGACTTGTTAATAAGTTTGGCTTGTTGACCCAGATATTTTATTGGTCATTTTTTATATATCTTTGTTCAGTTTTGTCCTTCAAAATTAGTTTCTTTTTAACATTAAGATTCATCATTTTTCTTGTTTTTATTTCTATTAGGTTATCTTATTCATATGATCTAGCTAACAAGGTTTGAAAACCTTACCTATATTTGCAGTTGTTTTATTTTTTGGGCTTATTTTTGTTGACAATTTTTTTTTTATATCATTCTACATTTAGATTTTTAGGTATTGGTCATCACTATATATATATATTTTAATTTGCTTTCTATGAGGTTGATCTGGTCCCATGACTTGAGTTGCGTGTTTACCATACTAGCATAGGTTGACTTGTGGTACTTATTTTGTCATTTTAAAAAAATTTAAATTTCATTCTTTAACGTTGCGTTATCTTGAAATTCATCTTTGTAATTTTTTCTAACTTTGTCAGACGTTCCTTTTTTTAATTCAATCTATTTAATGTCACTGCATTTTCTATCATATAATTAAATGAAACCATCTTATTGGATCAGATAAGATATATGACTCGTGTCGTCATTTAAAAAAAAACATGCTAGCAGTGCCTAAACATCGTTTTTTATTATAAAAAATTAGTCTAGATTACGACAAAACACAAGCCACCTATAGTTATGTTCCAAACAACTATATATTTAGAAAGATTCTACTGCTTTTATTTTATAATTGAAATTCAGAATAAATCTGCAAATGAGGTTAAAATACTTTTAATAAAAGATTTTAATATAGACACCCAAACTCAAAACTCTTTTACAATATTTATAAAGTAATTGACCGCTAAACCAACCCATAATTGACTTTAAAGTTTAAGAGTTTGTTTGACATTGTGGTAGCGGTTGTTTTTAAAGTGTCTTTTACTCGGAAATGCTTTAAAATAATATGATTTTAAAAAAATATTTTTGACATTAACACATCAAAATAATATAAAAATATAAAATAAATATTTTTTAAATAAAATAAATATTTTTTAAATAAAATAAATATTTTTTTGTAAAGAGTTAATTAGGTCGCGCTTGCGAATCACATTCAAATCACTTAGGGGTTGTTTGGGAGTGTCGTTCGGAAATGTATCAAAACAATTTTTTTTTATTTTTTAAAAATTATTTATATATCAACCCATCAAAATGATTTGAAAAAAACTAAAAATATATTAATTTAAAGTAAATAAAAATATATATTTTTTCAAAAAAAAATTTAAAATACAAAAACAAATATTCCTTTAAAAAAAAGCCTTGTCTTTGGATTATGTGTTTCTCTCACTCTCTTTCGTAAAACAATACACCATCCTGCAAGAGTCCAATCACTAAGGAGAGGATTCTTGGTTATTTAGTGGGCCTAGTTGATTTCACTGTACCGTGCACTTTTGTGGGCCAAGAATCTCTTGAGGATTTCTGACTCAGTCTGGTACGAAATCTGGCCCATACGACTTCTCTTGCGGGCTACTGTCTCGAAATTGCAAACACAAATAATTCGCAAAACTATCTTCACGTTCTTTTTTTTTTAATTGCGAGTAAAAAATTATGTTATTTTTTTATTAAAAAAACTTTAAATAACATAGAAGTACCCTATTTTCACACACTTTTTATTATTATTATTGTCGGTGATTAATACCAAGTAATATGGTCCATTTTTTCGAAGGTCGCGACGTATTCCCTGCATTGAGTGCAATCATTTTTTTTTTAATTTTGAAAGTCATGTGAAAAAAAAATAGAGAAAAAACAAATCATAAAGAAGTAGGCAGTTTTTTATTATTAAAAAAAGAAAGAAAAGTACTCCCAACGATATTTTCAAACAGGAAGAAATAGCTTATTTCTCTACTTTGATTTTGTTCCGAGAAGATGCTCTTTCTGTTGAGATCATAATTTTTAAAATTTAATTTTTTATTTAAATTATTATTTTTTAAATTTTTTAATGTACTGATATCAAAAATACTTTTTTAAAAATAAAATAAAAATCTATTTTAATATATTTCTAAACAATAAATATTTTAAAAAATAATAAATAATATAACAACAGCATCAAATCATCTAGTGTTATTTTCGTGTTGCCTTTACTGTTTGATATAATTCCTCACAAATTAATACGTGGTTCTAGAGAGAGCCAGATATAAAATGCATAGTTTTAAAACTCGGATCGACCCGACGGATCGACCCGGAACTCGGGCAAACCCGACTGAGATCCGGCCTCTTTTTTTATATATATACATTGTCGTGAATGCTGTAAAATTGCAGACAGAGAGAACCTAATTAAAGAAAAGCAATTTTAATCCATAGCTCCTGTGCCCGTAATACGTCTCCACCCCGAACACGACATCCCCTCTGTCAATGGGCTCTACCCTTATCGGCAGCCTCTCGTAGTGATCCCTACTCGTTCCCTCCAATTCATCGAGCGTGGACAACCCTTGCCTCAACACAGCGTATCAGAGGTTATTTGATTGAGGAAAGGTTAAATGAATCAACTGAGTTTTATAGTTTGACGAGAAAAGAAGGTGTTGTGCCTGTTTATTTCACATTTACTGCTCTTTTTAAGGCTTGCGGTGCTAAAATGGATGTGGGTTTGGGCAGCAAATTCATGGGCAAATGATTTTGGTTGGGGGGTTTGGTGAGGATTTGCATGTTGGGAATTCTATGATTGATATGTATATAAAATGTGGGTTTTTGGAGTGTGGGCAAAAAGTGTTTGATGAAATGCTAATAGGAATGTGATTTTTTGGATGGAGTTGATTTCTGCTTATGCGAAAAGTAGGAACATGGAGAGTGCAAGAAAGTTGTTTGATTGATTTTTAATTTATTTTGGATTGATCCGGGTCAACCCATCTGACCCGTGATCATTAGATCAGGTTAAGGTTTCAAAACTATGATAAAATGTGACTACAAATTCAGCCATACTGGCTTCTGATAAAAATTAAGCCCGATAAAATTTCAGAAACACATAGGCACACGATGACATATGATCAAAACAAAAGCAAAATCCAAGTAAGATCCTTGTCTTCCTGGCCTGGAAAATCTAAGATAAACATCTCGGTGCATTATTTGCCTGTGGGTACCAAATAATCCCTGTTTAACTGAGCAATGTCAGAACAGGCACATCGGACCCGCGTGCCTTCACCAACTAACATCAAATTTTATATATATATATATATATATATATATATATATATATATTCATCTGCAGGTTGGAGAAGTGCTAGTCACCCTCGATATCATTATCATTAAGCAAACGAGAAAAAAGTGTGTGGACCCTTTAATCACATCATGTGTGCAAATGTAATAATATATTAAAAAAAATTTAAAATATAAAAAAATAATTTTAAAAGATCAAGTTTGATCTTGAAATAAATGGTTCTCGTAATATTATCCAATAATAATATTAGGATTTTGTCTAATGTGCCCTTTTATTTTTTAAGGAGATCAGAGTTTGATATTCCATTTCCGACCATTGGTCATTTTACAATGTAAGAAAATAGTGGCTTTTTACAGAGTGAAATTTTAAATTTTGAGAATTTAATGCCTTCTTGATGTGTGTTCTTAGAAATTATTTTAGAAAAATCTTACTAATTATATTGTTTTTCTTTAATTGAGAAGGTATTATGATTATTAAACAGGTTTTTTTATAGCAGAAAATCACGAACAATAATTCCATGCTTTCATTGAATTAGGAAATATGCTACTTTACTTTTTTTAAAGTTAACATTTAAAAAATAAGAAATATTTTCATTGAATTAGGAAGTAATAAGAAATATTTTTTTATAAAATAAAATTTATTTATTCATTATAATAAGGTGAGAAAAGTTACAATTTTTTAAGGAGACAATATCTATGACAACAATAGTTTTGCTGGTGGCATTTCTAATAATTGTTGCGGTAATAATAATATTAATAGTAATTGAATGGTAGTAATTTTGTGTGGTGGTGATAACACATAATTATTGGTGATGGTAGCAAAATGATGACAATTGTTATTGTGGAAGTGGTGGGGTTATGATGTGGTAAAAACTACGGTGACATTGATAAGAAGATGTTTTACATTATAGTCTAATTGTATTTTTAAATATTTTTTAAAATTTTCTTTTAGATTTAAATTAATTTATTTTATATTTTTAAATCATTTTAACATGCTGATATCAAAAATAAAAATTTATTTTAATATATTTTCAAATAAAAAATATTTTTAAAAAAATTTCTACTACATTCTCACACAAGCACTAAGATAATAATTATTATGGTGGTGATTGATTGGGTTGTTGTTATAGTGATGACTAGATATGTTGTCAGCAAATTTTATGGATGTACAAAGAGTTAAAAAAAAAAAACAATTGCAAAAAGACAAAAACAACTAAGATAAAATTTGATAAAAAAAAACCCAAAATGATGAAATTTAAAAATAAAAAAAAAGATCTTGGATAAAATAAATAGCAATTAAATAATGCATATTAAATTTTAAATAAAAAATATATATTGATAGATTAAAAAAAAATCATAAAAGATGAAATTGAAAAATATTTGTTATTTAATAACTATTTATATATTTAAAAATATCAGGGGGTGAAATTGAAAAACATTTATAATTTGATAGATTATTTATAGATTAGAATATAGTAGGGGGAGAAATTGAAAAGCATCTATAATTTTATAGCTTATTCTAAAATAAAAATAATAATAATTAAAAGTATAGGGACCAAATATCAAGGGAGGAAATTTTAAAGGGGTTGTTTTGAGATTTTACAGGCCGACGCAAAACTCGAGATAGAAGAAGAAGGAAAAAAAAGTGATCGTTGGCAATAAATGGTCATGAATCTTGGAAAATGCTTTGTACCACCATGTAGAAGTCGTCAATATCTTCCAAACACCGCCCCAAAAACGATATTTGGTGGCTAGACAACCCCCCGCGCATCACTTAAATAGCACACGCTAGCATGTTTTTTTATATTAAATAAATATAATTTAAAACAATGCCTATGAATACCCTTAAAAATTACAATAAAAACAATGTAAAATGACAAAAAAAAAACCTAGGTTGATAGATTAATTGATTTTATCTTTAAAAACATCAAAGTAATTATATTGTTCTAAAAAATAAAAATACAAAAATATTTTTTAGTAATATGCATTAAATTATTTAATTCCAAAATTAAATGAGTAATTTTATTGTACATCAAAATAAAATTATCAAACTAACCTCATATAATTCACAAAAAATAATTATATCATATTAAAAAGATTATTTTACTCTCAATACTAGTTCATAGTTTTAATGATCAAGGGCAATATAATGATTACAATGATTAATAATTTGTTTATT
>Ga0307517_10015591_pt1 | contig 10080 bp, 14 predicted proteins | sample 23_EM_MG_FD_194515 | JGI IMG/M metagenome (GOLD analysis project Ga0307517, IMG submission 194515) | Populus trichocarpa ectomycorrhiza microbial communities from riparian zone in the Pacific Northwest, United States - 23_EM | ecosystem: Host-associated > Plants > Roots > Unclassified | place...
CATGCCACGTCACCGCCCAAATCCCCTGCCGCGTCGCTCGCCGCCAACGGCGACCCCCAACCGCCACGTCACCGCTGAAACGGCTCGCATACGCCACGTCACAGCCGCCAACGACCCCCAACCACCACCTCACCACCTCAAACCGGCGCGTATGCCACGTCATGGACGACGACGACCCCCAACCGCCACCTCATCCAAAAGCAGCGCGTATGCCACGCCACGGACGACGACGACCGGTCGAGGAGGCGTAGGGGGACGAACAAGAGGGAGTAGGAGGAGATCGAGAAGGGGCAGAGGTGACGAACGGAGTGGGGGTGGATGAACGAGCGAGAGGAGGTTGAGGAGATGAAGGGGAAGCAAGAGGGCGAGGAGGAGGAGGGCCACAACCCAGCGAGCAGCGAGGCGGCGTGAACCCAACACGCCGCCTCGTTCGAGTTCGTTTATTCCCCCCAACAACGGGGGGAGGTTCCTCTCCCGTGGCCTTGATAATGGGGCGGCATGCTTCCCACACGCCGCCCTATTTTCTCGCCTCTCCTTCCCGTGGTATCAACGAGGCGGCGTGCAACCTACACGCCGCCTTGTTACTGCTCTCTTTCCCGAAACCAAACGAGGCGGCGTAGACCCATAGGTCTACGCCGCCCACAACCTCTTTGTTCAGCGAGACGGTGTGGAACCCACACGCCGTCTCGTTTTGTCCTCAAACCCTCCCGCGGAGTCGAGAACGGGGGCGGCGTGATATCCACACGCCGGCCCCCATTTACTTCATTTACCCCCCCAACAACTGGGGGGGTTTTCTTGCCCAGCAACGATGGCAGGGCGGCGTGAAACCTACACGCCGCCCCGGTTTAATCCCCTCGTCATTGAGGGGGTTTTCGTCCGCAGTGTCTAAGTCAATGAAGGGGGCAGCGTGCAGCTTGCACGCCGCCCCCTTTTTTTCTCCTTAGTTGTAATTAGCGTCTTTTCAAGTAAATAGTGTCATGTAACTATTATAAATATTGTATATATATAAATAAAATGGTCCCTTATGTCGAATTTCAAGTAAATTAAGTGGATTCCACACGAATCTAGTCCATTCCGGTCCCATTCCGGTCCTATTCCGGTGCCATTCCTGCGGATTCCGGTCATTCCTGCAGATTCCGGTGCCATTCCGGTGCCATTCCGGCGGAATTACCGGATTCCGGACGGAATCTGTGGGGCACTGTAAAGTACTGGCTGGAGGTGGTCTTTTCCATTGTTTCAACGCATCTGCCACTATTACCACCCCCCTCACGTCCAAACGCGAGCCAGAGGTGGTTTTTTCGGGTTTCTTCAACGTGTCTGCCCCCTCCATTACCTCCCTCGCATTCAAACGCGAGCTGTAGGTGGAGTTTTTGGCTGTTTCGAAGCAACTGCAACCAACAGTGGCGAATACAACCTGATGATGGGGATATAAGCCTAACGACAGCAATACGCACCCCACCGCATACAATGCTGACAAAGAGAACCTGTTAGAGCTTCAGCAACAAGCGGTATCAATGTTGACAGACTGGCATATTTATTCAACCAGAAAATTCCAAGTAAGCACGAAACGTCGAGAGGCGGAAATAACTGACTGAGACACTCTTGCCATACTTAAAGTCGCCAACACATCATCACCATCTCATCGGGGTCCCCAAGATCACAAGAAACGGATTGCAGAGGTGGAGAATGCTCGAAGCAAAGCAAGGACACGACAACATGGAGCTCTTGAAGCTTGGAGACAGTTCGACAATTACTTGATGATGCTCGAGCTCAGCGCTCACGATCCCCGAGCCACGTTTAGCCATACACACCTTACCGACAAAGCCCATGGTGTGTGATTCTCACTCTCTATGTGAGGGCAACTTTCCTCTTCGCTGTAATTGCTGTATCTGATTCTAGATAGCATCAGCTGCATAAACGTCCAAATGGTGATGTGAAGGGTTGTACTCACCTTGGTCTTTTCATTATTGTCATTGTCATCGCACACCCAGCCGAGGAACTAACATCCCATCCACTGAGCTCAGGCAAGTCGGTCATATCGGATGCTATGTGATCGATGATCGTTGAATATGTCGTTATCAGCCAAGATGCTACATGACTTACGTGCGTCGGAGTTTGAACTGACTTCAACTCCTGAAAGACGACAACTGACATATTCAACTTGCATTCACCATCTCCACCGTGGTCGCTGCGAGCCCACCGCCCCCGCAACATCCTTCTCGCCATCGGTGTGGTTAACGTTACCACGGCCCTATATCCTCCACCACCTTTGACACCTCTGTCGCCGCTGCCTTTGCAACGACTCACCATGGCCTACTGCCTCTGACTTCGCTGTTGGCACAGTTCCATCCACAGCCGTCGATGTGATCGACCCAGCCTTCCCCACCTTGCGGACTGCTGATGACACAGTTGTTGGCGCTGTTAACACCTCCCCCCTGCGTTCGCCGTTCACAATGCAGCAAAGCGGTCGGAAATCTCTCAGACAGCCCTACTCCCCCCCACCGTTGTTGGTCTGACTTGCGGCTCTACAACCTTCATCAAGGTGGCCTTACCCCAGCTCCATCATCGTGGCTCGTCAATGTGATTGGCGCTAACGTACTACATCACATCCACCCCCCATCATCGCACTCTCGATGCGGTTGATGCATCGATGCCTATGGCAGTGAGTTCCTCCTCATATTTCCATCGAGGGTGCGTACTTACTTAGCTGTTTGAATTTACGACGACCATAGCTCAATGCCAGCATAAAACCCAACGACGACAATGCTACATCGAGGATACTACCCCCACCCTTCCGCTCTGCCACGTCAAACGGCGTCGAACATCAAGGACGCCGCCCTTGCCCTGCTGTTCTGCCATGTCGAGGACATCGGCCCCCACTCCTCTGCTCCGCCACATCAAACGGCATCGAAAGTCGAAGACTCTGCCCCTCCACTTTGCCATGGCAGATGGGACCAAGCATCAAGATCAACCACCCACCCCCCATCCCACCACCCTCACGTCCTCAACCACCACCAATGCAGTTGATGTGCCCTCACCACTACACCTCAACCACCAGCGACGTGGCCCACCAACCACTCTCGCCTCCCTACATACCTGCCTCGTCGACTGCTGCCAATGCAGCTGACACCTCCCCGTCCAACCCACCTTCTCAACCACCGTCGACGTGGCTGATGCAGCCCCATCATAACCACCTCAATTCTGCCGATGCGGCTGATGTAGCCCTGTCACCATCTCTTCCTCCGTAAGTCCCATTACCCCCGTCTCCTCAAATCCCACCTGCATCCACATATCTATATATGTATTGTCATGGTCCTGATACATATTCAGTAAGTATTACTATTAGAACAGGCTAAGTGCAAGTAATAGTAATGATAGAGTACAATTACAATTGTATTTCTATAGTAAGATTTCGAACATAATTGTTTATTAAAAAATTGAATAGAATACTAAGTCAGGAGCCAACAAGTTACAACATGATACGTTCACTGATGTGTCAAACATAGGACAAATATCGTCCGTTCAGCCTGGGGGCCAAACATTGCACAAACACTGAGCGACTGAACGCTCAGTATTTGTCTCAATGTTTGTTCTGAATGCCTCGGCCTTGGGGCCAAACATTGCACAAACACTGAGCGACTGGATGCTCAGTATTTGTCTCAATGTTTGTTCTGAAAGGCTCCAACTTTGAACAATGTTTTGATACTATGATTGAGTCAAATTGACCATGAATTTTTACTTGTGGCAAAATTCCATAGTGAGCATCCATCCTCCCATCCTCAGACTATGTAATATTGAGTTGGCTGCACAACAGTATTTTCTTTTGTAATAAGGACCATGTGGGTGCTTTTGCAATCGAGAGTCAAGACTCGAGAGAGGCCAACAATTCCAGGAGATTGTAAAAAAAGTAATGCCAGTCAGCCATCATTATCTAAGATAAGATAACCACATCAGCAATGCCATCCACTGCCATCCACCGATTCCCGCCTCCTCCTACATATAGAAAGGGGTGAACGTCCCTTCAGGCTCCAAAACATCCTAGCCACTGATACATATATATATTGCAATGAAAAAATAAGCCCAACATCCCAAACAACGAGAGCAACCAGCAATGGCTGACGTGTTCTATAAATAGCACACGTCATCTGATGTACCCCACCCGCATCCATCCCATCTCGCCCCCGATAGCCGCGAAAAGGGCATGATAAGTCTTCATTAGTGTAATAGATCCTAAATACATCTTGTAATATACATTTTTTCCATCCCCCACGCGCCCAACAGTGATCCTGAGCCTGAGGAAGCCCCACTGATTGCATTTGGCAATTATGATCGGATCAAAGATGGGATCAAAGTTTCTTGAGCACCGTCTTAAGACCCACAATTTTGGCGGGGCCAGGTCGATATAAGAACGAATCCTCGTAAACTCGGACTCGTAATCTGAATTCGAACATAGAAATAGGAGAGAACATATAGTATATTTATTTAACATAACATAAATGGTACCTATACAACACTAGTATACATAAGTCCAATACCCATTCCACCCACTCCAGGCTGACACAAGCCGCTGGTCCTCAACAAGAAATGATCGGGATGTACGGATGAGCTGGCGATGCCGCGGGAGGGGCGATAGCCGCCTTTGGGGTGTGGGAGGGGGCGGTGGTCATCCTTGGGGAGGTGGCGGTGGAGTGCGAAAGGCAGTGGTCGTCGTCAAGGGCAATGTACTACACGCAATGGTGACAGGCTGTCATTGAGGTAAGACAAAGGAGACACACCGGCATCGAGCACCAGTGCTGTCCCCAAAATTCCGCAGATCACACCATCTGCCAGGGCAGCCGCGGTTCAAATTTTCAGCACAGTGTGAATAGATGAGAACGCTGAGAATGTTTCAGTATACAGAGATGTGAGCGGAGGACAAACACATACTTTAATTAGAAGTCTAATTTGAACGTAGAGGTATTAAAAGGAAGACACGATGTGAACTTTGAAGGGAAGAGGACAAGCCGCATTGAAGTTCAAACACGTTGAATTTGAACATTGTGTTCACGTGATGGCGCCCTACACCACGTGCAGGGATCAATATTCTTTCGCAAAATGTTTAATAGATATTTTGATTTTTAAGAACCATAATATTTAACTATCTGTATAGAGAATATGGAAGAAATATAAATAACAATTTTTAAAATGCGGGCTTCCCATTGGTGAACGAACATAATTTTTAAATATTAATTGAATATCTCTTCCCTATTTGATGAGCGGATAGCTAAATAATATGTTTTTCTAAAATGGGAATATTCCATAAATATTTTGCAAAAAGATACTCATCCCTGCATGTCGTGCTAGTTTCAATAAATGCTAAGTTCGCTTTGGGTTCGCCTCATGGTGCTCGCAAGTTGTCAGGGTCATGGGAGTATCGAAGTACAAATACGACTAGTGTACGACTAACCTACGACTACGAAACAGCCCTGTCTGTGCTGCCAAGAGGATCATACAATTAAGTGACTTTTTACCTACCTTTTGATGACTTTGCAGACTTTTGATTGACTTCGCTTTTTACTGAGGCTCATCCGTGACGGCCGGCTGTGTACCCGTTAAGGCAATGATATCTGCCCATGTGCCAACCCCGAAGCAGTTAGGCAGATGCCAACGTTCAAATTTTCCATTCGGCGCCGCTCTCACTCCCAGCCCGTTGCTCTCATATCCGCGCCAATACTCTGGTGAGTAGCAGCCCGTTTGGGGTCGGTTTTGCATCCCGTACCTATCCCCTCGTTTTTTGATCACCGCTATTGGGTAGACCCAGAGTGCATGAAAAGCGTTTTGAGAAGCACCACAATGATATGTGGCCATGTGCCAACCTTGAAGCAGTTAGTAACTTAGGCAGACGTCAACGTTCAAAAATTCTAATCAGGGCAGCTCTCACTCCAAAGCCCGTTGCTCTCATATCCGTGCCAATGATCTGGTGAGTAACAGCCCGTTTGGTTTAAGAGAAGCACCACAGTGGATGTCGTGCGTGGTTTACAAGATTATACTTAAGAGGTGTACTCGTAGAGAGACGGGCCGCTGTGCCAATCGAAACTTCGAGTGCGCCGGAACTCGTTCGTCCCACAGCACCAATTTCCTCATCATCTAGTCATTTTTCTCTCGTACCATCGTTATCGTTCAGTACTGGAATCCCAACGCAGAACGCGCCTCCTTCGTCTCCTCCATTTGGACGAATATCGCGGTATCGCGGTCCGAATCTCGAAGCCATTCTCACTACTTCGGCTTCCCACAAAGACAATCCGGAGATGTCAAATCGCTTGTCACTGAGAATGGTTAGTGTATTGCATCTTCCCGTGAACACCGTATCGTCCATATCATATGAACTATCTGGACACCCACGACCCAATCCTGCCGTTATCAGGGGACAGTCACGAATCTTCTTCCTGCTTCTGGTCGAAGAGTTGAAGGTACCAACCGAGTACTCGGACGTCAAACAACTCATAGCGACATCTAGTTCGATCCAGGCTACACACTCAACGCTTTCCTAAACTATCGTCTCCCATGTCGTCTGGAACACCCGTTGTTGTCCCAGTGAGGGTTATCACAATATTCCTTGAATATGGTTAACGATTTTCTTCAGTATGCGAAGGAACATGCCTCAGCAGAGGAAGGTCTGCATAGAGTTCATCTCGTTCCATGGCACACATTCTCATCTTTTGCCTCAGCTGCAGGACCGCATGAAAATGAAAACCAGGAAAATAAATCCGCGGAGACATCTAAACCCCCCGAAGACCCATATGTGAAGTATTCCCGCACTGACGCCAAAGTTTGGTCCCTTTATATGACGGAGACGGAGGCAGAAGACAAGGAGCTTGTTCAGTCGTGGAAAACCGGCCTCGACTCTTTGCTGGTATTCGTGCGTGTCCCAATACCCCATTTCTTTGGCCCGAAGTCTCAAAATTTTCAGGCGGGTTTGTTTGCAGGAGTTCTGGCGGCATTTCTCCTTGAAAGCAGAAAGGGATTACAGGACGACCCCCAACAGGTTCTTCTGCGAGAAATCAACCGAACCCTTAGGAACGAATCTTCCACATCCGCCCCTCTCCCCTTCCACCCCACCACTTCCTCGTTCGCTATCAACTTCTTATGGTTCATAAGCTTGACCCTCACTCTTGTCGGCGCACTCAGCGCGGTGATCGCGAAAGGGTGGATTGACACATATCTACCAGCGTCTGCAGGGAAATCTTTTGAGGACGCCTGTGAGCGGCATCTTCGTGTTACCCGAGCATATCAATGGCATCTGGAGAGCATTCTCGCTTTGATCCCTCTACTCCTCCAGCTTTCCCTTCTTCTTTTCCTTGCTGGGCTTGCTATTTTCGTTCTCGGGGACAGCAAAAGCATTGGTGCAGCAGTATTAGCACTGATCGCGCTGACTACTGTCATATACATCGTCGTTACCGTCCTGCCGTGGTTGTCACCTGCTTGTCCATTCCGAACAACATTATCGACGTTTATACCAGGCATGGACGAGATGGCTCGGTATAAACGATATGATCGCTCCTCTTATACGCAACTCAACTCATCATCTGACCTGATGATTTCCGATCTCCGCTATAGACCAGAGGAAGACGAGGCAGAGCTGATGATATTGGCATGGATTATCGCAAATTCGACCCGGGAGGATGTAATGAACGAAGCCGTCAAGACTATTGCAGGCCTTGATTCTGATCGGTCAATGGAGCTGCACTTGGCCCTGCGGAAATATGGGGCCATTCCCAACCTCTGTGTACGACTGGTATCACTATGTGACTTTCTTCCTGGCCGTGATGACAAGGCCCTAGCGGAACGAACAATCATGAAGGGGACGTTCAAGCAGTGCAAGTGATTTTGTCGTCTGCTGGTTGGTCCAGCTATTGATTTCATATTTTTTCCAGTGGAACTCATCAAGGCGATCAAGAGTGTGGTTCCATATGTTGTTGACGCACTCAAGGACACCGATAAATCGGTTCGCGCTGTTGCTGTTTTTACCCTCGGAGAAGTTTCCAAGCAGTGTAAGTGATTTAGTCATCTGCCAATATCCGCACAGTCTGGCTCACCTCTTGTTTTCTTTCCCCAGCGGAACTTGTCAAGGAGATTGAAAGTGTGGTGCCACACATAGTTGAGTTGCTCAAGGACACTGATTTATGGGTACGCCATTGTGCTGCGACTGCCCTCAGTGAAATTTCCAAGCAATGTAAGTGATTTAGGCAGCTGCACAGTCAGACCTACCTCTTTATTTCTTTTTCCAGTGGAACTTGTCAAGGCAATTGAGGGCATGGTGCCGCACGTTGTTGATATGCTCAAGGACAAAATTTCATGTGATTATGCTGTGACTGTCCTTGGTAAAATTTCGAAGCAGCGTAAGTGATTTAGTCTGAGTCATCTGCAGTCAGGCCCACCTTTTGATTCTTTTTCCAGCAGAACTTGTTAAGGCAATTGAGGGTGTGGTGCCACACATAGTTGAATTTCTCAATAACACCGATTCAGGCATCCGCAGTTCTGCTGTGACTGCCCTTGGTAAACTTTCCAAGCAGTGTAAGTGATTCAGCCATCTGCATAGTCAGGCCCACCTCTTGATTTTTTTTTCCAGCGGAACTTGTCAAGGCAATTGAAGGTGTGGTGCCACATGTTGTTGATATGCTCAAGGACAGCAATTTCTGGGTTCGTGATTCTGCTGTGACTGCCATCGGTAAAATTTCGAAGCAGCGTAAGTGGTTTAGGCATCCACATAGGCAAGCCCACCTTTTGATTTCTTTTTGCCAGTGGAACTTGTGAAAGTGATTGAGGGTGTGGTGCTGGATGTTGTTGATATGCTCAAGGACAGCAATTCATGGGTTTGTGCTTCTGCTTTGAGTGCCCTTGGTGAAATTTCGAAACAGTGTAAGTGATTTAGTCATCTGCACAGTCAGACCCACATCTTGATTTTTTTTTCTAGCAGAGCTTGTTGAGGCAATTGAGGGTGTGGTGCCACATGTTGTTGTTATGCTCAAGCACAGTAAATCTTGGGTTCGGCATTCTGCTGTAACTGCCCTCAGTGAAATTTCAATGCAGCGTAAGTGATTTAGTCATCTGCAGTCAGGCCCACCTCTTGATTTCCTTTTGCCAGCGGAACTTGTCAAGGCTATGAAAACTGCAGTGCCACACTTAATTGAGTTGCTCAAGGACAATAATTTACGGAATCACCCTTCTACTGTGGCTGCCCTCAGTAAATTTTCCAAGCTGCGTAAGTGTTATCTGCATGGTCCAGCTCACCTTTTGATTCTTTCTTCTAGCGGAACTTGTCAAGGAGATTGAGAGTGTGGTGCCATGTGTTGTTGTTGATATGCTCAAGGACAGTGATTCATGGATTCGCCATTCTGCTCTGACTGTCCTCAGTGAAATTTCGAAGCAGCGTAAATAATTTAGTCATCTGCAGTCAGGCCCACCTCTTGATTCTTTTTTTTCAGCGGAGCTTATCAAGGCAATTGAAGGCGTGGTGCCACATGTTATTGTTATGCTCAAGGATAGCAAATTTTGGGTTCGTGATTCTGCTGTGACTGCTCTTGGTGAAATTTCAAAGCAGCGTAAGTGATTTCCTCATCTGCTTGGCCAGTCTACCTCTTGAGTTGATTTTCCAGCGGAACTTGCTGAGGCAATGGAAAATGCAGTGCCACACATAGTTGAGTTGCTCAAGGACACCAAGTTAGGTGTTCGCTGTAAGTGATTCAGTCATCTGCATGGTTTAGGTCCACCTCCTGATTTCTTCTCCAGTGCACCTTGTCAGGGAAATTAAGAGGAAGGTGCCACATGTTGCTGCTGCAATAACGCGTCATAGATGGGGGGTTTTATAATAGGTCCTATATATGTAAACATGAATACAGTCATTCACTAGTCAATGAGTTACCCCATTCAATGAGTCAAATCACATTTCTGGGTTCAATTTTGAAGCAATTATCTTAATTCTTTTTGCATTATGTTATAATATACTATATCTATGTTGAACCCAATTCTATAAACATTGAGATATCTGGATCTCTTGATATAGACAAATAGGTGGGAATGTAGCTAAAGAGTGAATTTATA
>Ga0307517_10015592_pt1 | contig 10080 bp, 5 predicted proteins | sample 23_EM_MG_FD_194515 | JGI IMG/M metagenome (GOLD analysis project Ga0307517, IMG submission 194515) | Populus trichocarpa ectomycorrhiza microbial communities from riparian zone in the Pacific Northwest, United States - 23_EM | ecosystem: Host-associated > Plants > Roots > Unclassified | place...
TAGCGCAGCCCGCCGATCAGCTTGAACGATTTCGAGATATTGAGATTGGCCTGGCCGAACAGCGCCATGTTGCGCGAATCCGAGGTGATGTGCGCGCGGCGGTTGAAGAACGGCAGCGGCACCGTCGCGAAGATCTGGGTCGATCGTGAATTGACGTCGGCGTCGAAATAATAGGCGCCGATCACGTAGTCGATCAGCTTGCCGGTGGGCGAGGCCAGCCGCACTTCCTGGCTGAACTGCGCCTGGGTGAAATGCGCGTAATTGACGTTGAGCAGGTTGAGCGGCGACGAGTCCGAGTCGAGCCCGTCGGTCGTCTCCCAGGTCCGCCACGCGGTGATCGAGGTCAGGGTGAAACCGCCCAGGCGATAATCGGCCTGCAGCGAGACGCCCTTGCTCCGGGCGTTGGAGAAGACGTCGCCGTCGATATCCTGGTCGAGATTGTCTCTGCCCGGCGTGATGCCCTTGCCGAGCTGAATCAATTCGGGGAAGCCCGGCGGCGTCCCCACCGAATAGAGCGTCCACTCGCAGCAATTGGAATCGCGCTTGTAATAATCGGCGATGCCGGTGAGCGTCAGGTTGGCGGTCGGCTCCCATTCGAGCTTGGCGCGCCCGCCCCAATCGTCGCGGTCGTTCAATTTACGGCCATCGAACAGGTTGGTGACATAGCCGTCGCGCTTGTTGCGGCGCCCCGAGATCGAGAAGCGCAGCGTGTCGGTGATCGGCCCCGACAGATAGGCGCTGAAGCGGCGGTCGTTATCGGGCCAACCCCAGCTGACGCTGGTGTTGCCGGTGAATTCCTTGGACGGCCGCTTGGTCACGACGTTGACCACGCCGGCCGAGGCGTTCTTGCCGAACAAGGTGCCCTGTGGTCCGCGCAGCACTTCAATCCGCTCGATGTCGGGCAGATCGCCGAGCGACGCTCCGGCCTGGCCCATGACCACTCCGTCCAGGACATAGGCGACGCTGCCTTCGATCGCCTCGGATGAAAAGGTGCTGGTGCCGATGCCGCGGATGAAGAAGCCGAAATTGCGCGGTCCCGCCGAATTGGTCAGCGTCACGCTCGGGACCATATATTGCAGGTCGCTGGTCTCGTTGAACTTGAGCGAATTGAGCTTGTCGCCGCCGATCACCGCGACCGACAGCGGCACGTCCTGCAGATTCTCGGCGCGGCGCTGCGCGGTGATCACGATGTCGCCGCGCGTGTCGATCGGCTGTGTCTGGGCTAGTGCCTGCGCGTCCGGCGCCAGTGCATCCGCAGGCTTGTCCTGCGCTTGCGCCGCCGACGCCCAAGACAATGCCAACATGCTAACCGTGGCGCATCCAGCCGCCGGGAATCGAAACCTGAGCATCCACCTCTCCTGATAAATTGCTATATTTATCCCCAATAATTTATCGGATTATGGTTATTGTCAATCATTCGATATTTTGTTTTATGCGCGCAATGGGACGGCAACTGCCCGCCGACCCCGTTCTCGCGACGATGGTTGGCCCGACGCGGGGCTTTTCGGGTGGGGCCACGGCCGTCGACCGACGGACTGAATTTATCCGGGAGAATGATGATGCGACGCCTGGTTCCGCTTCTGGCCATCGCCCTGACCGCCGCCGCGCCCGCCGACCAGGCCCCGGTCGCGGCGACCGCCAGCGGTGCGGTGCGCGGGACCGTCGCCGACGGCGTCGCCAGCTTCAAGGGCATCCCTTATGCCGCCCCGCCGGTCGGGCCGTTGCGCTGGCATGCGCCGGTGCCCGTCCAGCCCTGGACCGGAGCCCGCGACGCCAGCAGTTATGGCAATGATTGCGTCCAGGGGCGCTTTCCGGGCGACATCGCCAACACCAGTCAGCCGATGAGCGAGGATTGTCTGTTCCTCAACGTCTGGACGCCCAGGCCGGCGCCCGGCGCGAAGCTGGCGGTGATGGTCTATATTCATGGCGGCGGCTATGCGAGCGGATCGGGTAGTTCGGCGATCCTCGACGGCACCCGGCTCGCCGCGCGCGGCGTGGTGGTGGTCACACTCAACTATCGGCTCGGCCGGTTCGGCTTCTTCGCGCACCCCGCGTTGACGCGCGAGGCGGGAAGCGGCCCGACCGGCAATTGGGGGCTGATGGACCAGCTCGCTGCGCTCAAATGGGTCCAGCGCAACATCGCCGCGTTCGGCGGCGATCCCGCCAACGTCACGATCTTCGGCGAATCCGCGGGCGGCGCCTCGGTCAATCGCCTGATGACCTCGCCCGCGGCCAAGGGGCTGTTTATTCGGGGCATCGCGGCGTCGGGCGGCGGTCGCGACCATTGGCCGAGCCTGGCCGAAGCGGAAGCCAAGGGCGTCGCCTTCGCGAGCAGCGAGGGGATTGCCGGCGACGACATCGCCGCGCTCCGCGCGCTCCCGGCCGATCGTGTGAAGGGCGTCATCACCCTGCTCAACGGCGACGAGACGAAATTTTCGGGGCCGATCACCGACGGCAAGATCGTCACCGGCGATCCACACACGCTGTTTGCCGCTGGGCAGGCGAGGGGCATTCGCTACATCGTCGGGTCGAACAGCGACGAATTGGGCTTCATCCCGGCGCCGCTGCTTGCGACCTTCGTCGCCAAGGCGACCGCCGCTTTGGGCAGCGGGGCCGAAGCGGTCCGTGCCGCCTACGGCTCTCCCGCCGTTTATACGCACGCCATCGCGAGCGATTTCCCGTTCACCGAACCTGCGCTGGCGCTGGCCTCGCGACAATCGGCCGGCACGCCGACCTGGCTCTACCGCTTCGGCTATGTGGTCGAGGAAAAGCGAGCGGCCTTGGCCGGCGCGCCGCACGCCTCCGACGTCCCGTTCCAGTTCGACAACCTCGCCGCCACCGGGGGCAAGGTCACCGCGGCCGACATGGCGGCCGCTAAGCTGGTGGCGGATTATTGGGTCAATTTCGCCAGGACCGGCGACCCCAACGGCGCCGGCTTGCCGCGCTGGCCGCGCTTCGATGCAAAGGATCAGACCATGCTGGCGATCGGTACCACAACGGCGCCCGCGCCCGCCGGCAGCGCGCCGTTACGCGCGATCGCCGTCGCGCTCGATGCCGCCGGGAAATGAGCGAATGGACGCGTGCAGTGACGACGCGGGCGTGGTGACGCTGATAAAATCAGCTCTGGGGTGCCACGACTTTGCCGAGATGGCTGCCGGCTTGGCGGCTATATCGCCAGGGAAGGCTTAGCCACTCGCCTACAGTGCGAGGCTGATCGATCTGGACGAGGCCCACATCCGGCCACTCATCTGCTGCAGGAAAGTGCGCCGTTCCAAACAAACGATCCCAGATCGTCGTGAAAGCGCCGAAGTTCCGATCGAAGTGCCGCTCCTCCAACGAGTGGTGGATGCGGTGAAACCGGTTGTCGACGAAGAAGACGCGTGCAGGTCCGAAGTGAATTCTTGCCGGGGAATGGATGAATGATGCCTGGAGATACAGCAACACCACCATCAGCGATGAGACGAAGCCGGTCTCGCTGACAATCAGACTCGCGGGCAGAAGAATGAGCACGGTTTGAAAGATCGGCTCGGTGACGTGGTGGTATGCGTTGACCGCGTTCATGTCGCGGATGGAGTGATGCACCGCGTGGAAACGCCAAAGCCATCGGTGTTCGGCGCGATGACACCAATAAAAGAAGAAGTCATAGACCGCCGCCGAAGCGATGGGTGTGGCGACAATCGCCGCGGCGCCAAGCCAGGTGAATTCGAGCGGCAGGACAACGAGAGGACGGATACCGACTTCTGCCCACAGCGCATGAAAGCCCGCGTATACCAACTGGCTGACCGGCAACCAGAGAACCCAGAAGATCAGGCCGGGCAATCGCGATGCGAACTTTTGCTCGCCATGTCCGAGCAGGAGCTCGAGTGCCGTCATGAAGGCAAACGAGAAGCCCCACGTCCAGGCGAGCGGTGCAATTTCGGCAACAATCCGGTTTAGCAGATCCATCAAATCTGAATGGCTGCTCAGGCTTAAAAAAATCTTAGATGCCGAGCCTCGGCAACCGGGAATTTCCCGTCCACTTTGGATGCGTCGCTAAGACTTCGCACGTTGCGTCTTGATGACGTAACCAATTGTTTCCAATAATGTTGTTTCGCGGGAATCGCATAATGCAACCCGTCCGCATTTCGCGGTGGGTTCGACCGGTGGTGGCAACACTTCATGCTGAAGGGAAGGGGTGTGGCCGATGAAGCAACGCCGCCACCTCTTCCGTCATGTCCGTCTTATCCTCCGATGCGAACGCCGATCCACAGCGTTCGCGGTGTGCCGAGGTCGATCGATCCGGCCTGGTTGCGCGTCTCTACCGCCTGATCGAACAGGTTTTCCGCGCGCGCGATGACCGCGACGCCGCGCATGACGGGCATTTTGGCAAAGGCATCCACGGTGGTCGCGGCTGGCAGAACATTGGTCTGAAGGTCATCCTCATACTGGTCGCCAACATAGCGTGCGGTCAGCGAGAACAGGGCGCCGGATTTGGGTGCCCAGGCGACCGTCGCGCTGGCGGCGTGGCGCGGGCTTTGCGCCGGCGCGAGGCCGTCGAACGCCATTCCCGGCGCGCGCACCTTGCTGTCGCTGAGCGCGTACGATCCCGAGAGCATGATCGCGCCCTTGCGCCACCCGAACGTCGCCTCGACTCCCTTCGCGGCGATCGCGTTGACGTTGGCGCGGCGGCGCAGATTGGTGCCGATGGTGACGTTGGCGATCGCGTCGCCCAGCCGGTTGTAGAAGGCGGTCAGCCCGATCTCCATGCCCGGCAACGGCTTGAGGTCGATGCCGCCCTCTACGCCGCGCAAGCGTTCCGGATTGAGATCGGCGTTCGCCTGCGTGGTGATCGGAAAGACGGTGAACGGCCGGTAGAGCTCGTTGAGCGTCGGCAGGCGAAACCCGGTATAGGCTGCAACGCGCAAATCGGCCCAGCCGGTTGCGTGGAACAATGCGCCGCCGCGCCCGGTGATTTCGGTGCCGTCGCGCGCGGCAAAGCGGTTGTCGGTGGTTAGCGCCCCGGCACCGTTGCGCTCGCGGAAGAAGCCGTCGGTGATCGTCCAGCGGTCGGCACGCACGCCGCCGGTCAGCACGAGTTGCCCGATCGTCCAATCGTCCTCGGCGAACAATCCGGCGGTGGTGGTCTTCCCGCCAGCGTTGCGCCGCGCCGTGACGGGGCCAGCCGCGCTATAGGCGTCCTCGAACAATTGACCGTCGGCCGCGCGCACGTCGCCGCCGATCCTGAGGACGTGATCGGGTCCGACCGGCGGCCGCACCTCGATCTTGCCGCCGAGGCCGGTCGACGGCGTGTTGCGCTGGTCGAGCGTCAGCTTGAAGCTCGTCGCGCTGATCACCTTGTTGGCGAAATTGCGCGCCTGGACATAAGCGAGTGCATCGACCTGCCAGGTCCCGCGCGACACGAAGCGAACGCTGGCGTCTTCGCCCTGCGAACTCGAATCCGCGCCCTTGAAGCGCAAGGTGCGGTTGTCGCCGAACAACAGTCCGCGCACCTGCAGTTCAGCGGTGGCGCCGACCGGGATCACCGCGCGCGTCCCGGCCGACCAGTCGCGATATCGCGCGGGAACGGTCGCCGCGACGCGCTGATCGTCGGGCGTGGTCTGGAATCCGTCGCCGCGCTCGAACCGGCCGGAGATCGTGGCGAACCCGCCCCCCAGGCTCGGCGACAGGCTGGCCGACACGCTTTCCGAATTGCGGCTGCCATAGAAGGCCTCACCCCGGACCAATGGCAGGTCGCGACGTCCGGCACTGACCAGTTCGATCGTCCCCGCGACTGCGCCCGATCCGAACGCGCCCGATCCGCCGCCACGCGTTACCCGAATAGCCGACAGCCGGTCGGGCACCAGCGCGTTGAATGGGATATAGCCGAAGAACGGATCGGCGATCGGCACTCCGTCGAGCAACACCAACGTACGGCTCGATGCATTGCCCCCAAGCGCGCGCAGCGTCGCGCCTTGAGCGGAGGGATTGGCCGAGCGGCTGTCGGACCGGCGGAATTGCTGGAAGCCGGCGACGTCGCTCAACACGTCCTCGACCCGACCCGACGCATCGTTGGCCAGCCGGTCACGATCGATCACGGTCGATCCATAAGCCGGCGTGCCCGGCGGCAGGTCGAGGCCGGTGCCACGGACGACGATGTCCTCGCTGCTATCGGTTGCCGACGCGGTCTGACCATGCGCAGCCAGCGGCCACGCAATCGAGGCTAGAAGGATCAGACGCGTGACACGTTGGGACATCAATCTGCTCTCTCGGATGGCAGGCGTCCGGAGCGATGAGCCCCGGACGCCATTGTCGCAAGCCAGCCCTATAAGAAAAGGATCGCACCGGCGGCGAGCGCGTTCGCCGCGAAACGAATTTTCCGAAACGTCGAAGCTTCGCCGTTATCGCGGCTCGAATCGCACATGGAGATGCCGCGGCACACGCATCATCGAGCCCCTGATCTGTGGTGGTGCGGCGTCCGGGTCGAAGCGCAGCCCCGGCATCCTGTCGATCACTGCGTGCAGCGCGCGGGTCATTTCGACCCGGGCGAGATGCTGGCCGACACAGATATGCGGCCCGCGCGCGAACGAGAAATGGGGTTTCCTATCGCGCAAGATATCGAACCGGTCCGGGTCCGGCCAATGGGCGGGATCGCGATTGGCGGCGCCGGCCACGACGTCGAGCAACGAACCGGCGGGAATGGCGATCCCGCCTAATACCGTATCCTTCGCCGCCATCCGCAAGGCGACCGCGACCGGCCCGTCCCAGCGCAAGGCCTCCTCGATCGCCTGGGGAATGAGCGTTCGGTCGGCCCGGATCGCGTCGAACTGGTCGGGATGCTGGAGCAAGGCGGTCAGCAGGATGCTGGTACCGCGATAGGTGGTGTCGCCCGCCGCGTTCATCAGCTGGCGGAGGAACGAGATCAGTACCTCATCCGGCAGATAGTCGCCGTCGATCTCGGTCAGCGCGAGCAGGCTGATGAGATCCTCGCCGGGGTGTGCCCGGCGCTCGGCGACCAGGCCGGTGAAATAGTCGCCGAGCTTCTCGCCGGCCTCGATCGCGCGGGCGGCATTGACGTAGTCGGTCTGGCCGATCGCGAGGCGCTGGAAGGTGCGGACATCGGCACGCGGCAGATCGAGCTGGCGGTAGATCACCTCGAACGGATAGCGCAGCGTGAACTGCTCGATCAGATCCGCCCGGCCGCTGGGCAGGAATGCGTCCATCAGGCCGTGGACGAGCGGATCGACGATCGTCTCGCCCCAGCTCTTCACATATTGCGGCAGGAAGATGCGCTGGAAGATCCGGCGGTAGCGCCCATGTTCGGGGTTATCCATCGTGCTGATCGACCGGCCGAAGGTGACGCCGAGGTTGAAGGCATAGCCGCCGTTGGAGAAGCGATCGGTGTCGAGGAAAGCCTGGGCGATCTCGTCGGTGCCGACGATGGTGAAGGTCTTGCGGTCGGGCATCAGCGCATCGGGCAAGCCCATCATCGCGCGATAGCTGCCCTCATGCACCGGCCCGGCGGCACGCAATTCGGCAATACGCGGATAGGGATCGGGATGATCGCCGAAGTTGATTTCGTCCGCGGCGAACGGATCGTAGGATGGATCGTCGAATTCGCGAATCCGCGATGCTGGCGCGTCATTCATGCCGGTCCTCCAGGATGAGCTCTGCGGCGCGCCAGGCGATCGCCATGATCGGGCCGTTGGTGTTGGCGGAAACCATGGCCGGCATCACCGATCCATCGACGACGCGCAGGCCGCCAACGCCGTTCACGCGCAGACGCGGGTCGAGCACCGCATCGGCGAAATCGCCCATCCGGCAGGTGCCGCAAGCGTGATAGCCCGCCAGGCCGTGCTGGCGGAAAGCATCGAGGATCTGTGTGTCGGTCTCCAGCGACCGCGTGGGTTCGCGCTCCGCGCCGACCATCGACGCGAGCGCCGGCTGCGCCATCCAGCGCCGGATGTAGCGGTGCATCGCGACGGTGACCGCGCAATCATAGGGATCGATCAGATAGCCGGCGACAATGCGAGGCGGGGCGGCCGGATCGGCGGCGCTGATTTGCACCAGACCCTCACTGCGGGAGCGCAGCGGATAGCCGAATATCTGCAGGCTGTGCCCGCGGTCCGGCACGAAATTGCCCTTCGCATCGGGGTCGGCGACCAGCGGCGTCATCAGGATCTCGACATCGGGCGTCGGAGAATCCGGCAGCGCGCGGACGAAGGCGCCGACCGTGGCATATCCCGCTGCCATCGGCCCGGTGCGAGCCAGGAAATAACGCAGCACATTGCCCGCCAGCCTGACACCGCGCAGGCGCGGATTGTCGCTGTATGGCACCGCCATATCATAGCGCACCATCAGCAGCCGATGCTCGAGCAGATGGGCGCCGACGCCGGGGCTGTCCGCGACGATGTCGATGCCGAGGCCGCGCAAATGATCGGCATCGCCAATCCCCGATCGCTGGAGCAGCAGCGGCGTACCGAGCGCGCCGGCGCAAAGGATCACCTCGCCCGTCGTGCGATAGTCGCGCGCCACGCCGCCGACGCTGGCGGAGACACCGACGGCGCGCCGGCCCTCGAATAGCACGCGTTGGGTCAGCGCCCCGGTTATCACCTCGAGATTGGCGCGACGGCGCGCCGGCTTCAGAAAGGCCTGGGATGCGCTGGCGCGGCGGCCCTTGCGGATCGTGCGCGTGGCATAGCCGACGCCCTCCTGCCTCATGCCGTTGAGGTCGTCGGTGCGCGGCACCCCCATCTGCTCGCCGGCGGCGATGAACGCCTCGGTGAAGGGTGTGCGGTCGGGCGAGACGGAAATGGCCAGCGGCCCGCCGCTGCCTCGGGTCTCATTGGCGCCGAGGTCGTGATTCTCGATCGCGCGGAAGGCGCGGCGCATCTCCGACCAGCCCCAGCCCGTGGCGCCGAGGGTTTCCCAGCCGTCATAGTCTTCGGGCTGGCCGCGGAAATACATCATCCCGTTCACCGAGGATGAGCCACCGAGCATCTTGCCGCGAATCCATGTTTCGGAGGGCACGTCGCCATGCGCCTCGGTCTGGAAATGCCAGACATGACGCGGGTCGCCATAGAGTTTCGCGGCACCGGCGGGCATGGCGATGAAGGGGCTGGTATCGGCTGGGCCGGCTTCGAGCAGCAGCACGCGATTGGCGGGGTCCGCGCTGAGCCGCTCGGCCAGGACGCAGCCGGCCGATCCGGCGCCGACGATGATATAATCCCAGTCCGTCACAGCGCGGCGCGGATCGCGTCGCCGATCATCGTCCGGCTGTCCTCGGCGATGTCGATCGTGTCGAACATGCGGTTGTGGCAGAAGGCGACCGCCAGCCCGCTATCGGGGTCTGCCCAGCCGATCGATCCGCCCATGCCGGGATGGCACAGCGCGCGCATGTTGCGGGGGGCAGAGACCGGCGGCGAATCGGCGCCGCCGAGCCAGAAGCCGGACCAGGCGATCGGCACCTTCATGCCGAAGAACACCGGATCGGCATCGTCGAAATGCGGTCGCGGCGCGGCGAAGCTCGCCACGCGATCGGCGGAGAGCAAGCGGATGCCGCCCAGCGTGCCGCCATTGGCCAGCATCGCCCAGAAGCGCGCGGCGCTGCGCGCGTTGAAAATGCCGCCAACCGCCGGAATGCAGGCGCGCCGCATATAGGGGCGCTCGAACGGGTCGGGCATCAGGTCGACCTGGATCGGATTGGCCTCGCGCATCGCGTTGCCGTCAGGCGCGACATAGACGGCGACATCATCCAGTTTCGCGATGCGCGGCTCGACTTGATCCGGAATGCCCAGCCACAGGTCGCTCGCGCCGAGCGGCTCGGCGATCTCCTCGCGCACGAACTGGCCGAACGGCCGCCGCCTGGGGTCGGTGCGGCGCACCACCTCGCCGATCATCCAGCCGAAGGTCAGCGACTGGTAGGAGGAGCGGCTGCCGGCCGGATAGTCGGCCGGCATCTCCGCGATCCGCCGGGTCACCCAGTCCCAGTTGGTGATCAGTTCGGGCGTCACGTCCGGCGGCATGCGATAGACGCCGGAGACATGGGCGAGCACCTGACGGACGGTGACGTCGCCTTTACCCGCCGCGCCGAAATCGGGCCAA
>Ga0307517_10015593_pt1 | contig 10080 bp, 13 predicted proteins | sample 23_EM_MG_FD_194515 | JGI IMG/M metagenome (GOLD analysis project Ga0307517, IMG submission 194515) | Populus trichocarpa ectomycorrhiza microbial communities from riparian zone in the Pacific Northwest, United States - 23_EM | ecosystem: Host-associated > Plants > Roots > Unclassified | place...
GTTTGCAACCGTCTCTCGCAGTCCTCTCCTTCTCACTTCCACCTCTTCGCGAAGGGGGAAAAATCGAGATGAGTGTCCGGTTCGTGGATCCAAACACAAACGAAACGCTGTACCCCGGGCCTTTGGAGGAGGCGCTGTCAGCTGTCACTCTAGATCCAGAAGGGGATGCCCGGCCGGTCGCCGCCATTGTACTCAACCCATTGTTGGCCCCCGCCACAATTTCCTGGGAAATCGACGTTAGTCGTCCCTTCGAAGCAGAACACTGGCCCCAAGCTGAACGGGACAAGCTTACCCAAAGCGCGACTCGACCTCCAGACCGTCAGCTCGACATCCAGTCGCCACATCTTCCGTGGAGAATTGAAGTACAAGCGAGGACCCCAAACCTATTCGTGACTGTCCTCGACGTCCTCGTCGCCATCCAGGCCGCCTTGAAGCTGGAGATAACTCCAGAAGAATGGGACCTATTCGGGCACGCAAGGAGATGCTCCACTATCGCCACAAGAGGCGTTCGGGTCGAAAACTACTACGACTCTGCTCGTCGAGTGGACGAGATGTATCGCCACCCTCGGCGGATCGACTCCCTCGGGGAGTTCACTCGGTTCGCTGGGTTGGTTCCTGCACCGGGGCCAAGCCCGACTTCTTTCAGCCTCAAGCTCAAGCGGTGGCGGTGAAAGGCCTGGTCTTATTTCCCTTATGTCCTAACCTATTCCCCCTTCCGTTCCTTTAACGATCACGATTTACCTTACTCCTCCAGCTAGACTATTCGTATCCTCCCTCTATTCTCTTCTTTGACGGCAGGACCGCCTTTGCCACTGTTATTTCGAGGATCACACGGCCTTTGCCGCCATTCTGATGTTTCAGGAAGACATACGCCGTTACCTTACTTTCCACCTTTGGCGTTGTATAACACCATCTTCACTTTGTGACGAGACACTATTAAACGTACACTATCATTGTCGAATGAATACAGACTTCACATTCTAGAGACTAGCCAGTGACCTCAGCAACAGGCAGCGGAGACATCTAGCCTAGCCGCATTGGCACCTTGAATGAAACCGTGCCCTGGGGAAAATGAATGGCGGGTTAATAGAGCGAATGATTATTGCATGCGATTGGGTATTTCTTACGGTATTCCCAGACACATGGCCCATTTCCCCGGTTCGTGACGTGAGCGTGCTCCCTGATCTTCATCCAGGCGCCTTTGAATCCCAACTCGGGGAGGACAGGTCCGCCCGCAGAGCTGAAGAACGTGTAGGCGTCGTCCCACCCCTGAACGAACCCCTCGCTGAACCGCCAGTGCTCATAGCTTCCGGGGTACCGAGACCAATAGGACTCATGTTCGCCTTGGAAAGGCCGATTACGTTTACATTTAGTGGGATGGCGATGAGGAGGAAGAACAGAGACCCGTGGCGTACCTAGTGACCTGCTCCTGGCTGCTTCTCTAGCATTCAGTCTCGTCTCACGCGGGTGGTGCTCCAGGGGTCTCTGGAGATGTAGACCAATCGACTTTGGGAACACGCCACCTCGGACCGCGTCTCGGAACGACCATCCTTTGTCTCCTGGCCATTGCTTCTTGTATGTCCAAAAGAAGTGGCCGGCGCAGTACTGTTCATAGAGGTCAACTTGTGCCCGGATGAATTGTGATCGTGCATGGTCATGGTTGGGGAGAGGGTCTAACGACTTTGGGTTGAGAGCTCCTGACCATTCGCCTATTATCATGTCGCAACCAGCTGATTCAAGCTTATCAGTTACGCGTGCGAACGTTTGTCGGGCGCTTCCGTTATGATCCCATAGTCGACCCGCGTGGTCGTACGCGAGCACGTTTATGTCTTCTTGGGTGAAACACCGGTACAGATGGTGGTCGAGAACGATGTGGGGATGCTGGAACGAGCCGGCCTTGTGAGAGAGATAACCCGCGTAGTCATCGGTATGCCAACTATCGCTGATAACGATAGGAACGCGAGCGTTGATAACGCGGAGTGATCTTATCGCATCAGAGTACCAGTGCTTCAATTCCTCCGTGTGGTGGCCTGGAGCCGGCTCGTTCAAAAGCTCGATACCAACGAGATTTGGTAACGGCGGGTTGAATGAGTTGATGAAGTTGGTAATGTGGGTTAGCACCACGGCCAAAACGTGGGTCGTATGACGCATGTTGAATGATCCATCGAAAAACCTGGCATTCGGATCAGATGTCCCGGAGTGAGAGTCGCGGTTCTGATACATTTAGAGTGTTGTGTTAACTTTGGAACTCCCACCTCAGCGATCAGTACGTATGTACGTACCTGCTTTCCGGGGGCCGCGTGTAAGTCTGTAGGTGCGATCTGAGGATCATCAAAGAAAAAAACTAAAGTTACGTCGGTGCGATCGAGTCTTACCAAGGAGAACGCCGATTTGGTATTTATTCGCCGTGACAAGTGCGTTCAAGATGTGATTCCATGCGTCATTGAAGATGGACGCGTAGTCGGCGAACTGCGTTCCACGCAGCACGGAGACATCGGCCCCGCAAGCGTGGTAGAAACCGATCTGGGGTATATTCAGCTTGGAGTCCTCTGGGGCTCGCCGAGGTTCTCCCGTCTGAAATGGCACAGCCTGGTGCGTTTGAAGAAAAAACGAGAGGAACGCGAGGGGGATTCATATGGCACGCAAAGCAGTAAACCCCGCGGCCTCGACGTCCGGGGCGAGGTAGTAAGACGGAAGAGGCACGAAAGCTACCGGCAGGAGATAGGCGGGATTGCCTATCTAACGCGGGGATAGGGTTCACGGGTGTCAGAGAACTTACCGGAATGCGGACAGTATTGATTCCGGTTTCAGCTAGCCAGGCCCAATCACTTTCCACGATCCAATTTCGCCAGTGGTCTTGTAATATCTCCCTGGCGCGCGTTCCGCGAGCGACGTCGAGATTGCTCTGTCCGGGAGGCTGAGCTTCCCGAAATGGGTGATCTGCAATCCACCTCTCTAACACAAACCACGAGCCTGGAAGAAGTTAGATGCTACAGGTCCTATCTGATAGGAGAACCATACAGCGCACCAAGGTTCACCCCCCTCTGTTTACGAAACCTGAAAAAGTCCGCTTCCGTTGGGAAGTCTCCTGGCGGGAGATGGCTGCCCCCGTCTCGGGAGGGGAAATGAGATCCAGGCTGGTCGGTGCTGGCACTCTCTCGGGACAGACGAGACTCGATGCGGTCGAGTTTTTCGCGGACGGTTTTTCCGAACTTGCGCATCGTGGTCGCAGAGCAAAGAGAGAGCTGCGCGTCATACTCGTCATACTCCGCGATACGGCTCCACACGGGGAGAGGAATCCGGCGACTTACGAGAGAGCCTCGTATACGCTTGTCCTGAGAGCTAGGACAGCCACCGGTCAGTCTCGAGGGTATAACCGACGGAACTCCAACGACCTTCGCGAAGCATCTACCACGTTTGGCCTCGTTTGGGGTTGCGCTGGAGACATCTCTGTCGCTCGGTAAAGATAGAACACGCTTCGGAGGGTACTGCTTTCGTCGGGCGCAGTACTCCACAACTCGTGATCCTCTTTGTCGACCACACACTCTATCACACCCCTCTCTCTACGGTCCGAGAAACGACACGGTGACTGGGTGGTCTTGACAGGCTGCCCGACTCGAAACACTTGGTTCTGAGGTAAACGTCCACCCGGCAATTTCGTGCATTTAATCTGGTCTTGCCCTCTGTCTTATGTACTCAAAGTGCAGCCCCCGCCGCCTGCACGCCGCTCCGGACCCTTGCCCAGTTATCCGAAGATGTGGTGGCTCGTTAGCCGAGGTTCTCGTCCGTTCGTTCGTTTGCTAGCTGTTCCCGGGTATACGTGTGGAGTTGTTTGTATGTTATGTCCGATGCACCACCCTTCTTCTCCCGCGATTCGGACAGGGTGTTAGCGTGTGTCCCTGGCGGACCCTGTTGATGGGATGGTCATCGGTATGTTTTTTGAATGTCACCACTCGTAAATCAATAGAGACGATTGCCGACAGATGAAGACCGAATGCACCCTCTTTCGGGGTCGTCACACCGGTCGCTCGCAAAGAAGGAGTGCGCTTGGTCGGGTGACATACGAGTCGCGCCGGCATGAACGTGTTGTGTCCTGAGTGGGCCTTTGTTCATGACTTCGTCCGAGGCTGAAACGGTTGACTTATAATTATGACCATTACCAAATAACGTTACCTGTCTGCTGTAAGGGTGGTGAACTTTAAGCATTGGGCATGGTCAAGTGATCTGGCGATGATTGGCCCCCTCCGCATCTGAGCTGCCAGGGATCGCCACCTCATTTCCAAGTGGCTGATCGAAACGCTCCCCCTTTCAGCCCCGACGCGCTCTCCCCTCCGCCGCGCCCGCCACGCCTCAGCCACGAGTCGCCGTTTGCGAGCTACCCGGGGGTTATTATTCATGAGTTACCGCCAGGAGGCACGCTAACCTTCGCCACGAGTTTTGATGACTTTCTAGACCGGTCTCCCTTGGACGACGCACCCTTACCTCAGGCCACGGACTTAAGGACACATGAAAACGTATCCGCGCCAAACAGCAGCGATTCTGTCAAAGTGCTAGGGCTTCTCCGGATTCAATGGCTGTGATAGGACTGATCTGGGGTCCCTCGCGGCGTTGGCCCAGACCCGCCATCATCACAACGTCTTCAAATATCCATCTTACGAAAATCAGAAACAAACAGCGCATGAATCTGTGCACTCCTTCACAGCAGCGCTGGCTCTCCCAGATCAATATAAAACTCCTATGCCCGACATGTCTGTCTCTCCTTGCATCCCGTCGTTGGTCCTCATCACGGTACTACCTCCCCCACCCCACCCCACTCTCACAGAATGCCGTCCATTCTTCGCAACCTGTTCGGAGGCCAAGGCCAGTCCTCCAAGTCTAGTGCTGAATCGCACTCTCGCCCCCGCCAGGCACCCGCTGTCGTCCACACCCACAAGATCTCCAAGTCTGCATCTGCAGAGCCCGCCCCTTCTCGGTCCGCGGGTGTCAAGAGAAGCTACTCCGCTACTCGATCACACGTACCTTCTCCACTTCGAGATGTAACCAACGGAGAGGCGCAGCGCCCAGCCTTGCAACGCAGCAATACTTCCCGGTCCCATTCCAAGAGCAGGAGTTCGTCTTCTTCGACCCCGACTAGTCAATACAGCGGACCTGGGAGTGGTGAGTTTCATTCCGGATTTTTTCCGCTCCTGCGCTGACATTATTACTGCTAGGCCCGCACTTCCAAATCCTCTCCCCAAGTGAACCCTATATGTATACCCCCACCAGCTCGCGCACCGGTTCCTCTGCATCCCTTCACCCCGGCACCCCCTCCGTGGCTTATCTGCAACCACTCTCCCGTTCCGCGTCTTACTCTCAAACATCATCAAAAAAGATGCCGTCACGCCCTGCTCTGAAGAGCAACAACACATGGGCTGGCACGGGTACGACAAGCAGTGTCGGAAGTACGTGTATCCCTATCTTCATCTCTCTCGTAAGCCTGACCCATTGGCACCACAGATTCCTCATCCCACACACGATCACATGTTACGTTCCACCAACCATCCAGCCTCCACATGCATCCTCTCTTTGCCAATTCACGTCTTCATCATGCACCCATCCAGTACGACGTGGGCCGGACCCCGTCAGCCCGAACTGTTTTGGATTGTACGACCCATTCTCCGGTCCCGGCACATACCCTTGCCCAGCCTGCCACCGATCCGCCGACCGCGGCTCCCGATCAACTCGTTCTCAGATCTCACAAGTTCCCCTGGACGATCGTCGTGAAAGCCGGCTCTCCTTCTCCATCGAACAAGAAGATCAAACGCTCCAACTCTCGTTCCTCCGTCACGGGCACTGTCATCACCAATCTGGATGTACTCTATGCGATCCACACGACGCTCCTTGCTCGTGTTACCCCCGAGGAGTGGGAAGCCCTGGGTAACGGGAGCAAGGCGCAGCGAAAGGTCACGCGCGCGTACGAGAAGCGCTGCTCAGTCATGGGAGGCTGGGAAGGTGGTGTTCGTCGTGTCGACTGGCTGGGTGGGAAGACACACTTGTCTGGCATCGAAGTGGACAGGAGTAGCGGAAATAGCGTCGGCAAACTGGTCTTTGCCCGAATCTGCTGATGTCCCTTCGGTTCACATGCTATACCCTCCTACTTCATCTGCTCTTTGCTCTGGTTCTATTGATGTGTGTTCATATTTGCGCTTCTTGGCTATCCCATTGCAACGTATCACGCGGGTTCTCTGCCCTGGTTTCATCATGCTTTTTGGACTGTTATCTTTAGTATGGGTCTGTAATTCTTTTGTATGTACGCATATAGTCCTTCCGCTGGTCTGGCTCGTTCATGTCGTGTATGGCCATGATATCCCGAATACGAAATCCGATCACGTCGTAGCTTTATCTCCCCCTTGTGAGCCAATGAGGCTGGTTTTGGCGGTGAAGCATTCATCGGAATCAAAGAAGCGGGATCTCGAGGTTTTCATCAACACAAGCGTTTATTAGCTCGTTGCCCGTATCCGCCGCCCCGGAGGAAGATTTCTATTCAAACGCTGGCTATGATGCCATTGCGGCATATTCGAGACCCCAGACTCACCTACGTCATCGCACTCGGTGTCATTTGCGTATCTATAACCAGCCAGAATTGGCATGAACTGTGGCACAGTCAATGGCGAACTATTTCGTAACGCGCAAAGAACCTGCCATTCCGGAGTGTTTCCGCCCCGAAGCCCGGGTCGTTGAAAAGATGTTCCTCATTGGCCCCCCTTACTATGTACCATACCCAGGGGCAACATTTTTCCCACCTCTACCGAATTGACCAGGGGTTCCTTAGCAGATGATGGGATGTCGATGAACAATTGGCAGCACGTTGTCGCGTTGAATGGATGATCCACGAGGCCGCTGAAGCTGCTTTCCATAATACGAAAAACGATCGAGCTCGATCTGGGCCTCTTTGAACATTCCTTACCAAGCCAGCGAACAATGGGTGTCGGCGACTATCTTGACGGTTCATGAGGCCCAAGTCGAAACACCCGCGCCGGGGGGTGGAATACGGGCTGCGCGATGTAAACGTGTGAAGAGTCTCGTCCCCTCCGGCTTTGAATTCCACCGTGTGCCAGGTCATCTGGCGCTTGTCCGAGGGGCCATCGAGAGGTTCCAGAACCCCCTCCGTCCGAACCGGTCAAAAAGGCGAGGCGCATCGCGTGTCCCTCCCTTCACAAAATCGAGGGGAGAGGGCGGTACGGTCATTGTATTTACCGGAATGAAGAGAGGGTTTAAGGTTTGGCAGGATTGACAAGCCGAGTCGGGAAATCTCGAGCGTCTCGGCGCTTGTCGCTCTTCGTCGGGCACTCCATCGCTTCCGACAGTGTCAGTAGCCAGCACGCGCTGCAGAAAAATAGGGGACGATGAATTTCTGAGAGAGAAGATGTGTATATTTAGGAAGGATTAAAAAAGTATACGACAACACGGGGGACGAGGTAAGCGAGACAAGAGTAAGCAACAGACGTGAGAGGAGAGGAATAGAGCAGGGGGGAAATCAAGAAAACAAACTCCGAGGGGGTAGGCAAGTACGAGGAATTACGACAAACAGAAACGGGGAGTAGGAAAGGGGTACGAAATAAAGATAGAGAAAGGGTCCATGGCGACCACGCACCACCGAAACAAGTCGACAGGGTCTCCGATTCGATACAATGTGCGGTTTAGGGAAATAAGCGTCTAGATGCGAGTCTGTTGAATAGACGTCAGCTCGATCAACGACGAGGCTGCACGGAGATAGGGGTGTGTGAAGGGCACAGGGCAAAGGTGTGCCAAAGAAGTTGGAGGTCACCCCTCAAACTCTGGAAGAAAGATGGACGATCCATCTGTTCGAACCATCGTTGGACCTCGTAAGGCCGGTGAAGAAGATGCGGCCGCAGAGAAGGTCGAACCTTCTCATGCCGTCACTGCCCGGGTGCGCTTGCGTACGGGCCTGGAGAAACTGCGTGGCAGAAGCCATCACAGATGGTGGGAGTGTCTTGCACTCCTCCCTTGTCGCCATCTGGCTGAGCCAGAGACCGAGGGTATTGATGATGTTTGACACAGTCACCGGGTGAGAAGAAGGATGGCCATACGCCATAGCCCCCAAAGGAGCACCACCGACTTGGATCTCCGCACCAAGATCGGGGAGGAAAAGGGTGACATAGGGAACTGGCGTTTGGAACGCCGATTCCTCAAGTGTCGTACCCCTGAAATTGGTGTAATTTGGACGCACAGCAAGTTCTCGCGCGGGACGCGTAACGTTGAAGTAGATGCATGGCACAGGGTTGTATGTGAGGATTGGATGCAAGACCGGGGCGGAATGCATCCTCCTCAACGCGTTTTCCGGACTCTCCGGAGGTGTTGCTAGACCACCTGTTGAGCTTCAGTATATAACGCGTCTTGACGCGAACTGCAAACGGCCACGTACTGGTGCGGTACATCGGAGTACCTGGCTCAGATGGCGGAAGTGATACTGTACCCATGTGTGGTGCCAACGGTTGAAATCCGCCATTATTGAAATTGTTACCGGGTGTAACAGGTGATGGCGGCAAGGCGGCAATTCCAACAGTTGGTGTGCGGGGCAAGGACACACTCGACGAAGATGTGTGACAAGACCAGGCACTCGAAGAGCTGCCTCTGTTGGAGTTGCTCGAGGTTGAACCCGTGTAATGCATCTACGCGACTTGAACTGGAAGAGTGGGAGAGTAGGCAGATGAGTAGTGGGAGAGGAGAAGAGGGAATGAGGAATCTCGGGGTAATCGTCGCCGTTCTTATACCGCGCCGCATCCCGCCTTATCGCGGCGAACAATCAGCCCAGCCGGTCATTGACCGACGCTTTTCGTCGGTCAAGTTGATGGGATCGCGCCGCCCGCATGGCGGGATTTCCATATTAGGAAATCGGCGGTGATTTGTGGCGGCCAGCGTCGGGGGGCTGCCTGTCCGCGGGCGCGTTTTGAATTGACGAAGACCGATGGCACTAAGATACGCCGATTACTATTACTACCAGTACAAGGACAATATTATTATAGGACGGATATATACTAGCAATAATTTACCCCTAACACCCGAAACCCACGAAGCCGCATCAAAGAGGATCCCAGCTCATTCGATCTCCCCCGCCTCAACGAGTCGTTCAATGTCGGACGGCGCACCGACAGAGACATCCCGACATGGCTTACGTCCTTGAACCCTCGATGACTTCCCTCCCCTTTGCCCCGCGGGTTCTCCCGATTCCCTTTTGTGCAGGTGCCTGATCGTCTTGAGGTTATCGGCAGTTTGCGCATCCAGCCAGGCCGCACTGTCCGCACGATGCGCCAAACAGTTCGGTTCCACATACCCGTCCAAGTTTCCAACCAGTCCACCCTGTCCTTCAGGTACACCTACCCCCGCCCGACCATCGCGCCACAGGGAACCATTATTAGTCTTCTTGAGAATCTGAGTAATATCCAGACTCTCCCCCGGTGGGATCGGATCCGGATGGGATGGGGTGACACAAGGCATGTCGACCTCCTTGCGTAACACCTTGTCAACGTCGATTGCCGAGAACCAGGCTACACCCTGGGGCAAGTCGTTCATGCCCAACCTGAACGCAAATAGGCACCGGGTCCAGAGGTTCGCAATCTGCAATGCGAGAGCGGCGCGGTACTTGTCTTCTTCGGTGACGAGATATCGGAGTTCGTCGTGAACGGAGATGAGGTATCGGGCGTTGATGTTGTACTTGGTGGTAAGGTACTCCATCGATACGATCAGGAGGTGAAGGTAGTCGACACCCGATGATTGAACGGCCCAGTTGATCCTGGAAGGCATGTAATCCTTCCCGTGCCCCGCTGGAAGGTATTCCTTTGACAGAGCGTAGGTGATACCGCATCCCAGAGCTGGAGTGCGGGGATGGTCGGAGATAGCAATCTCTTCAAGCTTGTTGAAGACGAAACTCTCTGTCCCACCATACCAGAACTTCCGACCAAAGAGTTTGTCGTGATGAGTGCTCTTCCCCTTCGTTGATGCGTAAAGTTGGTCGGCGAGATTCTTGGCTTGAGCAGGTGTCATGGTGGGGTTCGACTGCAGCAGAAGCAATACAGCGTG
>Ga0307517_10015594_pt1 | contig 10079 bp, 7 predicted proteins | sample 23_EM_MG_FD_194515 | JGI IMG/M metagenome (GOLD analysis project Ga0307517, IMG submission 194515) | Populus trichocarpa ectomycorrhiza microbial communities from riparian zone in the Pacific Northwest, United States - 23_EM | ecosystem: Host-associated > Plants > Roots > Unclassified | place...
CAACTCAGGCTACCGTTCTACGATTCAACGAAGAATGCGTCTAGGCAAGGTGTTGCACTCAAGCGATCTGTCAACTCTCGTGCTGTGCTGTATAGTGGGGAGTACTTGAGTCCGGTTCCAAATCCATCACCATTACCATCTTCATCGTCCAACTCGCCCCAGTTCAATCCAAACCCATTGCAGTACGGAACGACGAATCACCTCAACCACGTTATTCTCCAATACCTTAAATCCATTCCCGACATCAACATCGCCATAACCTTCGTGCAGTTTGTGCTCTCTTCGGTGGCCACTCCGCCGGCTGTAGATTCTGCGCTGTATAATGCGTTGGATAAACTCCCGACACTCGAGGTCGCTTTATTTGGGAGAATAGCGCCATCAGATGTAGCTTTTGTCGCGTCTTCTTTCGCTACGCCCTCGGATGGCCTATTTTTCGGATCGGACGAGGCGTTAAATGTCCGCCAATACGCGATCAACACGACGAAGACCAGCGTCGTGTGGGCGCAGGAGGCTGGTTCACCCAAAGTGGTGAGAGACTCTTCGTTCGACGACCAGGCGTTTAATTCTGTCTGGACCCCTGCTTTTGCGTACACGCATTTGAGCGGCGAAGAACAACGAAAGTTTAACGTCGACGCCAAGAACATCACGAGTGCGTTCGAGACCATCGGCAAATTTGTTGCCTGATGGCGTTCAGTGTAGGATCAGTGACCTGTTTTTTTTTGCTTGTTGCATCCCGACTCCCTGCATTTTTTTTGGTCTGGTTCTGTTGTCCGCTCTGTTATCACCACCTCTCTCTCACCGACCTTTGTTGCTGCTTACATTCTCCTTGTTCACACAGGCATTGTATGGGCCCCGCAATTGACTTGCCAGTAATCGAATCCTGAGGAATCATGGACAGTTTTGGCTCTTGTCCATCCCCCCCCACGTTCTCATTGTACATTTCTTTCAGTCGCATCCATTCAACTTTATGGCACCGTACAGTGGACTCCTCTTGATTTGTTCTCGATCTTGGCTTTCCTCCATTCTCATTCGCCACACTGTTTTGCTCACTGCTCAGCGATTTGGTGTTACGTCGCCATCCATCCATCGTTAATTCATGTGCAATCGAAGTGTGCCCTAGAATGCCAGTAATAACATGTAATGTGCTGCGACGCTGTGGGATGACAATCCTCGCGCAGCACGTAAATTCGAATTCGTCCTCATCAGCCATCAGTCATACAACCGCATCTTCATCAGGAGCTGTGCGCCAACAAGTGTTCGCCTCAGACGGGGAGCTGGGACTCTTCCTGCCCGACGAAACTGTTTTGATTTGCCACTGAGTGAAAAAACCCAAAATACACAGCCCACCCAGCACCTGGGACACTAGTCCTGATTTGACGATCCGTGCCGGGAATCAAACTACCCTTTTCTCCGTATCACCCATTAGAAACGGAAAGCGACATTGGGCGAGTCCCAAGGGGTCCCACGAAAATCCCTTCCTCCTTCCTCCTCCACACAGACCAGGACGACAGATCCCGAGTGGAAACGGAAAACCACCTTGCGTTGCTCATCATACTCCCGTCATCCGTCATCCCGAACGGGCGGACCCTTTCCGCACAGGCGCGCGCCCACACCTCCACAGCAACAACAATACACGCATTCCTTAACGATCTTTTTCTTTCTCCTTTTTCTTCTTGACGAAACCCCGTCCCTGAGGCCTGAACGATTGGATGATGCCCAAGGCGAACAGTCCCAGTGGATCCAGAGATTCTACGGCTAACCCTCCTCAAGGTACGCTGAAGCGGAACCAGGTGCGTATCTTTCGCTCCCCCTCCCATGCTCTGCATGTGGCTCACCAGTGGGCGATTTCCCCCTTTCCTCCTGTAGGCGTGCCACCAATGTAGGAAGCGTAAACTTGTGAGCGTCCTTTGTGGCCGAGGAGGAGCGCAAGAGTGTACTGACATCCCCTGGTCGGCAACCCTTCATAGAAATGGTAAGCATCGTCGTCGCCCTCTCGAGAGAGCTGTCGCCTTGAGCCGGGCCCCTCCCCCCTCCCCCTCCTTCTTTCCCCGCCATATACCTCCACACCCCTATCCATCTAATCTCAGTCCCCGTCTTGACCGGCGGTCGTACTCTCTCGTTCGTTATCGCCGACGGGCTTATCTTCCGACAGTGATGCCAAAAGACCTTGCTCGACTTGCGTCAGGTCCCACAACCACTCTGTCGCTCATGCTGGCCCAGATGTCGTTTTACCACCTTTCCCAGAGTGCACATTTGATGAAGGTCAGCATGCGCCGAGGCCTCGTACCCTGGCATCGCCTTTGATCGTCCAATTTACTGAAATACATCCCCCGGCTTTCGGTAGTGAAAGACCCGGTCTTTCCGAGCAGTGACACCCCAAAGAACAAATACGAAAAGCTGGAAACCAGGATTAGTAAGTTTCATCCTCCCCCTGGTTTTCGTGGGCGCAGGTGTTGACGTCAACCGTGTCGGTACAGGTGAGCTCGAAGCCATGTTGAGGCAGAAAGACGGCGGATCAGCGTTAATGAGCTCGCCACCCGCGAAGACGTCGTCAATAAATCCTATGGGCGAGGAGCATGACATGTCTCTTCTTGCGGGTAAGCACACCACCCTTCTTGAAGATCGTTCGTTCGACCCCGCTTACTGTTAGAGACACCCGCAGAAGAGTTTGGGTTATCCGCTGATATCATTTCAGGCAGTCTCGGGCCGACTTCGCTTGTCAGTGGTAATGCTATGTTCAGTTCGGCCACCTCGGCACCGCTTCCCCTCCATCCCATCAGCCTTGGATTGTCAGATTCTCCTTCTATGTCTGCGTACATTACGACGGGATCTCCAGGGGCAGACACCAACAATTCCCAGCTTATATGGAAACAGTCGGCGAACCTGCCCGACCCGGACCTGCTTAAACACCTGTACGGGGTTACATTCCTCGTGCACACAGATACACCTCAGTTTACATTGCTATCGCAGGGTCGAGGTCTTCTTCGCATGCCATCCCCATGCAAATCGACTGCTCCACCGATCCACATTTATTTTGTGAGCACGTTTCCCCTCCTTACGTTGTGACTCCCCGTTGACTCGCGCAATCTACAGTAACCTCTCGCTACCGCAGACCCATCCAAAGTACCCTCGTGCCGCCCTTTTGCATGCTATATGCGCCGTGTCCAGCGTTTTCACGCCTGCCGTGTCCAATCCTCACCTACACGGAACCCGAGGTAACGCAAGTTGACACTCGAGTTGTCTTTGTTTTTTGACTGTTGCGTTTGTGTCAAGATGCAGTTTTTGAAATGAAACGAAAGGGGGATTCAACTTCCACTTTCGCAGAAGAGCAGGCGAAGTATGCTGCCGAGCAGATTGACCTCTTGACTACCCTTGGAGAAAGTTTGTTGGAGTCGCTGCAAGGTGTGAAACAGTTCAGACTCTATGCGTGTATAGTGTGGTGATCGTTGCTCCAAGCCCTGATCGTTCTAAGTTGGTTCTATTGGATGCATGCCAGATGGGTTGAGGTAAGATTGCCTCTTGAATTTGTACTTTCTCTTCGCGTGCTCACGGAAAATTGAGGTTTTCATTGCCACCGGTCGGGCTTTGCGCAGTTGCGTTCCTTTGGGAATCAATATTTGTCCGCCGTTCCATTCAATTCAGGAGTCCACACGATTCCCATCCATCTTGCCTCCTGCAAACAACGTGTCGGAGGATGAGATCAGGAGGAACGTGTTTTATTTTTGTTACTTGTTGGATAGGCAACAAGGGTTTGCGAATGGGTGGGCAATGGCTTTAGGTAAGTGCCGGAAGATTATTGTTATTGTTGCGCAACTGACACAGAACAATAAAAGATGACATGGATATCACCCAACTTCTTCCGTTACGGGGGGACCAATTTGAACAAGGGGTACGAATTTAACAAACTTTTCCCTTCCGATGGAGCGCTGACCCTCCACCGGTGGCAGGCGCTTGTACTCGCGGGGGGGCGGCAGTGGTTCCACGATCCGCACATGCTGCTCGCCCATCCTGGGGGCCAGACCGATTCGTTCATTCTGATGGTCAAGGCCTCGATCATCCTCTCGAAGGTCAAAAATTTCAACCTCCGATACCGTGCTCGGTACTTTGCGAAAGACTTGGACTACACCCCGACCGCCAATGCACCGGCGCGGTTGCCGAGTTTGGAAGTGCTGGACCCAAGGTCGACCCCTGCGTTCATCGAGGTGGATAATCTCGTGAATAGCTTCAGGAGCTCGTTCCCCGTGGACTTGAGGAACCCGATCAATGGGAATGTTGTGGATGTCCATCTGTTTACGGCTTGCACGATCCCTCACATGTAGGTAACCTTCCCCGATCACCCCAGCGCACGTTGCTCAGAGATGGCATTTGACAGTGCCACGATTGTCCTGCATGAGCCCCACGCGGTTTTGCGGGCTGTTGGATGCATTTCTGCGACACGCCTTCTCGTTGCCGCCAGGCAGGTCCTTACGTTGATATACTCGATTTGGTCAACGAGCTTCGACTTGGCCCTGCTGGACGTGTTCATCTGTGTACGTCCGGCTTTTGTTTGTGATATTGACGCACCACCGGCCCTGACTCTAGCTTATTTGGGTCTTACAGTTCAGCTGGTACACGTGCGGGAGGATCTTTGCGAAGTTCATCCAGGCTGCTCATGAGGCAAATCGACCGGATCAAGTCGAAACCCTAAAAACCGAACTTCAGTCCGTCCAGTTCGCCTTGGGGAAGATGGGCGAAAGGATCCCGGTTGCTTGTACGTATCCTCGAACCTGACAGTGTCCTCTTGCCAATGCTCACCGGTTTATCCCAGATCGATATTACACCATGCTCTCGGCAATCGCATCACAAGTGATCAGAGGAACGTCGCAAGTTGTACCCGAAGAGCCGATCCTCAACGACGTCATGTTTTACTCTAGCACGGCGCCCATTCAACAGACTGCGGGTCCGAGGTAGTCGAATGTTCTCCCCGATTACCTCGTCCCCTGTTTGCCTCTCTGGCTCTTACCCTCCTCCTGCTGTTCTTTGCGTTTTGCTGTCGCTGATAACTCCGCGCTCCTTATTTATACGAACGACGTCCTATAAATCGCGTTTCTCTTGTTTCTGATCTGTTGTTTGTAGTTACATATGCGTTTATGGCTCCTATTCCCTTACAACTTGAAGTGTTTTGGACGAACAGGGGAGATCGAAGCACGGGGTGGTATAATGCGCGGCATCCTCTTCGATTTCACTCCTTCGCTCTGTCCGTGGTAGGCGGGATTAAACACTTGTACTGTGCACTACCATCAATTCCCCCCTCAAGGTAGCGCGGAATCGGTAGCGTCAAAGAGAGCGGAATCGGTGCCAGGGGATCGACGAAGGTTTAATGATTGAGGAGAGGAGAGACGAGTGGGTATTTCGAAAACGTGCCCCCGACGAAGCAACCAGAAAGACCAAGCCGGGAGTAGGATGGAGTCGAAGACACAGCGTTGCACCAGCGGCCAGTGGATACAGTATTTCTTCAGGGCATTTTGGACGAGAGGCGGGCTGTAAGCAAAGATCCTGGGTGACCAGTCGATCGCGTGCGCCCTCCAAGTCAGACACTAAGACCACGCATACAATTCTTGTCACTAAATGGGCCTGCCTACACGAGGCGTGCCACGACAAGATGGCCGCCCATCCTTATCAGGGTTCGGGACCTCCCTCACACTGCCTTCACGCCGCCCAGTTCTCTCACAGCTACATTTGAGCTCCGACCATGGAAGCCAAGTCCCGACGACCGAAGGACCAGGGGGGTGCCATCTCGGTATTGAATGCAGCCATCGAAGCCATGAATCTCGCGAAGGAACTCGCAAGTATCACGCCCGCGAAGGCTGTTTTCGGTTCCGTCAGTGTTATCCTCACAATGACCAGAGTGGGTTTCCTCCTGGTTTGTGTTAATCGAATGCAAGCTGAGATACACCTATAGGACTCAATGATCAACGAGGCGGATTACGTCGCACTTGGGCTGGCCTGCGCTGACGTCTGTACCACCCTCGACCGGGGACTTAGCGGGAAGAAGTTGAAGGACCTCAACAACTCCGTGTGCGAGGCAATCAAGCAGCTGACGACGTGAGTTACACCAACAATGCACACTTTGAGTACCTCATCAACGTTGGTTTTGGCCTGACCTCAGGGCTGTGGCCGAGATCCAAAGGAAGATCATCAAGCAGAGTAAACGAAATGTGGTTTCTCGACATTTCCATGCGAAGCTCGACAAGGAAACGATCGCCACCTGGAGGTCGGACCTTGTCAGGATCCTTCACGTCTTCAACGTATGTTCCACCGTTTCCACGTGGCTATTGCTAACTCTTCATTCCCAGACCGAACTTGCGATAAATACACATGTGACCGTCGTGAACACCCACACCCTCGTTTCTGACATTCACCGGAACATGCTGAAAGGTCAGGAAGGGACTGACGGTCAGCATCAATCGGTGAGTGACGCTCGTGCTCTATCCATCACCGAACAACAACTCACCGTTGCCTAGACTCAAATCAGGTCAGCGATCTAAACAATCAATGGACCCATTGTCTTATATTCTACTCTAGCGTATCCGGAGAAACCCCGCCCCCGCCACCGAGGGCCGCCTTTGGGCGCGACGAGCTGATCGAGCTGATTGTTGGTTTCGCAGAAAGCCTCACTCCAATCGCTCTCATCGGTGCCGGTGGAATTGGCAAGACAACCACCGCTCTGACCGTCCTCCATGACAATCGGATCAAGCAGCGATTTGGCGATGACCGTCGGTTCATCCGTTGCGACCAGTTCCCCCCCTCGCGCCCTCACTTCCTCCGCCGGCTCTCCAATGTCATCGGTGCAGGCGTTGAAAACCCTGAGGATCTAACCCCCATACGACCATTCCTATCCTCAAGGGAGATGTTCATAATCATCGATAACGCGGAGTCTATTCTTGATCCTCAGGGAACAGATGCTCCGGAGATTTATGCCGTGGTGGAGGAAATGAGTCAGCTCAGCAACGTTTGCCTCTGTATCACCTCCCGTATCTCTACCATTCCTTCCGACTGCGAGATTCTCGATATACCGACACTGTCAATTGAGGCTGCACGCGATGCCTTCTACCGCATACACAAGAACAGTGAACGGACCAATCTGGTCGACAATATCTTGGACCAACTCGACTTCCATCCGCTTTCGATCACCTTGCTCGCTACTATTGCGCGTCACAACAAGTGGGGCACAGACCGATTGACCAGGGAATGGGAGAGGCAGCGAACGGGTGTGCTGCATACCGAACACAACAAGAGCCTCGCAGCCACGATCGAACTTTCGCTCACCTCCCCAATGTTCCAAGAACTTGGCCCCGACGCCCGAGCGCTCCTCGAAGTCGTCGCCTTCTTCCCGCAAGGTGTCGATGAGAACAACCTCGACTGGTTGTTTCCCACCATCACCAATGGAGCAAACTTCTTGGACAAGTTCTGCATTCTTTCCCTGACGTATCGGAGCAACGGGTTCGTCACGATGCTTGCACCACTCCGAGATTATCTTCGTCCCGAGGATCCAAAGTCGTCTCAACTCCTCTGCACAACCAAAGAATGTTACTTCACTCGGATGTCAATTGTTGTTGATCCGGACGAGCCTGGGTTCAGCGAAGCGCGATGGATTACGTCGGAGGATGTGAATGTCGAACACCTGCTCGATATCTTCACATCCATCGATGCAAACTCGGGCGATGTTTGGGAAGCCTGCGCCAATTTCACGAACCACCTCTTTTGGCACAAACAACGGCTCATTATTCTAGGACGAAAAATCGAAGGGCTCCCAGACGATCACCACTCCAAGCCTGGTTGCCTGTTCTGGCTCTCAAAGTTGTTTTACTCAACCGGAAATCGCACGGAGTGCCAACGACTCTATACCCACACCTTAAAGCTCGGGAGAGAGCGGGGGAGTGACAATTGGGTCGCTCGAGCGTTGGGCAACCTGGCTGTTGTAAACGGGGAAATGGGCCTCCGCAAGGAAGGGATACAAGAAGTGAAAGAAGCTTTAGAAATCTTTGAACGGCTCGGGGACACAGTCGAGCAAGCCCGGTGTTTGTTCGACCTCGCTCGACTGTTGTATTCAGGCGAGCAGCTCGACGCCGCAGAGGAAGCCGCATCCCGCGCGATCAATCTCCTCTCAGGGAAAGGCCAACAATATCTGGTCTGCGGATCTCACCGTGTCCTTGGCAATATATATTGTTCCAAGGGCGAGAAGCAGAAGGCCATCAACCACTTCGAGACGGTCCTCGGGATCGCGTCCTCTTTCGACTGGCAAGATGAACTGTTTTGGACTCATTACTCCCTGGCGCTGCTCTTTCTCGATGAAGACAAGTTCAACGACACGCAGGATCACATTGAACGGGTCAAGGCGCATGTGGTCAACGATGCACACAAACTGGGTTACGCGATGGTTCTGCAGACCGAGTTGTACTACGAACATCACAGGCTCGAAGAGGCAAGGTCTGAGGCTTTCCGCGCCGCCGGTGTTTTTGAGAAGCTCGGAGCTGTGCAGGAGCTGGAGATTTGCGGAAAAATTCTCCGGTTGATCGAGGAGGAAATGAATAAGCCGGTTGCCTCTGGTCAGTCGGGCTTCAATCGTGAGTACTTGAGTACTTGGTGTTACTTTGTGTGCGTATTAACTCTCCGTTCTAAGCTCAGGAAACCGAACGATAGGATCGACTTTGGCGTCGAGTGCTTCAAATCCATCCTCCCGCAGGTCACCGAAGCCTTGTCCCCCCACCTCCTCTCCAAGAATGTTCTCTGCATCATCTGCCTCTTCCACCAAATCGTTCCATAGCTATTGTTCCACCGCTTGTGGTTGACCTGCCCCCCTCATTATATAGAGCATGAATATTTGAATGCTATTCGGTCCCGGTTACTCGACAAAATGTTGCGGATCGTCTGATGGACCCGCAATTCATCTCCGGGGTCGCAAAGTGGCTTTATCCCCAATTCTGGAGTTACGGTCGAGGGAATGGAATCTTGTCTTCCTTTACAAGGCCTTGATCCGCGTTGTGTAAATCTGCGTCGCGTAAAAAAACGGCACGTACGGGCTCCGAGAGGTGTATTATTAGCAACAAGGCTGAACGCCATCATCCACAACGAGCGTCGAGGGTGACAGCCTCCATTCGTTCTCGAAATCGTTTATAACCCCGTTGTGGCAGACGAGCCTGGTGACGTTCACTTACTAACGCCGACCACCTCGACTCTCATCTGGGCATTTACCACCGCTCCGTGTAACCCTGCTGCATACCATGCCCACCGTTGTAACTCCAGGTTTCACCTCCTCTCGAATACCCTCCATCCCCGGGATGAAGTTAGAGTTGGCCTTCCTCGGTCCCAAGGGGACATACTCGCATCAGGTCAGTGACCCACTGTTTGGATAAAAATCAAGTTTGGGCGTTCTGACTCTGATGGCTGACCACCATTCGCGCCCTTGGGATGACCCTTTCGTGCGATATCTCCATTTTACGCGTGTTTGTCACGCGGTTTAGGCAGCTCACGACCGCTTCGGCGAGACTGTACAATATGTTGGGAAAAACACCATCGCGGGTGAGAACAATTGAAAATTTTCGGGGGTATGAGGTGACTCATGAGAAATCCTTTTGTATCCCCCGTTCGCCATTCGCATATATCCACCGGTCGGGACTCTGACGCGTGCTACGTTCTGGTGGTGTCTGCTTTGTTCAGATGTGTACGAATCCGTACGTTCGGGAGAGTGTCCCATGGGACTTATCCCGCAGGAGAACTCGACCCACGGAATCGTAATCGAGGCGTACGATATCATGAGAGCACCGGACGTTGGAAGAGATGTCTTTGTTAGGGGAGAGGTCACGATTGGCATTCAGCATTGCCTGATTACTCGAAAAGGCGTCACGCTCAAAGACGTGAAACGTATCCTCAGCCACGAACAGGTAAGTACCGAAATTTAGTTGTGCGTGCCGCGTGGTGCTAAGCCATCAAAATTCATTTCACTCCTTGATCTGGACTGCGCTGTTCACTTTCCGTGTCCCGGTGTCCATCAAACCTCCTATACGCAAAACCCTACTTTCGTCGGGGCTGTGACGTTA
>Ga0307517_10015595_pt1 | contig 10079 bp, 4 predicted proteins | sample 23_EM_MG_FD_194515 | JGI IMG/M metagenome (GOLD analysis project Ga0307517, IMG submission 194515) | Populus trichocarpa ectomycorrhiza microbial communities from riparian zone in the Pacific Northwest, United States - 23_EM | ecosystem: Host-associated > Plants > Roots > Unclassified | place...
ATTTATTCAAATTAAAAAAAAAAACCAATCTGTTTTTAACTGGCGAATCTTTTAAACAAAAGGTAAGGAAAGGGACAAGTTTGTAATAGTGTCAGATTTATAGTAAGTTGAGAATTTTCCTCTTTTTTTTTTTTAATTTAATTGTAATCAGGTCACGATATATGTTTATTTCTTAAAAAAATAAAAAAAAAATGATGCAGGTATCGCGTGTAAAATTAACTATATGGAGATTGGAAAGAATCCTCAAATCTTAAAGCATCAATATGTACATCTGTCCATCGAAGAAAACAAACATTGACATACCTAGGTGTATCTCGAACAGGATCTTCTTCCTGGCTTAGATACTACATAGATTTAGTCAATCTATAACCAATTAAGTTGAACCAGCATGTCCCTCTTGATTGTAACCCATTCGATTTCCAATCTCCTCTTTTCTGATTGAAGAGAATCGTTTGGTTTCCGAGTATTAAATCCACTGAAATCGCTGCACTATTTGGTCAAAGCATTGATCTCCTAGACGCTCTCAATCAAATTTACATTAATGACACACTGATTCTGCTATCTGCATTAACAGCGGGAATTAGTCCCTAATCCTCCGATTTTAGATTTATAAAACTGTGATAGTTTGTTTTCTGCGAAGGACAATGATGTCGAGGACTAGGATGCCTACCTTACCATTCTAGTGCTATAAAAGGGTAACCCTTCTCCTGTCTATCATGACAATATAACTATGCCCTCAGTATATAAAGAACTGTACATTGATGAGTACCCAGTAATTCATGAATTGTCAATTCGCTGCCAGCCTTCTTTATTACTGAAGTTCTTATCTTTTATTTCTTAACAACAAGACACAAATAAACACACAGATTGAAAATGTCTCTCGATGATTATCAAAAAAAAAAAAAAAAACACAGATTGAAAATGTGAGTCAAAAGCAGCTTATTATACGTATCTTAGCTAAAATAATCGTTCTAACCCCTGCGGTGTGAGGGAATATCAGGGCTAATCTGCTACCATGACAAGCATCTGTGGAATAGGAACAAGGAATTAGTATGGCGATCAATCTGATGATATGAATTCTAAATAAATTAACCATCCTCTACACATGGCAGGCCATAACCTAAAAATTTACATATACATATGGGGTCTATTCAACTTTTCCAAATCCAGCTTTTTTTTCATTTTTTTAGTGGCTAAACCAAATAATTGAGTTAATGGACGATCACTATCTTAGATAAATTTATCTAAACTCAAGTATGCATTTATTATTTCCATGTATTATTCAACCAAGCAAATTTGTCCCATGCGTTGAACCTTGCAACTCATGAACTGGCCTCTTATTTATGTTGAGTTATATGAATGTGAGTATGTCCACACTCATCCTGAACATCAGAGTAGCAAATGTTCGATAATTTAACAATAATGGGAATCCAAATTATGAAGCACTACCACTGTCAAATTTTTGTCACTGCTGTACAATTGTCACATAGCAATGATATAAGTTTTTGTGGTGCCGCAGCTTCAGGATGAGCCACCAGCTAGTAATCTTTATCCGAAAAACCCAAAAAAAATATTTTGGGAGTCCCGTATTCGTGTTTCTGGTTTTGATTAAATCATATTTGTGACGGGGACAAAGCTACGAGGTTCCATAATACGAATAGGCGCTCTATTCCATCATATTCAAAGGCATATTTCAGCCTCTGACCATTGCTCGTTCTTGATTATCTTCTTTTTTTCAACTAGGGAAGCTAAAAGTGGATATATATAGCGTAGAAGTTCGTATCATCCATCGCGTCTCCTTCATACGTAAGATTGACATACATGTCACGTATATAGTATAAGACCATTAGGTAATCCGGCCAGATCATGTGTACTGAGAGGCTTAGCTCAAAGATGTTAAATTTCTTTTGTTTTAGATGAATAGAAGTTGAGTAATTAATGCTATTCTACCAAAAATATTTATGGTTGACGTGGTACGAGACCTTCGAGTCAAGCACACCCTGCCAATGGTTTATATATATATATATATATATATATATATAGAAACACCTCACTATAAATAGATGTTTTTGGATAAATAGTATTGAATTGAATATTTAAGTTCCAATTGCATTTAAAAGGCTTGAATCTTATAAATGGATGGATAATTTTGTATTTTTTATATTACTTTATATTTATTAGATGTAAAACAGTTTTTCTAGCGCTCTTTCATCTACTGTTTATTTTTAGATTATTAATTAAGTGGTTTATGCTTCATAATATCTGTTGGTCCGTAAAGAATTCAATAATTGAAGTCATATTCCATCCAAATACTTAAAAATATAGCTAAAATCTAGGATGGAAAAAGATCATGCACATGTTATTTCCCCGCGAATCTGATTTTATTTCTTCTCATTGTTATTTTCCATTATTAACTAATTTGTTTGAGCCAAATTATAATAAGAGGGACAAGTTTTAGATGAAACATATAGAGGGATCTGAAACCATTGCATTATTTTATGTTTTTCATTTGTAACATGATACTCGGAGGAAATTATTAGCTGTCCTGCGATGGAGTATAATGTGGTGATCAAGAACATGTCTGTTCTTGTTTTTATAAGATGCAAAAGAAATTCTGATGGCTGTTCTTCTGCCAACAGGCAAAGCTACATGCATGGGGAGACTTTTTCCTTAAGCTAAGAAAAAGACAATTGCTCTAATAATGTATAATTTATAACCAGCTAGTCCAAGGATACAAACTCACTGTAAAGTTTGATTCATTAACAAATGTATATTTTACTAGGTTATAAAAACTAACAAACTTAATTTCATCAAAGAGTTCAACTAGCTTCTTGGAATTGGGAAAAGTAATTGGACTACGATTAACAAAACAATTCGCGAGAAGCCCAAAACATATGGATAATTAACAAATCCTCAAATAGTCGCATGATTGTAGAGAAGAAAACAAGGAATTGGCACGAAGAAAGAAATGGAGTGGCATGTTATATAAACGAATAATTATAGCTAACAAGAAACGAACCAGCTATAATTATCCTCGAAGGTATTTATGTGCAGGTACAGATGTTGAAACCTAGGTAATGAGTAACATAGTAACGAAGGAAAAGAGGTCGGTCAAACAAAATGGAGAAAAAAATAAACAATTTTATCTGCAGGTACATACTCACTCTAGCATGATTGTAGTACATGCATGTAACTGCAAGTTGCAATAAACAATTTTATTACATTTAATTTAAGCACTAATTAGTAGTAAACTCCTCCTCAATGATCAATTATTATGAATCCTATGAAAGCAAGCACGCATTTGCAGATGATGTTTGGTACGCGAGAAAAGAATATTGGACAAATTGCGCTTATTTAGTTCATTGAACATTAATATTGGATTGGTCATGTTTGTTTAACGAGGTATTTATACCCAGACATTACTTGACAGTTTATATGTGAATATGCGAATATGCCATAGACACACACACAAAGACAACGATGACATGAAAAATATTATTGACTTATTAATTGCTAGCTAGATCGATAAATCTATCAACATGAATATGCTTATATGTCTAACCATCTGTTGATATTTATATAAATTTAATAGCATGACTTGATTAAGGTAAGAAAATAATAATAATAAAAAAAACAATAGATGTGGACGAACGAAGGGCACCACTCAGCAGAGGCATGTTTTTAATCTTAAATACTAGATGATCGTGTAACTTAGAAAAATCAAAAGCATGACTCCATGCTTACATGTGAACATGCTGGTTTTCATGAAACTGTCCTGAGAATGTTTGCTCTGAGAAAGTTAGCACAAAAAAACAAAAAAAAACATATGGATTTAACAAATAATAAATCAATGACAGAAAGGGAATGATCGAAAGTAGTGAAACGGGAGATCCAATAAGGGGCTATAAGATTCAAAGACAAAAACATATATAGAAAAGTAAGTAGCAGAAGCACCATAGTTTAATATTCATAATAATTAATTGATAGTAAACAATTGCATATAACATGACGGGTTTGTAGCAGAAACTCGAGAAGAGCAGCCCAGCCCCTTCTAGGACTGAGATATGGCAGTGCGCGTGCTGTTCCTTGCGCACGATACCATGAAACTCATCTTCACAGAGGCATATGCCCTATAAATTAATACGAGCTTGTATTTTTATAGCACTAGCAGACAATTTGATCACTCCATGTTCCGAGTTGAAGGTGGAGGTCACTGCCCAAAGTTTCATGGACTGTTGTGAGTAATTCAGAAGCACAATGATGACAATGTGCATGGGTTTTTTGCAAGCCACGTTTTCTATTAATCACGACTAATTAATAAATCACCTAGAATGCACCTGCATTGACTTTGTTTGACCGGACAACGGACAGGGTAACAATACAAAAAAGATTAAATATTGTTGTCTTTTCTAACATGTTCGGGCTAGAGTTGAAACAAGGGCTGAAATAGGTAGCTAGGGCTGAAACCATAAATTTAGTATTAGGACGGTCAGCATGAAAGAAATTAGGTGAACTTGAAAGTAAATAACAAAGGGAAAGCCACATAGGTGATACGTGATTTGAAGATGATATACATGTATTTCCTATAATACAAGGGTGTAATTGAAAACATTTTAAAGATTGTATATGGACTAAAATGTCAACTTTTAAAAAATTTGGGTTCCCACGGCCACTTATCCTTCCACATGGATGTGTTTATAAGAAAACAACTTAAAACTACATTGAAGAAATTAAAATAACATTAGAATGAAACTGAGAAATCAAACTTTTTTTTTATTAACATGGGTGTTCGGGCCAGCTTACGCGCACCTCGATTAATCCTATGAGCCCTGAAATTAACAACTATGTAAGTCTCTTAGTTGCCATTATATTAGTAATCACAGGGCTCGAACCTGATACCACAGGGGAGCAAACCTCTTAGTTCTAAACTCTTACCACTGAATCACCTACTAGATGATTAAGCTGATGATGCAATTTACTGTTCAATTCGATGTATATAAAATTAAAGTGAGAAATAACTGAAACTGAAAAATCAGACTTTGTTTTTAAGTTTGTGTGTGTAGCAAGCTGTTAAACACACCGTGCGAATATTAAAGTGTCTTGGCATGATTAAATCTTTTTGTGGATAACTGAGTCTTTTGTATTTACACCGTGTGTGGAAATGCTGTTGAAATAGTATTTTTTAAAAATTAATTTTTTTTAATTTATAATTAATTTTTTAATGTTTTTAAATTATTTTGATATACTGATATTAAAAATAAAAAAATATTATTTTAATATATTTTTAAATAAAAAATACTTTAAAACACAGTAGTATTATATTTCCAGAGACTCCTCCTTAATCTAGCTGTCTGAACGGCAAATTATGGAACTTGCTTAAAATTAATCTGTCCAATGCATTGCCCAAGCAATTTGATTACCCAGAAACGGAGGCCTATGTCATGTCCGCCTCTCATACAAGATTTGGGTCAGAGTTTCCTTATAATAATAAAGAGAAAAAAATTGAGGATTAAGATCAACTCGGAGAGTTTAAGAGAGAAAGTTACGGATTTGCAAATAAAATTGGAGGATCAAAACTGTGATGCTGCAACTTTACTCTAATTCTTTGAGCCTCCGAATTTAGTTGCAAGTCCAGGCCCCTTGAACATGAGGCCTAATCAGGAATTGGTGAGTTAAGGAAAGATATGAACTCGAGGCCTAGAGCTAGCTAACATATGGTTTGGACTAAGAGTTGTATACAAAAAAGAGGAATCTTGTATTGGAGCCCAAAGTATAAAGGTTTTGAACTTGACGTATGCTTGTGGGGCCAATTTCTTTTTGACCCCGATATCACAGAGCGGCAAGCCCAAGATAAATAATTACCGGGTTACAAACAGTGAAACGACCGATCTGAGGTCAAAATTCATACGCAAGCCAAGGTTTTTATGGCTTTGGTGCAAAAACTCACGGGATTTTCGCGGTCTATTAATCAAGGTCTTGATAGTAAGGGATTGAAATCGGTAGAAGGTAACAATCATGAAAGGAAGCGTGTTGGTCGTGATGATATTGAGTCATCTTCAATTTCAACAGAAGAGAATTGTCATTGGGCTGCTGCTGGCGGCGTTGAAAGTTGAAACTGTCATGACACCAATTCTTAAAGCACTAAATACTCCTTGCTTTGCAGATGTTCCTCTTTTTACCCCAACTTCAGCCGATTTATTTTTCTCACCCACACCTGTATTTAGATGTCCAGTTTCAGTTTTTATATCGTCTCAGATGGGAAATCCGATATCTCCATCTGTTTTGGAGTTCATGAAAGGTCTACCTGAATATTAACAGAATAAAGTGACATGGGAATTAGATGATTGAGGTTTATCGGGCTCTATGCAAATGATAAATGGTTTCTTTGTTGATAAAGAGGGATTATTCTTTCTTTCTTTTCTTGTTGCGATGTCTGTATGCATGTATTCAGTAATTTCGTATTTGCAGAATTAGGAAGATTGATCAGCAAGAGATTATCAAATATGATTATCATGTTGAATATTTAATCTAATTCATTCTTTGGCCATCCAAGCCCCAAGGGAAAGTTTGATATCTCCTCTGGTGGATATGGATTTAGCCATTTTACTACAAATTCATAGTGAATTCTTTTGACACTCGTTCGGTATCTGTTTCATCTTTCTTTGAACTTCTGATTTCATAGATTAAGTATTGTTTGAAATTACATAAAACTGTAATGTCCAGAATAAAATCATACAAGCAAAAGGGATAACAAATATATAGGTTCTACATGAATTTACTGGCCAATCATCGGTGTTGTATATAATATAAATGCAGATATGGTTAGCCTTTAAGCTTGTCTAGCCTGTTGATAGAAAGTCTAGAGTGAGGTTGTTCGTACTTGTTCAGATAAAGATTTGTGGATTAAAATCCGGATTTGAGCACACATCAAAGAATATCTCTATACATCAAAGGCCAATACACCTTCAGTTAGCTCTTTCCTCGCCCACATATTTAATTGTTCCAGCCTCAAACTGAAAAAAGAAAATGAAAGTAGAATTTTGGGGCAGGAAGCTTTGGCATGTATATAAAACACAGAGATTTTGAGTCCCGGTGCCAGATAATTTCCTACATTACACAACCAGTGCTGAGAGAAGGCTCCTCTATACTTGCTGGATTTCTACAAAAATCTGGGCACCAAGTTTTTTTCTTGCTTAAAATCTTCAAACGTTAGAACTTAGAAGCATTTCCTTTAAGAAAGTTAGATGTTAATTAATTAAAGCAAATTATTCCAGATAAAGGGACTTTCCACCACGTTTTCCATTGTCTAACAATCAATCCGTGGATTTTAAGTTTTGTGAATTGTGTTTAAGCTGGTGCTGGGCAGACAAACATTCGTTGATTATTGGGAGATGCTTCCTGGCCATGGCTCATAAGAAAACCTCTTCAGCCCAAAATGTCTTGACAGGCCAGCTTTTATGGGCTTCTTTCTGATGTTTTCCTTCCTTGACTTTGTTTGGGCCCTTGGGGGTACTAAACTAGCAGCCTAGCGCAAACCACGCCCATTATAATGAGATAGGGTTCATTACTGATATGGATAGGACCCATTAAGTGCAGGGAAGCAATGAAAGCATCTGATCCTTTATTGATGCGTCCATGATTTGCTTTCACTTGGAGAGATTCCTCCACGTCCCAACAACTACCTTGAATTTTTTATTTTTTTAATCGTATTTGAGATTAACTTAGCTTCAGCTTTTAAATATTTTTCAAAAAATATATTTATTTTGATGAAACATCAAATTAATAATTTTTTGTATTTTTAGAATGATTTTAATAAATATTTTTATGTGAAAAACACTTAAAAAAAAACACTTTCCAACAAAGCATAAAACACCCAACTTGATTATCATCTCAGAATTGAAAATCAAGACCGATTTTTGTGATCTAAAAATTAAAATTATATTGAAATCATTAATGGATGGTTAACCTCTAACCATTAAGCATATAATACAGTGACAAGGGACCTATCTGAAATATCATTACAGAGAAAGCCACTCTTTTTAAAAGATGCATCCTTTTCACTGTTTGATGTTACTTGTCTCGTCACCTAATCCAGCACAGTTTAATTCTTAGAAAGAGGAGTCTGTCTTTCACACACAATGGAACAGTTCCTAATTACTTGAACGATAAGGGAGCCTATCCAGAAAGTTAGACCAGTCTACTTTCTTTGCTGGAAAAATCAGTCATCTTATTCATCCAAGAATTTGAAACATCTGACCTCGTGTGCCATGTTTTCTGCATTTTCTTTTATTTTCAACCAGTGCAATTATTATCACAAGAAAGCGTCAACAACGAAAGATTGCATTATCGAATCACAAAGCTAAGCAAACAGACTAGAATATGCTAAGAACCAATTAAGCAAATAATGAGGCACCCAGGATCGGCTCGTTTTCTATTTTATTGGCTAATAAAAAAACTATTTACAGATAGCTGAATTACATTGATTGACCGCTCTATCATTTCCAGAAATACAAGTGAATCCTTGGCCGCGTTATCAAACAGATTTCTCACATTCATTCTCAACAATAACGGCGTCAGCATCCCACCAAGTATCCACATCAGATTCCGTCACATTGACTAACGGCGAACTGGGTTTTCTCATATCACCCACCGTTAACTCACCAGTGACATCATCTCTGACATAAACCTTCTCTACGCCGCCGACGACGACACCCACAATCTTCCCCAACGTAGGCCTTAATTCCGCAAAAACCTCCGGCACCCGAAACCCAACTCGGGTGTCCCATAAACTCAACGATGAATGACCCGACAAATTTGTCTCTGCCGAGACAACCACCGAAGGAGATGTGGAAACAGCCGCGAAAATACTATCACATGTGCTGCCAAATATGGAACATATCTTCTGCTCCTTGTTAATGTCATAAAAAGAAACGGCAGCGTTTCTCGAATCGCAGCTGTTGTTAAGGTTTAATCCTAGACTTAATCCTAAATTATCCCAAAGCTTTACAACGTTTTTCCCGTTTGTGAAATCAGTCAACGAAAAAAAGTCTCCAATGCTGCTGTTTCGTCGTCTCCGGAGCCTAAAATTACCACCCTGGCATTGATCGTCAATGTAACGATTCCCAGAGCCTCTAACCCGGAAGTCTTGATCATGATCATTAATGGACCACCAACTTCTTGAAGATGATGTGGACTCTTCTTCCTGTTCGTCATCTGATAAGGATATTGATGATGAGCAAGATAAGTCTGTTTCGCTTTCGTAATCACAATCTTCTTGATTGCTAATAAGAGATGGTGAAGAGATGAAGGGGTGGTTTTTGAATCGGATGATGAGAATCTTGATTCTATTAATTATGGCTGTGAAAGAGGCGGCCAGGGCAAGAATCAGAGCGCCCCATTTCCAAAAACTATAAGCTTGGTGAATTTTTTCGACACCAGAAAGTGCAAGAATCTGGGAAAGAAATGTTGGGTTTTGCAGAGAGGCTAAGCCTGTCTCGAAATCGCTTATTCTATTGATCACTGGGATCTCCATGTCTAGCTAGCTAGCTAGCAACAATTATGTGCAAAGACAGGAGTCTGGTATCTGATCAATCCTAAGAAAAAAAATTACGGGATTTTAAGGTTTGCTACTAAGGATTACTAAGAGAAAATTTGTGTGTGGTAAAAGAACGAAGAACAAGGAGACTTTTGAGTGGAGCTTTGTATTGAAAATACCAGAGAGGGATGAGATTTGAAACGGAGGAGGTTTGCTAGGGCCAGAGGGTTGGGTTTTTAAAGGCAAAGGAGGGGGGTGACCGAGGACTTAAAAACATGAGCATATTCTTGTAATGGCATATTCCTTTTTTTTTTTTTTTTCTTATAATGGCATATTCTTGCTATGACTTGTTCAGGTAACGATTAATGTATAACTGTATCTATATACGTTTCGAATGTATTTGGACAAAAGTGTTTCAATATTTCTACCTAAAACGTAACTTTAGAAAATGAACTACTTTCCAGTTACGAGTGCTATGTTGTGTTGTTGTTGGATAAATATAATAATAAAATATTTTAGTTATAAATAATTATTTGATATCGTT
>Ga0307517_10015596_pt1 | contig 10079 bp, 7 predicted proteins | sample 23_EM_MG_FD_194515 | JGI IMG/M metagenome (GOLD analysis project Ga0307517, IMG submission 194515) | Populus trichocarpa ectomycorrhiza microbial communities from riparian zone in the Pacific Northwest, United States - 23_EM | ecosystem: Host-associated > Plants > Roots > Unclassified | place...
GACCCTCTTCTCCCAATATTTCTCCTTCTTCCTTATGCATTTCTTTTCCGCAACAAACAACCCCCCAACCCAAATCTCAACACAATTCAACCTCCCACAATAAATTTGGCCACCATAACACTCAGTTTGTCAACATTCATGCTCTGATTCAAATTTTATTGAAGATTATTCACTTTAAGTAAGCAAATCTATCCTTTTTTTATTTAAACTTAATTTTAAAATGTTGTTTTTATTAAGGATTCTTTTATTTACTTATTTAGTTAATGTAGTTAATTAATACATATTGTCATTATTATTTTATATAGGTATGATATAAATAATGAATGATCGTTCATGGATGAATAGAGATTCATCCAAAGGGTTGTGGATGATGGATTACTGTAATGAGGTTCAGGGCTTTATTAATTGAGGGGATATTAGATGTCCATGCAAGAGGTGTAAAAATAAAAATTTTCTTGATCCAGATGTTGTAATGATACATCTTCTACAAAAAAAGGTTCATAGAGAAATACTTGTGTTGGTATGCACATAGAGAACCATATGTTCCTCACAATACCATGGTAGAAAGGATGATTGGGTCAACTTTTAGTTCTAACAACGTGTATGGAGTTGTAAATAACAATAGTAATCCTTGTAGGAATATGGTTATGGATGCGATGAGAATGAATCATGGTCATGCCAATCAATGTTTAATCGTAGATGAAAAAACTAATGCAGACACGACCAGGCTTTTTTATCTTTTAAAAGATTTTGATGAACCATTATGGGATGGTTGCACAAATCACAATAAATTATTAGTCGTTTCACATGTGTTTAAGATCAAGTCAGATTGTGGGTTGAGTGAGGCCAATTATGACATAATTATCGAATGGGTGGGAAGCATTATACCTGAAGGGAGCATGATGAAAGAGAACTTCTATGCTGCTAAGTTTATGAAGAAATCCCTCGGTCTAGGATATCAGAAAATTGACATGTGTCCAAACTTCTACATGTTGGACTACCTTAAAAATGTAGAATAGAATGACTATAGAACATGTAGACAATCTCGTTATAAATCTATAACTAGCAGGGGAAGATCTCTTGTCGCACATAAAAAAACTTAAATACTTTTCAATCACACATAAACTGTAGAGTTTATTCATGTCACCAAAGATTATTGAACACATGACAAGACACCAATCACATGATGTAATAGAAGGCGTAATGGTGCACTCTTCAGTTGGTGAAGTTTGGAAACACTTTAACAGTGTGCATTCTCAGTTTTTAGTGGAGACAAGGAACATGCATCTTGGGTTATGTACAAATGGATTCAACCCATTCTGGTCATTTGCTGCTCATTATTCTTATTGGGTAGTGATACTCACGATTTATAACTTGCTATCGAAAATATGTATAAGGCCAAAGTTCATGTTTTTTTCTATGGTCCTACTCGGTCCTAATAGTCCAGATCAAAATATAAATGTTTGTCTTCGACCGTTGATTGATAAGTTAATACAGTTGTGGTCATCTAGGGCTTTGACTTATAATATATATATTAAGGAAATAAAATTTTCTGATGTAGACAACTTTAATGTGGACTATCAATGATTTTCCAGCTTATGGAATGTGTTTGTCGGTATATTTCAAAGACCGTGGAAACTATTCACTTCTCAATGACACTATTCACGGTGTTTATTACATACGGGTATACCAACGAAATGTGTATGTCGGTATATTCTATAAACCATGAGAGTTGTTCACTTCTCAATAACACTATTCATGATGTTCATTACATATAGGTATCCTGACAGAATGTGTCATTCGATAAATTTTATAGACCATGAGAATTGTTCCTCTTCACCATAGTATTGTTCACGGTGTTTATTACATACAGGTTTACCGACAAAATGTTTCCATCGGTAAATTCCAAAGACCATAGAAACTGTTCACTTCTCAATATGGCGATAATTAATGATGTTTTAACTATTCACTTTTTTACATACGAAATGAAAAGTCGTCAGTAATATTTAGAGGAGCTTTTTGAAAATTTTCATATAAGTTGAAAATTTTCATTTCACTTTACGTATGGAATCACCGTTGGAAATATTAAAAATATTAATAGTTAATTTTTCATTTGTGATTATGTTGGTAAAAAGATCCTAAATACCAAGACCATATTGTAATTTGACTTTATAAATGAAATCACCGATGAAAATATTAAAAATATTAATATTTAAAAACTAAAATAAAAGACCTGAACCATGACAGATCGAATTTTCTTCTTTTTCTCTCTTCTTCCAACCTCTTTCTCTCTCTTTTTCTTCTCTCTCTCCTTCAAACTCGAGATCAAGCATTCTCTTCTCTTCTCATCCTAAGATACGTTGTATTTCTTCATTTTCATTCTTATTTTTTTTTGGTTTATTAACAATATCTTTTCTTTTTTGTGTTTTTTTAATTAAGAGCTGAAATCAATTTTGTATTTTTTTGCATTATATTTGTATTTTTTTGCATTATTTTTGTTCAATTATGTGTTCTTAATAATTTTATAAATTAATAAATGTTTTGAATTTTAGTTGTTATTGAAATAATTTTTGCATTTTTTTAATTTTAGTTATTTTTTTTCAAATTTGTTGTTCAATTTTAATTAAATGTGTAGGATTAATTCTAATTATTATTTTGTATTTATTCCATCTCGAATATTTTTTTTTAATTTAGGATTAAAAATATTATCATTTAGAAATAATTGAGTTGAATTTTAGCTGTTATTGTAATAATGTTTTCATTAATTTCTTGAATTTTAGTTGTGTTTTTTTTGAATTTGTTGTTCAATTTCAGTTAAATGTGTAGGATTAATTTTAAATATTATTTTGAACTTTTGTGAATTTATAGTAATATGTTGTAAAGTTATGATTAAAAATATTATCACGTAGAAAATGAAAATTTTCTATGAAATCGAATTATACTAAATTATTAGAAGAAATTAAATAAAATCAATTGATTTGTGGCTTATATGTTTTGTATTTCCGGTTTAAAATTTTTGGATAGTCTCCCATATGGTAAAGGTGCTATCATATTTTTTAAAAAAATAAAAATTGTTTATTTTTTTTATCTGTTAATTTGTGTATATACCTAGAGAAAAGTTCATTGCATGTCGCGAGAACAAGATCACTCCTAGTTCTTCTTGCAAAGATACTGGTGACCATGCGTCATTAGGAGCTAACCAAGAGCAGGCACATAAGGCACAAGCATTTAGTTACGACACAGGTTTGTCGAGGGGGTTCCTTCACAGTGGGATTCATTTACCCACAAGTACGAGGCCAATGAAAGGATGACCTTTTAATGTAAGTTTGTTTTGCTTTCATAACAACTTGTTTAATAATTTTTGAAAAAATAATATCATTTAACGAATACAATTTTAGGTTTACAAATGTTGAGGCTACTAGAACAATACGTCAATCTTGAAATCATTGATGGAAATTCCATTATTTCAATAAATTCAGGTTCCCAAACATCCTAAATGAAAATCGCAGGTTTATGCATGGTTTTCAAGGTTCAAGGTTAGTAATAACTTAAATATTTTTTATGTTAATTTGGATCGTTTATTTAAATTACTGAAATTTTCCTTTTATAAATATTTATTCCAAGGGAAAATTTGAATAAGAGAGAGCTAATGATAATGTTACTATGAGGGATTGAGAGAATCACACTGCAATTAGATAAGATCAAATTCAGAATAATTTTTTTATTCCAAACTTTACAATTTCTTTTTTATTTACTAACAAATAATTAATTTATATCATGTAAGCTGCATGATTTTTGGTATGACGCGTAAAAAAAGCCAAAAAATATGCAAAAAAAAAGAGAGCTTCGAGGCTGGAATGACATGGTGGTTTGGAAGGATTTCAGACCAACATACATCTTAGAGGTTGTATAGACAGAATATATTCTGCACCTGATGTCTGTGTGTTTCACTCGACGATCACAATCCGGTATGGATAACTGGAACCAGCATGTTCATAGTTTCGTTACCACACATATCGACAGCTCTGTTTTGTTCATTTCATATGCGATGCAGATCGTATGACTTTTTTTATTACATCCATTTTTTTATTATTAGTTGTTTTTTATAAATATATTTAACTAACAATATTTTTTTATTGCAGGCTACGGTTCTTGGACGCGAGCTAAGCCTGATGAAGCTTTTTATTGAAACACATGTGTAGAGTGATGACCGCCAAAAAGGGGTACAACAGTTCGTTGATAACCCAGCTCAGCACTTTATGGTATGTTGGTTTTCAATCTTTTTTTTTCTTAAGTTATTATTTCCTTGAATTTGATGAATTGGTTTTTTCTTTTCATGATACGTATGACAGTCGGTTCAAAGGGAGATACAAGAAAGATCTTTTGACCTATCTAGATATCGATCTGGATTTGTGGTCGAAGGCAAGATCGTTTGGTGGGCTTTGATAGAAATCGGGTGTACAGACACTCTAATATTACGGTCAAGAACTTGTAGTGCTTTGACAGTTGAATGCTCGCATTCAATTCCAAGCATTCAAACTATGAAATTTATGGCGATATTAGACCAATGGTTATAGGATCACGACCAATCTTAATGATAATTGGCTCACAGTCGCGGCGAAGACCAGCCTCCTTCTCCTCTAGTGCCAACTCTATTTTATATTTATTGTATTTGAATGTACAAATGTTAAAATTTGTAATAAATATTTTATTTTTATACTAATTTATTTTAAAATTATAAAATAAATTTATTTTAATTATTTTTCTACTTATGTTCAATATATATTTTTAAAAAAATATTTTTATAATATTACTGACAGTATCGACAGAACTAGACCGTCGGTATATTGCAGCGAGTTGAAAAGAATTACTACAAATCCTACTATTACTGATGGGGTTACCGACATAACTATTTCATCGGTATATTCTAGAGAGTTGGAAAAGAATTACTACAAATATCACTATTAATTTTAACACACTGACAAAATTACAAATTGTATTCTATTGGTGATATGCTATATTTACTAATCAATATATCGATGAAATAAAATGAGTAATTGTTTTTTACATGCTTTGTCCATCTGTAAATCCAACAGTATATTTATTACCGATAGTCCATAAATTACTAATAAGAATTTTTTTAACGGACTATTTACGTCTGTGATTCTGCTAGTAACATACAAACCGACATACTGCTATTGTAAATACCAACAAAAATTTCCATTAAATTGTTTATAATTTCCAACGTTTGAGATCATGTGTTTATAAATTGTATAATCCAATCATTAAGAAGATGATTGTGTTAAGGGATGTGCAGTTTGATGAAGAGCAAGTGTGGGATTTGAACAGTGAAAATCAACCATAAAAGTTATCTCTAGAAAAAGAACAAGTTGAAAAGGATGAAGAAGAATTCCAGGCTATACCATCTTTACTTATTCAGGCTTTAGTTCTACTGGATCTTCAAGCTCAGTTTAAAAAAAGACAAAAAGTATACAAGAAATATATGATGCTAAAAAAAGAATTAACCTAACCTTAATGATGCTAGTATGTTCTATTTATTTTCAGGTGAAGATCCTATTATGTTTGAAAAAGCTTCTCAAGAAGCTAAATGAAAAAAGCAACGAAGGAGAAGATCAATGTTATTAATAAGAACAATACATGGGAGCTAACGCCACTTCTAGAAGGGCACAGGATATAAGAGTGAAATGGACTTTCAAAATAAAAATGAAATGAAAAGGGATAATTAAGTGGAGAAGTATAAAATCAAATTAGTAGTAAAAGGGTATAAAAAATAATATAGAATTGATTATAAAGAAGTTTTTGCTCCATATGCAATAATGGAAATTATGAGATTGGTGATTTCATTGGCGGCTTGGAAAAAATGGAACTTATAACAGATGAATGTTAAGTTAGCCTTTCTGAATGGAAATCTTGAAGAAAAAATCTATGGAAAACAATCACCTCAATTTGTTGTTATAGGAGAAGAACAAAATGTGTGCAAGCTGAAGAAAGCTCTTTATGAGCTTAAACAAGAACCAAGAGCATGAAATTATCATACAATATTTCCAAAATATGAAAAATGCTTAAGAGAAAGCTTTTATTTCACTAGCTAAGTATGCTGTAGAGGTTTTGAGGAAGCTTGACGTGGAAGGGTGTCATCTTGTAGATACTTTAGTTGAGTGTGGAATCAAGCAAACTAAAGAAAGAGAAGGAGCACAAGTGAATCCAACATATTATAAGAGCATTGTGGGGGTGTTTGCGATATCTAACATGTACCAAACTAGATATTTTGGTTGAAGAAGTTACTGGAAGAACTACAACAAGAGCAGAAAAAAGCTATCTGAATTTTTGTTGACAACAAGTCTGTAATTGCTTTAGCAAAAAATCTATGATCCGTCATGAAAGTTCAAAGCACATTGATACGCATTTCCATCTCATAAGAGAGCATGTGAAAGAAAAAGAAGTGGAGCTAGTTTATGTGAGAACAAGAACAAGTGGTTGATATTCTTATAAATCCATTGAAGACAGAAACGTTTTGTTACCTGCAGAAGAAATTTGAAATTATGATGATTGAAGAAACAAGTTTAAGAAGGGAGAATGTTGAAAATTAAACTTGTTTTGCGGAAAACTAAGAATTTTTAAGTTAGTAATGTCATGAAGTTAGTGTTATCATAATTAAATCAATAGTTTTATTTAAGTCCCTTGAGATATTAAATGTCTATATAGATGTAAGTGGTCTGTTAATGAAAGTGTGAGAGTGTCAATAACAGTAATTACAATTTCTTGTATTTCACCCTATCGTGTTTGTGTGAGCCTGCAAGTACGTCAGAGTCTCTGTGTTTTCCTTGTTTTGAAGTTAATTCTTCCAACAAATACTGGATTTTTTGCTACACAGAAGTATTTGACCCCATGATTAGCAACATCTGGCTGTGATATCAAATCATGTTATTAATTGACAAGAAAAACTGATGTTAGGACAAACTCTTTAATCATGTAATTTGTTGTCAATTGACAAGACGCCACATACTAAGTAGTTTGCATTGTACATGTGATCGAGCAAGAAGTACAGTGATAACTACAGCAGTTCTCATAATTTCTCCTTAACATCGTACAAGCAGAAACAGATTACACCAAGAGTATCAACAATTAACAGTTCTGCATGTCTCTCTGTCTCCCTTTCAAATATAGATGTTTGGCCGAAAAGTGAAGTGATTCTGGGCTGCAATATGAGCTCGCATAAAAGGATCATGATCATGGTCATCATTTATTCTATGACCATTTTGTACTCCTGATGACAGGAAGAGCTCCTCGCAGGTAACAGCATGAGGAGAAGACACTGAATGATTTACTATCTCAGAATTACTGTCTATTTTAAGGGACTTGAAAATTCTCTTCAACTTTCGAGCACATTTGGCGAGTTTCTCCATTATTCTCTTAGGCTTCTGAGCTGCTGTACTTCCCATTCCTCTATGTATATATAGAAGAATAGGAGCGAAAAAGAAGATGGCATGATCACATGGATCATGTGTAAATAGTTAAAGTGAGGTGTGCTTTTTTCATGAAGTTTTGGTTGCTTAATTTCATTTGTATTTAGCTTCTTAAGTAAGGTAGGATCGCTTCTCATCACTATTGTTGTTTTCTTGCTTGGCCAGTTTGTTACAGAGAGAGAGAGAGAGAGAGAGAGAGGTTTTTTGGTTATGAAGCACCATCCGCAACATATTTATAGAAATAGAAAGCAGAAACAGAAGCATGGAACTTTGGATATATTATATTATAATTATTATAATTATCACAACATATACTAAAACTGCCCAGCCCAGTTTCACTATAGAATCCACGGTAAAACGCTGATTTGTTTTTTTATTGTTTTTAATTTCTTTTTTGTTTTTTTTTTGTTTTTTTTGTTTTTTATGCCTTTATGGTTTTTTTTTTTGTTTTTTTCTTTGTGGTTTTTTTTTAATGAATTTTTTTGTTTAATTTATTTTTTTAATTTTAATTTTTTTCATTTAGCTATCAGACTTTTATGACACGGATCTCAAGTTTGACGGGTTAACCAGGTTTGACGAGTTAACCTGAAATTTTTTTTTTTGATTTTTTTATTTTTAATTAGTTTTTTTCGTTTAGTTTATTTTGTTAATATTAAATTTCTTTCTATTTAATATTTAGTTATCGAACTTTTTTCTATTTAGTTATCAAACTTTCATGACGCGAATCTTAGGTTTGACGGGTTAACCTGGTTTAAAGGGTTAACTCAGTTAATTCAGATTTTTTTCTTTTTCTTCATTAGTTTTTTTCTTCCTCTTGGTTTTTTTTCTTTGTTTTTTTTTTAATTAATCTATTTAATTATCACACTTTTATTACACGACCTTGCAGCCAGACCCACATCTAAGACTATTGGGTTTGGTATTGCAGTCAGACCCACTTAAACTTGGGTTATGCAAGTTTAATGTTATTATTAAGATTATAAATATTACCCTTGGGTCACGCATTGCAGCTAGACCAAAGGCTCTTGGAAATATCTTTGTAAAAAGACCTAATACACTTAGATCTTAAAAAGACCTAATACACTTAGATCTTAGCCTTTTTTGATATTTTTTATGCAAGAAAAAAAATTAACCCGTGGCGTGTGCCTTTGTTTTTTTTCTCTCTTTTCCTTTTTAAGCCTTTTACTATGGATTGCACACTGCAGTCCACGGTGAAAAAGCTGACGCCTTTAATTTTTTTCTTTTTTAATTAATTTTTTTTAATTTAGTTTCTTAATATTAAATTTTTTCTGTTTAATTATCAGACTTTCATAACACGAATCCCAGGTTTGACGGGTTAACCCAGTTAATTTAGATTTTTTTTCTTTTTCTTCATTAATTTTTTTCTTCTTATAAGCTTTTTTTCTTTTATTTTTTTCTTTTTATTTAATATTTTTTATTTAATTTAGTTCATCAATATTAACTTTTTTTCTATTTAGTTATCAACTGATGCCTTTAGTTTTTTTTCTTTTTCTTTTTGCTTTATTGCCCTTTTTATGCCTTCGACTGTGGACTGCACAGTGCAATCCACAGTGAAAAGGCTGATGTCTTTTTGTTTGTTTTGTTTTCTTTTTAATTAACTTTTTTCGTTTAATTTGGTTTGTTAATGTTCAATTTTTTTCTATTTAGTTATCAAACTTTCATGACACGGATCCCGGGTTTGACGAGTTAACCTAGTTTGACGGGGTTAGCCCAGTTAGTTCTGTGTTAACCCGTCAAATTTTTTTTCTATTTAGTTATCAAACTTTCACGATACGAATCCCAGGTTTGACGGGTTAACCCCGTTAATTCAGACTTTTTTTTCTTTTTCTTCATTAGTTTTTTTTCTTCCTCTTGGTTTTTTTTTCTTTGTTTTTTTCTTTTTAATTAATCTATTTAATTATCACACTTTTAATACACGACCTTGCAGCCAGACCCACATCCAAGACTATTGGGTTTGGTATTGCCGTCAGACCCACTTAAACTTGGGTCATGAAAATTTAATGTTATTATTAATATTATAAAAATTACTCTTAGGTCAGGCGTTGCGGCCAAACTCAAGACTCTTGGGTATAGCTTTCCAAAAATATCTAACACTTTTAGATCTTAGCTTTTTTTATATTTTTTATGCAAAACAAATTGACCCGCGGCATGGCACGGGTCATGTAACCAGTAACATATACTAAAACGCATCAGTGTTTTACTGTGGACTGCACAGTGCAGTCCATAGTAAAACACAGATGCCTTTAGTTTTTTTTTTTTTGCTGAGCTGTCTTTTTTTCCTGTTTTTATTTTGTTTTTTAAGTATTTCACTGTGCAGTCCATAGTGAGACGCTGAGCTGTTTGTTTTTTTTTTCCCTGTTTTTATTTGTTTTTCTGTTTTTTTTTTGTTTTTAATTTTTCTTTTGTTTTTTATGCCTTTATGGGTTTTTTTTTCTTTTTTCTTTGTGTTTTTTTTTCTTTTAATGAATTTTTCTTGTTTAATTTAGTTTGTTAATGTTAATTTTTTTTTATTTAGTTATCAGACTTTCATGACAGGGATCCTGGGTTTGAAGGGTTAACCTGATTTGACGAGTT
>Ga0307517_10015597_pt1 | contig 10079 bp, 7 predicted proteins | sample 23_EM_MG_FD_194515 | JGI IMG/M metagenome (GOLD analysis project Ga0307517, IMG submission 194515) | Populus trichocarpa ectomycorrhiza microbial communities from riparian zone in the Pacific Northwest, United States - 23_EM | ecosystem: Host-associated > Plants > Roots > Unclassified | place...
GTGGTGTCGCTGACAATTTTATCTAACACTAAAATTATTGATCATGCAAGCGACAACACAACTGATCCACAGCATTCCCGTCGATCCACTCACCGGCGCCATCTCGGTGCCCATTTATCAGACCTCCACATTTGTCCAGGAAGCGCCCGGCGTCAACAAAGGGTATGACTATGCCCGTTCCGGCAACCCGACCCGCGCCGCCCTGGAAAGCGTACTTGCACAGCTGGAAGGAGGGCACACAGGCGCCGCCTTCAGCAGTGGCCTGGCGGCCATCGACGCCGTGATCAAACTCCTGCAATCCGGCGACGAGATCCTCGCCGTCGATGACATTTACGGCGGCGCCTTCCGTCTCTTCGAACAGGTGTACCGGCAGTTCGGCATCCGGGTGAAATACGTCGACACCACCGACCTCGAAGTGATCTTCAACGCCCTTACCCCCAAAACGAAACTGATCTGGATCGAGTCGCCCACGAACCCCACCCTGAAAGTATCTGATATCCAGGCCATCGCGAAGATCGCCCGGGCCAACAAATGCCTGCTGGCCGTAGACAATACCTTCGCCAGCCCCGCCCTGCAAAAACCGCTGGCCCTGGGAGCCGACATCGTCGTCCACTCCGGCACCAAATACCTGGGAGGACATAGCGACCTCATCGCCGGGCTCGTCGTGACAAAAGAAAAGGAACTGGGCGACCGGATCCGCTTCCTGCAAAATGCCTGCGGCTCCATCCTCGGGCCCTTCGATAGTTGGTTGTTAATCCGCGGAATAGAGACCCTGCATCTCCGCGTACGGCAACATGGCGCCAGCGCGCAGGCCATCGCCGAATTCCTTCAGCAGCATCCGGCCGTGGATAAGGTCTACTATCCCGGGCTACCCACTCACCCGGGTCATGCGACCTCGAAAAAACAATCGAAAGGCTTCGGCGGCATCGTCTCCTTCACGTTGAAAGAAGATACCGAAGCGGCGGCAACGGCATTCGTAACTTCGACCGGACTCTTTAAGCTGGCAGAAAGCCTCGGCGGCATCAAAAGCCTTCTGTCTCACCCTGCTACGATGACGCATAAGACGATACCTGCGGAAAAAAGGAAGGCCGCCGGCGTAGCCGATAGCCTCATCCGCCTCTCCACGGGCCTGGAAGACACCGACGATCTGCTGGAAGACCTGCGGCAGGCCCTGGAAAAAATAAAGGCCGCGCGACCGGTCGTCCGCACCGCGCAGCCGGTGGGAAAAGGGGCAATCGCAAGTTGATAATCATCTACTAATTTTGTAGATTGTCATAGTGCGATTCTTTCTCCCATTTTTTAAAAACAATTTTATGAGCAACAACTATCGTTTCGAAACATTGCAATTGCATGCCGGTCAGCAGGTCGACCCCACTACCAAGTCGCGGGCTGTCCCTATTTATCAGACCACGTCTTATGCTTTCGACAATTCCGAACACGCGGCCAATCTGTTCGGTCTGAAGACCTTCGGCAATATCTATACCCGCATCATGAACCCCACCACCGATGTCTTCGAACAACGCATCGCGGCATTGGAAGGCGGCGTGGCGGCCCTGGCCACCGGATCGGGACAGGCGGCCCAGTTCCTGGCGCTCAACAATATCCTGCAGGCAGGAGATAATTTCGTGACCACCACTTATCTCTATGGCGGCACCTACAATCAGTTCAAAGTTGCTTTCAAGCGCCTGGGTATCGAAGCCCGCTTCGCAGACGGAGATAACGTGGAAAGCTTCGTAAAACATATCGACAAGAATACGAAGGCGATCTACCTGGAGACGATCGGTAACCCCCGCCTGAATATTCCTGACTTTAAAAAATTCGCCGACCTCGCGAAAGAATATGACCTGCCCCTGATCGTGGACAATACTTTCGGCGCAGCAGGCTACCTCTTCAGTCCCATCGAATGGGGGGCCAACGTCGTGGTCGAGTCTGCCACCAAATGGATCGGCGGTCATGGTACGACCATCGGCGGCGTCATCGTGGATGCCGGTAATTTCAACTGGGGCAATGGTAAATATCCGCAGTTCACGGAACCCTCCGAAGGTTACCATGGATTGAAGTTCTGGGACGTATTCGGACAGGGCAATCCTCTCGGTCTCCCCAATATCGCTTTTGCGATCCGTGCAAGAGTAGAAGGTCTGCGTGATTTCGGCGCTTCTCAAAGCCCTTTCAACGCCTTCTTATTATTGCAGGGCATCGAGACCCTCTCCCTGCGGGTACAACGCACGGTAGACAACGCCCTGGCATTGGCGCAATGGCTGGAAGCCCATCCACAGGTCGATTTCGTACAATATCCCGGGCTGAAGAGCAGTCCTTACAATGACCTGGCAAAGCAATACCTGAAGAACGGGTTCGGAGGAATTCTGAACTTCGGTATCAAGGGCAGCAAAGAGAACGCCAGCCAGTTCATCGATTCCCTGAAACTCGCCAGCCACCTCGCAAATGTTGGGGACGCCAAGACCCTGGTCATCCACCCGGCCTCTACGACCCACGAGCAGCTGAGCGAAAAAGAACAGATCGCTTCGGGAGTGCAGCCCAACCAGATAAGGATCAGCGCAGGCATCGAACATATAGAAGATATCAAGGCGGATTTCGAACAGGCTTTTGAAAAGGTGTTTGCAAAGGACCTGGTATCCTGATGTCAACAGGATACCAGCTATTTAAATACGATGGCCCCATTACGCTCGACTCAGGCGCTGTCCTGCCGGCTTATCACCTTGCCTATACAACGCACGGGCAGCTGAACGAGGCGAAAGATAATGTGGTATGGGTCTTTCATGCGCTGACGGCCAACAGCGACCCGGCGGAATGGTGGCCGGGACTGGTGGGTGAAGGCAAGCTCTTTGATCCTGCATCGTATTTCATCGTATGCGTCAATATGCCCGGCAGTTGCTATGGCAGCATCAGTCCCCTCGACGTAGATCCGGGAATAGGACAGCCTTATTATCACGGCTTTCCTTTCTTTACTACGCGGGATATGATCCGGGCCTATCAGCCGCTGCGGGAGTTCTTAGGTATTAAAAAGATCCATGTCGGCATCGGGGGCAGTATGGGAGGCCAGCAGTTAGTGGAATGGGCTATCGAAGAACCGGATCTGTTCCGTTTCATTTTTCCCATCGCCACCAATGCCCTCCATTCTCCCTGGGGCATCGCTTTCAATACGGCCCAGCGAATGGCTATCGAATCGGATGGCACCTGGAAAGAACGGACGGCCACCGCGGGGCTGGAAGGCATGAGGGCGGCAAGAGCCATGGCCCTCCTGTCTTACCGGCACTATGATACCTACCAGAAATTCCAGCCCGGTAACGCGGCGGTATCCTACCAGCGTTACCAGGGCGAAAAACTGGTCAGGCGTTTCTCTGCGTTCAGCTATTATATGCTGAGCCAGAGCATGGATTCGCATAATGTAGGAAGGGGACGCGGCAGCATTGAAAAGGCATTGGGACAGGTAAAGGCCGCGGCCCTGGTGATCAGTATCGATACGGACATCCTTTTCCCGCCGGCGGAACAGCAATTGCTGGCTTCGCTGATCCCGGGAGCTTCGTATCATTCGATCTACTCCCTGTATGGTCACGACGGATTTTTGCTGGAATTCGAAGGGATCGAAAGGCTGGTAAAAGCCTTTATACAGGACAAATGCGTAAATTTGCACTCTTTTTCGATGGGCCCGGTAGCGGGTCCTTAACTATAAATCAATTTAATGGAAACACATAAGCAGCTCACCATCGGCTTATTCGGATTTGGCGTAGTCGGCGAAGGATTATATAAGGTGTTACAGCAGACACCTTCCCTGAAGGCATCTATCAAAAAAGTCTGTATCAAAAATCCCGGAAAGAAAAGAGAGGCGCCCCCGAGCCTCTTCACCACCGATAGGGATGAGCTGCTCAACGACCCGGAGATCAATGTGATCGTGGAAGTGATCAATGAATCGACGCCGGCCTTCGAGATCGTCTCCAGGGCCCTCAACAATGGGAAGGACGTGGTCAGCGCCAGCAAAAAAATGATCGCCGAACATCTCCCGGAATTATTGCAGCTGCAAAAGACCACGGGCAGGTCCTTCCTCTATGAAGCGGCCGCCTGTGCTTCCATACCCGTCATCCGCAACCTGGAAGAATATTATGACAACGATCTCCTGCATTCGATAAAGGCCATCGTCAACGGCAGCACGAATTTTATCCTGACGAAAATGTTCGAAGAGCGCCTGGATTTCCAGCAGGCCTTATTGCTGGCCCAGCAGCTGGGCTTTGCCGAGAGCGACCCTTCCCTGGACGTGGAAGGATACGATGCGGCCAATAAATGGACCTTCCTCCTCACCCATGCCTATGGCATCATAGAAGAGACCCACAACCTCGTATTCAACGGCATCCAGCATATCCAGGCGGGAGACGCCGTGGTAGCCAGGGAAAAGCACTACGATATCAAACTGGTGGCCCAGGCCCAGAAGCTGCAGAACGGCAAAGTAGCCGCCTTCGTTCTGCCGCAATTTATCAAACAGGATGACCATCTCGCTTTCGTGAAGAACGAATACAACGGCGTGGTGATCGAAAGCGGCTTCGCGGACAAGCAGTTCTTTTACGGCAAAGGCGCCGGCTCCTTCCCCACCGCTTCGGCCGTGCTCAGCGATCTTTCCGCCCTCCGCTATCAATATAAATATGAGTACAAGAAGCTCTATCACCATACGCCGCATGAGTTGACGGACGATTTCTTCATACGTGTTTACCTGAGCTTCGACGATTGGAAATATATCCCCCGCGACCACTTCGAATGGATCGAAGAATGGCATGCTGAAACGGATCGTAAATACCTGGTCGGGGTCATCCATTTCCGTGAGATCCGGCAAAAGAGCTGGTGGAAGGAGAATAATACCTCCCTGGTGCTGACGCCCGAGCCGATCATCGAGGACGTAGAGATCCGCAAACTGAAGAAAAAAAGCCTGGAACTGGCCGGCATCATGTAGGTATATCTACGCTAGGGGCCGTTTCTCTAAGGGGTTACCTATAAAGGACCCTAAGAGATTGGGCATATATTATGAATCTTTATGTTGCGATTGCCGGTGAGCCGGGGTTTTTTCGTCAACTTCATATGCTGTATCTTAGAAGAGATATAGCCTACTAACCCCCCTGAATTCAACTTGTTGATCTTCCGCCCGTAGTATTTTGTTCTGGCTCTGGTTGGGACTTGCACAAAAATGATCCTTAAATCATCAATTGTCAAGATCATGTCAACCAAATTAAGCTTGCTTTCTCCGAAGCTCACCACCACTTTTAAACCGGCGAGCCTTGCTGATAGAGTTATGCTCAACAGCATGCCGGGTAACCCCTACAGCTTTTCGTTGCGGCGGTTGTCGCTGCATGCAGATATTCCCGTTCTTTATAAATGGATGAACCCCGAGTATACCGCCCCGTTGGCGGATGAAGCGCTCCTGCCTTTGAAACAGGCCTATGCCAGCATCCTCGATTCGGATTTTTCCTGGCCCTTTATTGGCCTGGCGAATAATATCGTCACCTGTCAATTGGAACTCTGCCGGGCGACGCAGGATGCCGTCAGCCTCTGTTACGAGGTGCGCCCCGGTGATTATAGCCTGAATATACTGACCGACCCAAGGGCCAACGAAGAAGAGATCGTCGGACTGCTGTCAGCCTGTATTGAATATTTCTTCTCCTTCCCCGAAATAGGCCGCCTCGTCGCTTCCCCCGAAGCCGGGGACAGGGAAATGAAAAAACTATACAGGTCCCTGGGATTCGTATGGCGCAAGAAGGTCGCCGCACTCCCCTACAAAGCCGGGGATCTTTATTTCTGCACCCGCAAAAGTGTCGAAGAGCAGGACTGATATCGTGAGTGGTGAGTAGTGAGTGGTGAGATAAGAGGGGCCCCACTCCTTCTACCTATCAAGATAAAAAGAACCTAACTCACCACTCACCACTCACAACTCACCACTCACAACTGACCACTCACCACTCACCACTCACCTGGTCGCCGCCTCTTTCTGATGCTTCCACAACTCCTGGAAGATAACACTGTTATCACGTAAATAGGAGAAGCTGCCTTCGTCCGCGATCCTTCCCTGCTCCAGGATATAGATATGGTCGAAACGGGGCAGCAAATGCAGCCGGTGCATGGAAGAAACGATCGCCTTATCGGAAAACACCTTGAATAAGCCTTCATAGATCAAGGCCTCCGTGCGGGGGTCGACGCTGCTGGTAGGCTCATCGAGAAGGATGAGCTCGCTGTCCCTGGCCGCCAGTATGCCCCGCGCCAGCGCCAGCCGCTGTTTCTGCCCGCCGGAAAGGTTCACGCCTTTTTCCCGGATATCCGATGCCAGCCCCATCGGCAGCTGTTCCACCACCTCAGTAAAATGAGCGCCCGCACATACCTGGAGGATCTCTTCGTCGCTGAAAGGCAAGCCCAGCGTAATGTTATAGGCGATCGTATTTTCAAAGATCTCGGGCTCCTGCGGGAAAAGGGTCACCGCCTCGTTCAGCCTGTCCAATCCGATGGGCGCTCCATTCAGCTCCAGCTTCATGCCTTCTTCGGGAACGTATAAGCCCCGCAGGAGAGCGAGCAGGGTGCTCTTCCCGCTGCCGCTGGCGCCGATCAGGGCAATCTTCTTTCCCCGCTGGATCTGCAGGTGGAGGCCATGCAGGCTTTGAGGCCCCTGCGCCTCGTCGTAGGTGCTGCGATGGGAAAAATCCAGCCCGCTGATGCGGATCTCTTTCCAGTCCTCCGGCAGCCCGCCCGTCAGGTCGGCGCGATGCTGCTGCGCATAGGCCTCGCTGATGACGGAAGCCGTCTCGACATAGGTGTTGAACTGCATGATATCCGTATACTGCCAGGCGATGTCCTGGAAAACGCTCGTGAACTGGTTCACATACGCCAGCAAGGTCACCAGCCCGCCGACATAGAAGATCTTCCCCGCTTCATGATGCTGGAAGATATAGCCCAGGGTCACCATGACATAAATGGCCACGATCAGCATCTCGGCGCAGAACCACTTCCATTCATTGATCAGCGCGCTCTTCCGGAAGGGCCGCAGGATCTGCTGCACCTTGTTCAAAAGGCCCGTCTCCATACTCTTTTCCAGCCGCAGGGTAATGACCGTCATAATATTGGAAAGGCTGTCAAAAAGCGTGGCGGAGACGACATGCTCTTTCTCGTTCACCTCGTCGAGCGCCCGGATAAAAGGTTTGTTGAAGACACGGATCACATAGATGGTGAACAGCCCCATCAGGACGGCGATGCCGCCGAAAAGCGGGGAGAAATACAGGATGGCGATGACGGACAGGAAGAACTTGGTGAGCGCATAGATATACATGAAACCCCGGTCGAAGAATTCCCGCAGGGCCTCATAAGCTTTCCGGATGCGATTGATGGTGGCCCCGCTATGATGGTCCTGGTGCCATTTCACCGGCAGATGCAGCACCTGGTGATACCGCTCCTGCAGAAAATTACGACTGAGCCGGAAGGCCAGGTTACGTTCCAGGATGCGTGCAGGACCATGGAAGCACCACTGCAGGAATTTTATGCCTGCATATCCGCCCGCATAGAGAAGGGTATAATGCCATACCCTTGCACTGTCCTGCTGCAGCCGGCCGATAAACCAGCCGAAGAGAATGGGATTCAGGGCATACACCAGGTTGGCGCAGAAGAACATCGCATAGACCAGCACATATCTTTTACGCTCGTGGCGCGCATAACGCCAGGCCGTCCGGAGCAGCGAAATATAAGGATTTGCCATTTTCTGCCATTCACATTAGTACTGTTCACCTTCTCTACCATTCATAGGTAGCGACGGCTCCCCCGTTCAGGTGGGCAAGGGCGCTTTGTCCGTTACATACGACCCGGAACTCCCGGGGCGCATCCGCGTTGTTCAGCACGATGAGCACGGTCTTTCCTCCGGGCGTCCTGAAAGCGGTGTTAAGAAGTCCCTCCGCACCAGCCCCGCTTGCATCGGAGGCGACGCGGACCGATCCGGGCCTTACCAGTTTGGCGGCATGCGCGATGATATAATACGCAGGGTTGCGCGTCACCTTATCCCCGTCGATGGTCACAGCGCCCAGGCAGCGGTCACAGCCGCCCCTGTCGGTATGGGGATTATACGCAGGGTCCGCGGCCAGGTTCCATTCGATGACGGTCCGGCTCCAGTTGCGGGTGGCGCCGATGATGAGGTTCTGCACATGTTCCCGGATATCCTTCTTCATATCCCCGGGGCCGCCCACCCATTGTTCCGTAAAATAAAGGTTTTTGTCCGGGTGGGCATTGTGCACCTGGGACAAGGCCTCGATCTTTCCGCCGTATAAGTGAAAGGCGGAGCCATCGATATATTGGGCGGCTTCGGCATCGTCGAGGATGGAAATGGGATAGTCCGGCCTGTCCGCGTTATGGTCATAGATGATGATCTTCGTATCCAGCTTCGCACGGCGGAAAGCAGGGCCCAGGTGATGTTTTACAAATTCACCCTGTTCTTTGGCCGGCATCAGCAGGCTGGGGTTATTGCCGGGATGCAAAGGTTCGTTCTGGACGGTGATCGCATTTATACGGATCCCCTGCCTGCGCATCTCCTGGATATACCGGACAAGATAACGGGCGTAGACGGCATAATATTCCGGCAGCAGGCTGCCGCCCCTCGTGTCATGGTTGGTCTTCATCCAGGCCGGCGGGCTCCAGGGAGAGCCCAGTATTTTTATAGTGGGATTGATGGCGAGGATCTCTTTCAGGACAGGTATCACATCCTTCCGGTCGGGCCCCAGGTCGAAATGCTTTAGCGCCGTGTCGGTCTGTCCCGCGGGGAGATCGTCATAGGAAAATACTTTTTCGTTGAGATCGCTGGCGCCGATGGTGACGCGCAGGTAACTGCCCCCGATATGATGGTCGCCTGTCGAAAATAATTCTTTCAACAGCGCCTTGCGGCTGGCCGCGCTCATATGGATGATATGCATCGCGCTGCCCCCGGTGAGGCACCACCCGAACCCGTCTATCGTCTGCGCCTTCTTCTGAGCGTCGATGCTGATCGATAACCCGCCCGGAGTTCCTGCTTGCTTACGGAACGACAAAGCATCCGCCTGCTCCTGGAACAGGATCTTCTGTTCCGGATCGGTCAACCAGGTAACGCCCGTCTTACCGGCGCCGGCCTTGTGTGTGTCCTGCGCCTGCGCGCACTGTAAAATACCGGCAAGGCATAGTCCCGCCAGGGTCTTTTGAAAGATCGGTCTCATTATTTAACGATTAGTGTGGTAATGGAGTGCGGAAGGCTTTCCGTAGCCGCCCCTTCCCCTTTGATACATAACTGGTACGATAATTTATTATCCGTCGTATTCATCACGATCACGACGATGCCGCCATCCGTATTCAAAAAAGCGGTGGTCTGCAAACCTGCCCGGTTGGAGGATACGGCGATCCGCCGGGCGCCGGCCCGGATGAACTTCGAGAAATGCCCGATATAATAATAAGCATTGGTGTAGATCAGCTTGCCCGTACGGGTATCGGCATGAACAGGGGCAAAACAGAAATTGCCGACATGATTGGGACCGCCATTTTCATCCAGCAGGATATTCCAGTCCGTCCAGGCCGTGCAGCCGCTGTTGAAGTCATTGATCATGGAATAGCCATAGCGTTCTCCCAGCGACCAGCTGCCCAGGCTGTCAAAGGAGAATTTTTCCTTACAGCCTTCCGTAAAGATGAGGTTCTTGGCGGGGAAAGCCTGTGCCGTCATTTTCAGATTGTCGAACAGCATCGGTCCGCCCGTCCAGGTCTCATACCAGTGAAAGCCGATGCCCCATACGTATTTCGCGGCCGCCGCATCATGCAGGATAACGCTGGCGCGCTGGTAGAGCAGGTCCCTGTTATGGTCCCAGGCGATGAGCTTCTTATCGCCTAATCCCTGCTTCTGCAAGGTCGGCCCCAGGTAGTTCTTGATAAAGTCACGCTCTTCCTCGGCCGTGTAGATACAGCTTTCCCATTTTTGTTTGGCCATGGGCTCATTCTGCACCGTCAGGCCCCAGATGGGTATCCCCTTCGCTTCATAGGTCTTGATGAATTTCACATAATAGTTGGCCCAGGGCTGATAGAAAGCAGGTTTCAGC
>Ga0307517_10015598_pt1 | contig 10078 bp, 9 predicted proteins | sample 23_EM_MG_FD_194515 | JGI IMG/M metagenome (GOLD analysis project Ga0307517, IMG submission 194515) | Populus trichocarpa ectomycorrhiza microbial communities from riparian zone in the Pacific Northwest, United States - 23_EM | ecosystem: Host-associated > Plants > Roots > Unclassified | place...
ATTAAGTTTTACCGCTTGATTCTACTTTGAATTATCTTTATCTTTATTTTGATCCTTACTTCTACTTTGAGTCTTCAGTGCGGTCGCAATCTTAGGATCCGTCTTCCTACAGAGTGCCCCCGTTACACCCATCCACAGGCGCCTCTCCCCACTCGGCCATCTGTTCCCCCGACTGGTGTCACCACACACCCCTTGCCCCCACCACCTCAAGTTAGGACCAAAGTCCGTGCCCCCCCCACGAATAAGTCAACCCCCTCGTCCTTTGACCCGGTCATACCGCGGTATGACCCGGACACTCGCTCCTTTTACCGCAACCCTCCTGCGTATGCGGATAAGTTCCCTGATTCCTGGGAAGCCAACGCGTTCTGTGAGGGAAAGTACCCCGACCCTACAACCTTCATCGCGGGCCATCTCGCTCCCCACTGCCCAAAGCCCCAACCGTCGTACGCCCAGGCTGCCACTGCCGGAGCCCCGAAGGGTAAGAAGAATAAGAGCTCTCTCACGGCCGCTAAAGTCGCGTCAGCAAGCAACGCCGTCCCTGTTCCCTAGAGACCAAAGTCGCTCCTGAGTGCTGGGAGAAGATTCTACGCTCCCCGTTCCTCCCCCTCCGAGCACCCGCAAGCCTCCCTGATAGCCGCCACATTCCCTGACATAGCCGCCCATGTCCTTAGGGATTCGAACTGCATCCTCCCTCTCGCCATCACAGCCAAGGTTAACGATCGTGGGTCCGTCACCCTACTCGTCACCGACCCTGCCACCCCCGCTGCGGCCTTCGCGCCCTACTTCGACGCCCTCTCCTCCCAGCTCAACAAGTCATTCCCGGTGGGAGATTCTCCCTGGCTGCCCTTTCGCCTCGCCCCCAACGAAACCCAACTCGCCATCCATTCCCTCCCCATCGCCTTCCTCCCCGATGACCCAGGTGCACTTTTCCCGTGCCTCGCGGAGTCAATCCTCAACTCCAAGGACGTCCGCATCCTCGCCGCTAGATTCCTCAACCCAGACGCCAGCTCGAGAGAGGGCAAGACTGCCACCTCGGTCGTTGTCTCCGTCCACCCTGGGGATGTCCAGACAATGGGCTCCTCCATCAGACTTTTTTCCCGCTCACGAACAGTCGAGCGGGCCTACTCCTCTAACCGGTATACACAGTGTAGGAACTGTTGGAGCTTCGGTCACGTCGCTCCCAGATGCCCGTCCACTGACCCAGTTTGCCCCATTTGTTCCCTTAACCACACCCGTGCCGCCCACCGGTGCCCCAACCCCACCTGCCCTGGAAGTGGCAACCTTAAGGCTACTCCTGGCTGTTGCTCTTCCTCACCGCCCCGCTGCGTCAACTGCGGCGGCTGTCACACCGCCGTACATAGGGATTGCGAAAGCCGCCCGATACCGCCCACCCTCAGGCGTTCAACACAACTGCCTCGGGAGCTGGGATGTGTTTCTTTCACTTTTCGGGTCATTCACTCAGCTGGCCCAACCTCCTTCCATTGTGGCCCTGCAAGACCCCCCGGTCTACAGGGGCACGTTACCCTCGTTTAGATTGTTTTCTTCCTTCTCACCCCCCACCACCGGCCGCTGTAAGCCCCGCGTCGCCTTTTACGTATATAGTTCCTTTTTGTCTACTATTTCTCTCCTTCCTCGGTTTTTTGATAGGGGTGACGTCATGGCGCTTGACCTGTTCACCCCTGATGGTTTCTTTAACCCCTTCACGACTAGATTTTCAATTATCAACTCCTACAGCACCAAGGGTGGCTTGAACAACACTCGCTCGGTCTCTCCGGCGATTGTCTTTCCATGCTCCGCCACACCGACTCTCACCTTGGGAGACCTGAACATCCATCACCCCACTTCGGACCCCCTCAGGGCGTTCAAGGAAGACGAGATTGCCACGTCTGTCCCGTACTTTGACCGAGCTACGGAACTGGGCTTCTCCCTCCTCAACACTCCAGGCGTGTTCACCCGTTTTTCCATGTCACTCATTGGGCGCCCTGGCGTCATCGACCTTGCTTTCGCTTGCCCCCTCCTCGCGCCATACTTCTCCGAATGGTCTGATCCCCTCCCCTCCACTGGCTCCGACCACATTCCGATCCTCCTCCGGTTTGAAGCTCCCCTCTTCCGGGCCCCTCCCCCCTCCCCCAACTGGGCCCTCTCCGACTGGTTGGCCCTGGAAGATTCACTAAAAGCCACTGTCATACGGCCACCTCCCCCGATCCCCACCACCTGGTCCCTGGACATTTGGTTCAAAACCAACCTGGACATGGTAACAGCCCAATTCGCCCTACACACCCCGCTAAAGAGAGTGACATACCGGTCCAAACCATGGTGGACGGACCTCCTGTCGATGCTCAGAAAAGCCTACAATTCGGCACTCCGCTCCTCGAAGCGCGACCACCACGATGCCTCTCTCCTGGCCTCGGCAAGAGCCGCCAGATCCGCTTATTTTAAGGCCATCAAGAATGCCAAGAGGGAACACTGGACCTCCTTCCTGGCCGCCGCAACCCCTCAGTCCGTCTTGACGGCGAAGAAGTTCGCCGTCGGGCGCCCGCTTCCCTGAACTTCCGGGAGCCAATACGCCAAGGGAGCTCAATAAGGCGCTCCTGGACCACTTTTTTCCTGGCGAGCCCCCTGGGCCCAGAGACACAATCCTTCTACCGTTCGCGGATTGCCAAGCTTTGGAAGCGGAAGAAATCAGCAGAGCCCTCGCCCGCTCATCACCGTCTTCGGCCCCCGGGCCAGACATGACACCTAATTCTGTATGGAAAATAATACATCGCGTGGCTCCCCACATCATCCTAGAACTACTTGCCCCACTGATGGCCTACGGCTCCCACCCCCTTACGCTCAAGAGAGCAGATGGCATCGTCCTCGACAAGCCTGGAAAGCCTTCATACGACTCCCCCTCCTCCTTCCGGGTGATTGTCTTGCTCCAAACCTTTTGAAAAATCCTCGAGAGGGTAATGAACTCAAGGCTCTCCTGTGTGGCCCGTGCCTGTGGCCTCCTGGACCAACACCAATGCGGATCGCTGGCGGGCCTATCGGCCTCAGATGCGACCACCACCCTGGCTCACGAGGTCAGAACCCTTCAAATGGCGCAAAGAAAGGTTTCTACGCTTTTCCTTGATATCAAAGGGGGTTTCGACAACGTCAACTCCTCTTCCCTCTGCGGCATGCTTAAGGCCAAAGGGGTCAACCCGTACCTAGTTTCGTGGACCAGGTCTTTCCTGTCTGATAGAACGTGTTGCCTCCTCTACCAGGGCTCCCCCAAGATATTTGCCCCCGTCTCGGTCGGCACCCCCCAGGGCTCCCCAGTCTCCCCACTTTTGTTTGTCATATACGTGTCCCGCCTGCACTCTGAGATCCCCATGGGACTAACCCTCTCCTACGTGGACGACTTCGGTCTCACGGCATCCTCGACGTCCTACCGTCGAAACATCCAGATCCTACAGAGACAGTATGCCAGGCTGAAGTCCAAAGGGGCCAGGCTAGGCGTCAGCTTCTCAATCCCCAAAACTGAGCTCATCCACTGGCGAACCAACAGGGACAGAGCTCCAATCTCCCACGCTCCGATCCACCTGGATGGCTCGGTCTTCAAACCCAAGGACGAGGTCCGTTGGCTGGGTTACTGGTTTACCCCCTCAATGTCCACCACGCCCCACTTCACCAAGAGACTGGCCAAGGCGCAAGCTGCCTTCGTGGCCGTCAAAAGGCTCTCCCCCCCGGGGATGGGCCTCCCCCCCTTTTTGTGCCATCGTCTGGCCTCCTCGCTCCTTTTCCCTGTCCTCAGCTATGGTGCAGACGTATTCGACCCCACATCCCACATGTTAAGGAAGCTCGCCGTCTTCTGGCACAAGGTCCAGAGGTGGTCTACCAATTGCTTCCTCAGTACCCCCATTGATATACTGGCCATCGAGGCCTGTCTTCCCCCGATTGACCTTCTCCTGAGGTACAAGCGTCGGCTCGCCGCCCTCAGGATTCTCTGCTCCCCACCGGAAATAAACCCAGCTACGGCCCGCCTCCCCCCCTCGGTACAGACGCCCTCTCTGCACCGCCACTCCCCTGATCACAGGTCCCTCTCCGCAAAGAACGCGGGCAGCCGCTTACCCCTCCCGTGGCTCCAACCAAGACCGCCCTCGAAGAACAGGGCCCACCTCCCCCTGGATGCCCTCCCGCACTCCATGGTTTTTATACTAGGCCCTGGAGGGTTCGAACCCCTCCCGGTGATCTCCCAGCACCTTCTTTGCGAGCACTATCCAGCCCCTCCCGCGGGCCGATCCTACCCCCAGCTGAAGCTCCAATGTAGGAGCCTCCTTATCAAAGAATGGGAAGAGGCCGCTCCGGACCCGGCCAGGTACCCATACCGCCCCTCGCTCAAGCCCCATCCGTTCATGGGCCTCAACAAGTTCATCGCGGGCCGCCTACACCAAATGAGGTCTGGCAAGAGCTATCTCCGCGCACACCCATCCTGGAGCGACGACCCCCGACCACCTGTCCCAGCTGCGAAGAGGCCCCAGACACCTTCGAGCATGCCATACTCCACTGCCCCGCTAAGGGGCCGGCCAGGGCCCGCCACGTTCAGGGGGTCTCTGACATCGGCCCCAACGCTCCTGTCTTGTCTTCCGCCTCTTTACTTAGGGCCCTTAGCCGCTTCATAAGCTCGACCGCCACTGCCTTCCCCCCGGGTATGTTCTCACGCCTGACGTCTTCCGCTGGTTCTATTTCTTCCCAGTCATCTAATGTAGTTTCCTTTGGGTACTTTATGTCGTCTCAGGTTAGCTAGGTTTGCTTTATCATGGTTGATTTTTCATGCTTTCCGCTGGTTGAGGAAGGGTTTCCTTTAGTCTACTTGGTTTAATTTCGTGCCCGTATGGGGGCCTGGGACCGGTACGGACCCCAGCTGAAGAGAGTTGTTCCGGATATTTCCTTTGTTAGTTCGTTTTGGATTTTGGGTTTTGTTTTCGCCATAGCTAGCGCTCCATGCGATTTCTTGTACCTTAACAACAAATATATGATATAAAAAATAAAATTAAAAAAAAAACTAAAAAAAAGAAGACCCCTCCATCTCTCGCCCCCCACATTATTCACGACGTCCTTGCCCCATTGGTGGCCCATGGCTTCCACCCCCCAGCCCTTAAGATGGCTGAGGGCATCGTCCTCGACAAGCCAGGCAAGCTCTCTTACGACTCGCCTTCCTCCTTCCGCGTAATAGTTTTACTGCAAACTTTCTCCAAGATCCTGGAGAGGATTATGCACTCGAGACTTTCGTGTGTGGCCCGGGTGGCTGGCCTCCTCAACCCCTATCAATGCGGTTCACTGGCTGGCCTGTCGGGGTCGGCCGCGATTACTACCCTGACCCATATGATTAGAACCCTGCAGATGGCCAGACAGAAAGTTTCCACACTTTTCCTGGACATCAAAGGGGGTTTTGACAATGTTAATCCGGCTACCCTCTACAGCATGCTGAAAGCGAAGGGCGTGAATCCCTACCTCGTATCATGGACCAGGTCCTTCCTCACCGGCAGGACGTGCCGGCTCCTCTATCAAGGATCGCCAAAGCTCTTTGCACCAGTCTTGGTGGGCATCCACCAGGGGTCCCCAGTCTCCCCCCTCCTCTTCGTCATTTATGTCTCCCGCCTGCACTGTGAGATCCCCCAAGGTCTCACCCTCTCCTATGTCGACGACTTCGGTCTGACGGCTTCATCGACGTCCTATTGTCGGAACATCCAATTGCAGCAAAGGCAGTACGCAGTGCTGAAGGCCAGAGGGGCCCCCCTGGGTGTCTGCTTCTCCATGCCCAAAATGGAACTTTTCCACAGGCGGACCAATAGGGACAGAGGCCCTATTTCCCGTGCCCCAATCCACCTGGACAGGTCTATCTTTCCCCCAAAGGACCAGCTCCGTTGGCCAGGATACTGGTTCACCCCCTCGATCTCCACAACCCTGCACTTCACCCAAAGGCTGGCCAAGGCCCAAGCTGCTTTCGTGGCCGTCAAAAGGCTCTCCCCCTGGGGATGGGCCTGCCCCCGTCCCTGTGCCATCATTTGGCCTCCTCGCTCCTCTTCCCTATCTTTAGCTACGGCGCGGATACATTCAAGCCCACTCTTCACATGACGAGGAAGCTCTCGGCCTTCTGGCACAAGGTCCAAAGGTGGACCACCAATTGCTTCGTGTGCACCCCCACGGATATCCTGGCCATAGAAGCCTGCCTCCTCCCCTTGCACCTCCTCCTCTCCTACAAGTATCTGCTGGCCTGCTTGAGGGTGATGTGTTCCCCCCCTGAGATCAACCCCACTGCCGCAAGGTTCCCGCCCTCCCTCCAGACACCGCCGCTGCACCGCCACTCTCCCGACCTCCAGATCCTCTCGCACAAGAACGCGGGGAGCCGCCTGCCCCTCCCATGGCTCCAACCAAGACCCCCCTCCAAGAACAGGGCCCATCTCCCGCTAGACGCCCTTCCTCCCTCAATGCTTTTTGTCCTCAGCCCGGATGGCCACGCCCCTCTCCCCGTCATATCCCAGCATTTGCTGAGCGACACATACCCAGCCCCTCCCCCGGGTCGCGAATACCCCCAGCTCAAGCTCCAGTGCAGGAACCTCCTCATGAGAGAATTGGAGGAGGTAGCACCAGACCCGCCCAGATACGAATACCGCCCCTCGCTAAAGCCCCATTCATTTATGGGCCTCTCCAAGTTCGACGCGGGTCACTTGCACCAGATGAGGTCTGGCAAGAGCTACCTCCGTGCCCACCCGTCTTGCGACGACGACGCCCCAACCACCTGCCCCTGCTGCGGCGAAGCCCCTGAGACGTTCGAGCACGCCATCCTCTACTCTTCAGCAAAAAGGCCTGCCAGGACCCGCCACCTTCAGAGGGTCACTAAGCTCGGCCCCGACGCCCCTGTCTGGTCCTCTGCCGCCCTTCTGGGTACGCTCACCCGTTTTATCCGGTCCACGGCCACGGCCTTCCCCCCGGGCATGTTCTTGCGCCCGGCGTCCTCTTCTTTCTCGATTTCTTCCCGCTCATCTAATGTAGTTTCCTTTGGGTACTTTATGTCGTCTCAGGAAAGCTAGGTTTAAGTTTTTATTTTTCATGCTATCCGCTGGTTTAAGGAGGGTTTCCTTTAGTTACTTGTTTAAATTTCGAGGCCGTATGTGGGCCTGGGACCGGTCCGGACCCCAGTTGAAGAGAATTGTTCCGGATATTTCCTTTGTTTGTTAGTTTTGGATTTTGGTTTTCGTTTTCGCCATAGCTCACGCTCCATATGATTTCTTGTACCTTAACAACGAATATATGATATAAAAATAAATAAAAAGAAAAGAAAAGAAAAAAGACCCCTCCATCTCTCATGATCTCGCCACTCATGAGACGTCCATATTTGTTTCCACCCAGCGTCGCCTCGTCCGGCGTCTTGAGATACTGGTAGACAAACGTCAACCGCCCTCCTACTGGGTATCAATCAACCCCCCCTTTTTTTTGCCCTGAATATTAGATTCAAAGATCGCCGACGGACCAATGGCGCCCCCGGGCATAGCGAGACGCCAGTTGCGGAAGGGAAAGTAAGCAAACCACCTCTCCTAGTATTGTAACCAATGTTAATAGCTATCTGCCCCTTAGACGTCCCGCGGCGCAGCCTCAGACACAAGAAGTTCAGAGTGGTATACGAAGAAGAACTCTGACACGTGCGGCCGCCCGTCGCCCCGCCGAAGAGAGAGCGTAAGCAATCATGGAATGCTCTTGATGTGGAATCTTAGGATATCGATCTCACAGATTTTTTTAATGAACAGAGAACTGGAGCATGAAGTGCGCACGCACTTCCAACCGGCCGCGGGAGATTCAGTGTATATAAAACAGATCTATCCAGCAATCAGGATCTGATATACTGACAATCAAACTCAAACCAGGACTGTATATGGCGACATTGCGTATGCGAAATCGTGGTGTGGATTCAAACATCCGCGAGGTTCATCTGCCGCGTATGCCACATGGCGCGAGCAAATTAAGGCCTATATCATAGCTCGCCCCCTGGACCCTGGTCGCCTAACCGAATCGCATGTAGATTCAATTATATCGTTTGCTCGCGGCCTCTCGCCAGTCAAGGAGCGTATTGAGCTCATCAAACGCGAGCATCACGCAGACGACGTTTGGGAACTCATCCGGCATCTGAAGATCCTGGTCAAAGATTCGGCCAAGAAACTGCAGACGTCCAACGAGCGTCAAAGAGCTGAGCGTGAAGGTCGTGGCGACATTGCGGAACCCCCGAGTAAGAGTTATCCATCCTTATTCTGTTACTCCCGCACTAACAGGTGTTGCCAGTGGCTCATTCCGATTGGGACTCCCCATATTCGCCGCGAGCAGTGAGAATTCATATTGTTCGTCGAACGGGTGCGCCGGCCGCCCAGCATCCGTTCCTGGGCCATCCCTGGTGTCTAAGAGATTCGGACCGGGGAATCGCCTGGGGTGTCCTGGCCACCCCGAGCATCAGGGATCTGCTCCGGGTTGTAAGAGGGCAAGACGTTGAAGAGGAAATCAACAGCCCCCGGTATCTGATCGGTGCGACGGGTGAGGGCGCTACCAGACTGCGTCAAGACCCGGAAGAACCTCTCCCCCTGCGCCAGCTCATATTCCTGAATAGAGATGACGACATTCGTGCGTGGTTACTTGCTAACAATGGCCACGATCCCCTGGATCTCTTGGTTCTTGAATCACGTCCCGAAGATGGCGATGACCTGGACGAGACCCCCGAGCCTCCCAATGGGAGGTACCCATTTTTCGACCGCGACGTTTGGGATGAATGGGCCGGTGTAGAAGATGCGCCACAGGAAATGCAGGAGGAGGAGTGGATTGACGAGGATGAATGGCTACAGGCCGATCCAGGGGGAACAACTCGGGCGCCTCGCGGTGCTGGCCTTATCGTTGCGGACGACAGCGACGTAAGTATCTAAACTGAACAGGGACTCCGATCCAAATAGGATAGCTAATTGCCGATGTAGGACGTCTCACCGGGAGTCCCGGGCCCTTCAACACGCCGGAGGAATATTCCATCGCAAATGGAGGAGCCGGCGAGATCTAATCGATTTGCGCCGGCGTCAGGGGTGCCCGTCTCTGGTACATCTGGGCCTTCCGAGTCCGAGATGCTCCAGAAACTCCGGAAATTTGCGCAGGAGAACCCATGGGCAACGAATTTACTGGCAAATCCCGGGCTCGTAGCTGCGAGGCCTCAAGGAAACGACGGCGCTGAGGACACACCACCTGCCGGACCTATGATTCGCGACGAACACGCATTGTCACCTCCGAGTCCCGCTGCTCCGGTCGCCAACCTCGATCTCTCGACTCCTGAGAGAACGATAGAACAACCCTCTCACACGACTCAACTCCCGCCATCCACCAATGTGGCCCTGACACAGCCACCAGCATCCGTGACACCCCCGGCACGCGGATCTTCAATTCAGAGTTCAGAGCACACCCCAGAAAACACCCCATCAGCACACGAATTACGCCGTTCTGGAAGACGTCGCCCGGGTGGAAAATAAATTGAGATTTCCTAGTTTCGAGATTAATTCTTTTTCATTTTTACCTTACTATACTAGATCTAGTTTTCCTTTGGCCGTCCTGTATTTTCAGCTTCTGAATCGTAGCTAGTATGTGTTAGGACTCGAGTAATGATACCATTGCGCACCCTTGCTTCACCTTCTCTCATCCTTACGTCCCCTTATGCTGACATCTGATACGTTTTTCCGGATTGGGCGTGCCTCGCATTCTCTGTCCATAACTAGGCTAGCGTTGGCCAACCGATCTAAGGGATGTATGACGTGAAAACTGAGATCTAGAGATTTGTGGTGTTGATTCGACGTCCGGAGATGAGGTTTGATATATCTAATCAACTTCGGGCGTGGCGGGTGTCTTGCTAGAATTAGTGTCGCTAACCGATACTCGTTGGGGCTAGTATTTGCTTAGGTAGCAGCGACATTAGCGACGCCTCCTACATTAGCGACGCCTCCTACATTAGCGACGCCGTATTCGGTCGACCCTTTTCATACCAGAGTCCAGACGAACATCATACCTGAGCTCGTCCAGAGTTCGAACATAATGT
>Ga0307517_10015599_pt1 | contig 10078 bp, 2 predicted proteins | sample 23_EM_MG_FD_194515 | JGI IMG/M metagenome (GOLD analysis project Ga0307517, IMG submission 194515) | Populus trichocarpa ectomycorrhiza microbial communities from riparian zone in the Pacific Northwest, United States - 23_EM | ecosystem: Host-associated > Plants > Roots > Unclassified | place...
TATATATATATATATATATAGACATTAAAAAAGAGAATTATATACGGTCAGATTTTTCTTGTTAAAAAAATATTTTTTTATTTTTATCTCCCTGTTTACTGAATAGTGAATTTAATTTATAAATTATTAATCAGCGAGGATCCTCCAATGTTTCCATGGCCGTTTAGAGCAATTTAATTTTCGACCAACCGACAACAACAAGATATAGTCCGATTCCAATATTAGTTTCTTTGACTTTGAAGAAGAAAACTTCAATATGGTTAAGCCTAGGCCTAGCTAGCTATTGTGAAGTCTCAAGAGTCAAGAGTCATGTAAAGTAAAACGTGCCTTTTATTGTTTTCAATAACAAAAATTAGAGGGTTATACAATTTTTTTTTTATAAGCAGAAGAAATAAAATAAAAGATATATCAGTAGATATATATCAAAATCATCATAATCGTGATATAAAAAACCAAAAAAAATATAATATACAAACTGAGATCTTTTAAAAAAATAATACTATATATCAAAACTTTACAATAATACTGAGACATCACATCACGACACGACACGAGGAAATGTATTCGTTTAAACAACCTAATGAAATTTCAAGATATAATTTATATTATTTTATAATACATCTTCTAAAATGAAAAATTTTTAGTTTTAAAATTTGTATAAGCTCATACTATCTTATATTTAATTTTTATCAAATAAATATAAATTATAAAATTCGAACTCGTGACTGTTTAGTTATTAAAATTCTGATCAGTTATATATGAGGTCCCAAGATTATTATTCTCTAATATATTTTTTACCTACACCTTGTTATACAAAATTATAGGCTATAGGAGATGAATCTCACATCAAAACATAAAACTTGACAGAAAGATAATTTATACATAATCTGTTACATGTAAAGCTTGCAGCATACTACGATGCTCACTTGCCCAGACTGTAAACGAAAGTACTCCTGCGTGCAGGTTGGTTCAAAGTTCGGTATATTGCTTGGAAGATTAATCAGATTTCATTCAAACCATTCTCTGATTGCAACCTCTTTCACGACACCTAATGATAAAGTCAAGCAATCAATCACTAGAAAACAAAATACAATCTCAGGCTAGCTGGATTGTATTTCTTGTCTTTCCGTGCGCACATGCCTAAAATCCATGGTCAATTATGTTGGAACAGTGCAAGCTTTAGGGCAAGGATGCATGCCAGGGCAGAAAGGCAATTTCTAACCTCAAGTGAATAACCTTTGAATAGTTTCTTGAAGTGAGCAAAAGGTGTCTCCTTCCCTTCTTGCCTCTGTCAACATTTCAAGCTGTGTTTAATTTGTTAGTTTTTTATATAGAAAGTATATTTATAAAAGTATTAGCTAAAGGAATGAAAATAGAGATATATAATTAAATATATCTTTAGAAAAGTTTTATAATACACTTTTTATTATTTTAAGACAAGAAAAACATGGAAACTTGAACTCCATATTTTTTATTTTGATTTTCTAACTAAACACTAACCAAGTGTCATCCAGAGGTAGGTGTTGTTCATGTTTATATCATTGAGAACATGAAACTTCTAGCAAATTTCTAATTTTTTAGGTATTTAAATTATTAAAAAATAATATAAATTATATCTTAAGATTTTATTTAATAATTTAAGTTATTGAGTTGAATTGATTTTTTTGATATGGTATCAAAATCTTAATGACCAAGCGGTCATAAATTTAAATCTTACCATTTTTATTTATTTGATAAAAAATAATCACAATATAATATAAATATATCAAGTTTTAAGTTAAAAATTTTTTATTTGAGAAGATGCTTTAAAGAATAATATAAATTATATTTTATAATCTCATCTAATATTTTAAATTTTTTGAATTGAATTAATAATTCTACATAAAAAATTAAATTAAGTAGAGGCAATGGTTTAATTAGTATATTTGGTCTTCCTTACGCGTAAATGAAAAGAAAGTGGAGTTTCAAATAAATCGATCTAGTTGCTAGGAAGCCTATAGGATTTTCTACGAGGAGAACGGGTCAAAGGAGACAGCTGGGAATCTTGACCCCAAAGATCCAAATATTAATTATTATTATTATCCATTTCTTTCTTAATATTTTACATTAATTGGCCACCCTAAATGAAAATTTATCATGCTCCCTTCTTTACGAGAGACAGAACCTTTTTCTTTATTTGACTTTTATAATTATTTTCCCCAAATTGAAGAACTTGGCGTCCTGGTCCCAGATAGTGATTTTCTTTTTTATTTATATGGGTGTCCACAAACAATAACATCGTATTCATTACACATCCACATTATTAAAAATTAGCTGGGAGATTATTTCTCAAATTGTATAATTGAACTTGAGACTCAATTGTACGTGCAAGAAATTACAGAAAACATTTCGCTTTTTTCTTTACTTGTTTAATTCATGGAAACATTTCAGAGAGATTGAGAATTCTAAGATCAAATCTTAGGAGAGAGTGTGAAACTTTAAGCATTGAAAGTAGTACCATTATGCTCTTAGACTTGTCGATCTCACAATGAGCTAGCCAAAACATCATCAATTGAATCCAATTCATGTTTTGTGTAGGAATTGAAGTGTTGTGATACTAGTTATATCATTTACAAGCAGTAGTTGTTTAAAACAATGAAAGTATATAGAGGGAAATTTATTAAGGAGGGTTTAGAACACATTTTTTGGATCAAATGTAGCCTCAAACATGGATGAAAAGTTCTGTTCAGCTATACATGCATGGTCAATCCCTGAATATTTAGAGCACTTAGGACCACAGGAAACCATAATGTCAAAAGATCACCATATTGATTGCCAAGCAACATCATACAAGAGTCGACTACTCGTACGATTAGAAGCTCAATCCACATCTAGTTACCGACTCCCTAAGTCAAAGCTCCCAAACTCCCATGTATGTACGTAAGCTCTGCATCATTTATACATCAAAATGCTTGATTTTGTGTAGAGTTTAGGTCTCGACGTGTCAAGAAAATATATACAGGACAATTTATGACACTTTTTGCTTGTATGTATGTATCTGACTATAAACCGACCTTAGGAGAGAGACAGATTTCACTTTCTTGATCGACCGTCCAAAGAAAAAGCCCTCCTTAATGGTTTTGAATAAAGTAGACTCTTGAAAGTGTTTTGATGTCTTTGCCAGTGGTTTTATTTTCTTTGTTTTGCATGTGTTTCAATGCTTTGAGGATGAAGCGTTCACTAAAGAAAATGTAAGTGAAAATGGGAAAAGGGGGGCCTCAATATATATGATCATAAATAGATTTATCGTAGAACTCATGGCCTTGTTGACCTAGATTTGTCTTTCTTTTCGAGAATTCTTCAGATTAGAAAGTTAATTTCCAGGTTAGAAATTGTGGGTTAGAGTCAATTTGTTTTTTTCTGGATTAGAAACAACAGGTGTTTGCTTTGTTGGACTGTGGGGTCGAAAAGCAGGCAAGAAGCTGAATTGTAACCTTAATTTATCCACGTGTCAAGCTTAGGATAAAAGATGGTAAACTTTGGGGGTGTTTACTTTTACTTGTTAATTTGATATGTTACATAGCTTATCCACCAAAGTCTAAAGTTCCATAGTCAGCATGAATTAATAAAGCAACATGCGTGGTGAAAAAAGTCCGACACTCGATCTATATATATATATATATATATATAGAAGAGAGAAATTAGAATTGATAATATTCGACTCCAAGTTTAATAATATTAGTTGATTTCAAGATAATTAGCTGAAATTAATTGCGGTAAATGACAATTTGTAACATGACATATAAGGTTATTGGTGCGAATTAATTTTATTTATATAGAAAACAAAGTTAATAATGATAGTGTTTAGCACCTCTCATGTCAAGATCGAGATGCCACATCTAAAACTATTTGAGTCAAAGAAATTTTGATTACGTTTGTGATTAACTTGTAATTATTGTCATCAAGGCACAACTATCAATTATGTCATAGCCGGCAATAACACTACTATACATGGATTGTAACATTTTTATGATTCACTGTATAAATATTATTATTTGGAAAATGACTCCTATCTATTAACTAACTAATATAGTGGTGGGGTGAGATTTGACTTACCATGATAAATTTACTGCTTCATCCCTTTTATATCGTATTACTTAAAATGTTGTAGGAGTCGTGTAGCTAGATAATAGTTGTTTTTTAAAGTATTTAATTTAAAATATATTATAATAATATTTTATTTTTATTTTTAAAAAATTTTATTTAATATTATCGTATTAAAAAAATCTAAAAACATTAAAAAAATATTTTAAACAAAAAATAATAATTAAATTTTGGATAAATAACATTTAGACTGCAATGTCAAACGTTCTCTAAATGTCCGTTTGATATTGTGGTATCCTTTACTTTTTAAAGTATTTTTAAAATTTTGTTGTTTTGATATTTTTTTTAGGGTTTTTTTTATGTTTTTAAAATGTTAATGTTAAAAATAAAAATAAATAATTCTAAAAAAATATATTATTAATTTTAATATATTTTAAATTAAAAAATATATTTTAAAAATATCATAAATCATGTTATGAAACATACACTAATACTACTATTTGAAGTCATTTAAATTCTATAATATCAATGTTAATTATCAATGTATAATTAATGAAGACAGGAACCAATAGAAGAAGTATACAGAAAATTATTCTAACCCAGTAAAAGTAAAAGTGATAGGAATAGTTTTATCAAGATTTAAAAATATATTTTCTTAATTCTTTCTTTTTTATTTTTTTCTTTTCATTTATCTCTCTCATGTATATATATTAAGTACCCGTCATCCCCAATATAATCAAAATGCAAAATGATAGATATTTATATTCCGTTTGAAAGGATTTTTATAAATAAGTTCAAGTTATTAATTTCTTAACATTAACTAATGCTTGATATGACTTTTAAAAATTGGTTTAAGTTGTTTTTTTATTTTTTATTTTTTATTTTTTACTCAAAGAAAAGTTACAAGTATATTGGTTATAATAATAATAATTAGTATTATTATTATGATTAAAAATGCTTATTTGATCAGTGTGATATTATATTTTTAAAAATTAAAAGTTTTAAAATAAATCATCGAAGTTTGATATTATATTATTCTCCATTAATTTGTATAATCATATTCTTTATTGTAATCTTGGCAATCCATATAACAGAAAGTCATGTGATCCTTCAGAGCTATAGCTCCACCATATGAAGAGTACGTACATTGAATGTTGCGGGTCTCGTTTTTCTTTAATTAATTTCTTCTTAATTACAAAATAGTCTTCATTATTTTGTATTCAAGTTAATCGATAAAAACATGTTACAAAATTCCTTCTTCCCGTCATGTTCTCCACTGGAAAAGGTCATCTTAATTAAACTTTCGGCTGAGTGATGGAACTTCGGTTTTTGAAAAAACAAGACAGCACCTCTCATGTCATTGGAGTCAAGAATGTTTTTGGACTAAATCATGTTTGTGATCAACTTGTTATGTCGTGATTGTAGCATTTTTGCGGTTTATGTTTTGGAAAATGACTTTTGTCACTTGCTAATTGGTGGGTGTGAGATTTCGCTTACCTATAACAAATTCGCCTGCAAGTGCTGTGCAGAAGCAGGATTTCCCTGTCAAACTTGGCCTTGTTAGGTCTGGTTATTAGTTTCCGTTCTTGATTCTTGATTTATTTATGTTCTTATCATCTTCCTTCGGCTTCTTCATGTTGCTATTTATCCTATGTTGGGCCTATGGTGAAGAAAGTTGTGCTGTTGAGAAATAAGGACCTAAATCATAACCTAATTTGAGCTGTATCGATCAAAGCCCTACGTAGGATTCATAGTAAGGATAATGAAGTTTGGAAACACATGGGCCTATGAGAATTCTGAGGTAACCCTTCTTGACATCCAAGCAGCAGCGAAGGGCTCAAATAAAGAGAAGAAAAAGGGAAATCTTACGACTTGAGTTTTTTTTTTTTAATGTAAAAAATACTCAAGTTGTAATATACAAATCAGACATGCCATGCTGTGTTTGGGGGTGTTCTAATATATTATTTAATATATTATGACACTCCCAAACATATCATTATTATTTTAAACATGACTAAGAGATCCCAGCCAAATTCATTGAACTTTACACAAACCTATTATTGTTCAATGATTATGACAATTATAATATCTAATAGGAGGGGTTTGGATTATATATATCACTAATATTTGATTTGATGAATATAATAACCAATAATATAATTAAAGTGATTAAAATAAAAAAATAAATTTATAAATTTGTTTTTAATATGGTTCGGCAAGTTTACATACACACATCAAGTATCAACTCGTACTTAAATATTATATTCCTTCAATAGTTTATGTTTAATAGTACAATAGTCACTTGATAAATTCACACTATATTTTTACACCACTTGAAGATATTTTCTCTTTAAGATTTTCACATCATTTGAAGTTATACATTCTTTAATATTTTTTCCACTTGAAGATATGTTTTTTTCAAAAAAATTTCTTAGTGAAATTACCTCTTTAATATTAAGAGTTTTTACCTAACTCTCACATGTTTACAAGTGTAATTTTGTTATTACAATTACTACAAGTATGATTTCGTCATCACAATTAACTCTCTTAATAGAACAAATAATACAATTAAAAGTTCTAATATCTCTATATTTCACAAGATAACACTTATAAAATTAGAAGGTGTTTAAGTGTAATAAAAATGAGATAAAATATTCTTGTGCTACAATACAAAGGTTTAATAGCATGTATTAGAATATAATTAAGAATTGATGATTTTATAGTGTTTTTACTCTTATAATAACTTGTACTAAATTGATGACCCGTGATTTGTCACGGACCGGATAAATTTTTTTAAAAGCCTAATTGAAAATACAAGTTGAAATTAAAAGTCCATTTAGTTTAAAAATAAAAATTAAAAGAACCAAGAATAATTTTGCAACAAATAATAAATAGGGGATAATAATAATAAAAAAGAGATTAATGAATTTTGAGAGACCAATTAGTTGCCTAGCTTTTACCTAGAACTTTTCCCTCTAATTCAAAAAAATCAAAAAATCAGTTTCTATCTCTTCCCATCACTGGAATTTTCCCAGTATACCCTTCATCTCCACCAACTGGGATTTAAAGATAACATTTGAAAATATGGTGCTAATTGTGTTTCACATATATTTAAATTTTTTAATTTATTTTTTATATTATTTTAATATTCTAATATCAAAAATATTTTTTAAAAAATAAAAAAACATTTTAATATATTTATAAATATAAAAAAACACTTTAAAAAAAACCACTATCCTTACCCAAACATCCAATATTGTCCTCACTTTCTCATCCTAATAGACCGGTGGCCACAACAACGAGATCCCTCTCCCCTCATCCATCTTCATCCCCACCTCAACACAGGGAACCCAAACCAGTATTTGAGGGAATTTAAAAATGCAGCTTAAGCCATGTTTTTAAAAAATACAATTTTTTTTTATTATAGATTATTTTAATACATTAATCTTAAAAATAATTATTTAAAAATAAAAAATATTATTTTAATATCTCAAAATAAAAAACATTTTAAAAAATAATTGTAAGTAACTCCCTAACAAATCATTTGCCCAAAAACACCAGCCTCCAGCCCTTTCATTCACCAAACGAAGAAAACACCACTGGAACCGCCATCTCCAAACCCACGGTGATACCCATTTCCCCATCATCTTCCCTGCCAGAAACTAAATACAGCCTTGTCTTCTTCCAAGGCCACAACCACCATTCCTTTTCTTCAACAAGATTGCCCAAATCCATACCATCGTTTTTTTTCATCAGCCGTTACAGACCCAATAGTCCCCCCTTTCACTGTTAAACTCTTCAACTCCCTCTCTCTATTCCCAGAAACCTAAACACTTCAGCTCCCTCACAACTACCTTCTCGTCTCTTCTCTTCGCTGTCAAAGACCCGAAAACAACCCAGTAACACGTTTTTTTTTACTCAATTGTCTCAACCTGAACCAGTCGTGACCCATAATCTCTCCAGCCCTCTCCTTCTCCCAAGAAACCCAGCCAAACACAGCCTCACCCTCACAACCCCCAACCCACGATCTTGCCTTTAATTTTTAGTGTTTTTTATAATATCGAATTCTGAATGAATTTTTTTGTTTTGTGTTTAAATTTTGTATATATTGACTTTTTTTTGTTTTGTTATTTTGAAAGTCTATTTTTATTTTTATTTTTTTAATGTTGGTAGTGACATTCTCATTATAAAAAAATGAATAAAACAACAAGATTTAAATTATAATAACAACTACAACAATAAAATTTCAATTATCATTCTATAATATTTTTCAAGCATATGATTTAACAATTTGGATCAAGTAAACGAGATATATTAAAACCTATAAAATAATAATGACAGTCTTAAGATCCATTTCAAAACTAATCATATTAGTGGCCCAAAGCTCAATATAAATTTCAAGCATTTTTTATATGTCTAACATCCATTTTAAAATCATAATCCCATGACATGTTTTTTTTAAAGAGATTGGTGTGAAAATTTTAAAATTAAGCAATTTAGATAAAAATTATTTTTTAGGGTTTAATTTTAGTATTTTTGATCGGTCTTTTATTTTTAAAAACTAATATTATTTTTTTAATGTATCTAAAAACTGATGTCAAATTGTTTATAAAAATAATTTAAAATTAAAAAAATAAGAAAAATAAAGAAAATAAAGATAATTAATAACAATAAAAAAATAAATTTAAGAATAAATACATAGCAAAGATAACTAACCATTTACTTTAAAATTTTAAAATAAAATATATTTTAGGACTTCTATTTTTTTTTTTTAGTTACTAAACGGTGACTCTTTACTTTCCCTTAATATATTTTGGCCTTGCAGCGACATCCAACAAGATATGATTCAACTACAATTACAAGATAAAAAAAACAAGAAACCCACATCGATAATGAAGAAAATAAAACAAAAGATGAGCAATTTAGCATTTTGGGTCATCAAATGTGTATAAAGAGACCAAGAGATGACGATTCTCAATCATCTTTATCATGGATTACAAATTCTTCTGGACGGGTTGTAATCGATCCAAGTTTAGGATCTGTTTATTTTTTTATTTTAAAAATATTTTTGAAAAAAATTAAATTTTTTTATTTTTTTATTTTAAATTAATATTTTGTTGTTGTTTTTAGATCATTTTGATATAAAAAATAATTTTAAAAAAATAAAAAAATATTATTTTAATACATTTCTAAATAAAAAATACTTTTAAAAATAACCACAACAACAACCTCTTATAATCTCTTGGTGCCACGGTTCGGCCATAGAAAACCATCCTCTTCCAATTGTGATAATTCATGAGATTATGGAGAAAGAGAAGCAAAAGAAGTTTAAAAGGTATTGAATTGACTGCACATGAGAATTTGGATTGCTGCGCAGTCAAGAGAATCTGCTGATTATGTGTTTCTCCGTTCTTCTGATATTCGTAGGCTATTGACAAAAGTCCTTCATTCATCTAGATAAACTCTCTCCAAATTCTAGCTCCTTTTGTGCTTATTGAACATACTCTCATACTTATTCTTAGAATCGGTCGATGTTACAGGAGACTAAGCATAGGCCCCCTATTTGTTCCCTTACGGATGAGTGGACTTCGCACCATGGCTAGAAGAGGGTGTTCGAACTGCTTCTTTGAGAACCCATTACTAAACTTTAGCAAATTCGTAATGCTTCGATTTTTTACTTAAAAGAAAGCAGCACTCTACTTTCTTTCTTCATGCGAAATCAATATATTGATCAATTGAATTGATTTGCTGGAGCCGTACGCTGGCAGCTGTTGGACATGATCTGATAAATGGGGTGTTAATGTGCAGTAATTCTCTTCCTATTGGACATGATCTGATAAATGGGGTGTTAATTTCGTTCTTTTTGTGGTAAACACTAAAGGATAGTAGAATTGCTTGCATATTTATGGATCTTCATGACAGAAGTAATTTATTTCATTTGCGATAAAACATCAAATACACACAAACGTCGTAGCAAACACCAGAATTCTGAACC
>Ga0307517_10015600_pt1 | contig 10078 bp, 2 predicted proteins | sample 23_EM_MG_FD_194515 | JGI IMG/M metagenome (GOLD analysis project Ga0307517, IMG submission 194515) | Populus trichocarpa ectomycorrhiza microbial communities from riparian zone in the Pacific Northwest, United States - 23_EM | ecosystem: Host-associated > Plants > Roots > Unclassified | place...
AGGACTACAGTTTCCTTGGTTTCTTTAAGCGCGCAACAACATCAGGTAAAATATCATCAGGAACAAAATTGGGATTGCGATCAAATTCTGCAAATGCTACGTCATCAAGCGATCTCCTTCTAATTTTTTGAATAAAACACAATTAAAAATAAAAATAAAAATTGATTTTTTTTAACTGGGTCGGACCTGGTTCAATGCATTTAGCTTTGGACCGGACCCGGTCCGGCCGGAACAGTGGATACTACAATTTCATTGGTTTCTTTAAGCGCACAACAACATCAGGTAAAATATCATTAAGAACAAAATTGGGATTGCGATCAAATTCTGCAAATGCTACGTTATCAAACGATCTCCTTCTAATTTTTTAATAAAACACAATTAAAAATAAAAATAAAAATTGATTTTTTTTAACTAGGTCAGACCCGATTCAATGCATTTAGCTTTGGACCGGACCCGATCCGGCCAGAACAGTGGAGAGTGAACATGGGACGTTGATGCGGTGAAAGGGAAGCAGCTGAGAGCTGCTTTCTTTAAACCTGAGGTTGAAACACAATTTATATGGGTCCTACATCAACATTAAAGTAAGTTATGTCATTACCAAACATACAAATGGTGCGGTTTGCTTTAAAAGTTGTCGCAGCCATGTAAACAAACGGATACTAAACTCAGTTTGTTTGACAAAAAGAAGCCAAGCTTTATGGGTTTGGTTAGTGCGAGTGCATTGTAACTTGAATTTGATTGTGTTTGTTTTTTAAGTAGCTTTTGTGGTTGTAATTTGAAAAAAAGTAAGATTTAAAAAAGTGTGGTTAGATGTGGTTAGTTGAATTTAGATACTTGTTTGGTCAAAATTGTGGTTGAGGTTTATGTGCAGCAAAAAACATGTATAAAATATTTGGTATTTGTGTGGTTGCGGTTGTTTTTCAAAGTGTTTTTTACTTGGAAATACATCAAAATAATTTTTTATTTTTAAAAAATTATTTTTGATATCAACGCATCAAAATGATATGAAAACACAAAAAAATATTAATTTGAAGGTAAAAAAAATTAAAATTTTTCAGAAGCGCTTTTGAAACGTAAAACTTTTCAAAAATTGCATTTCAAACTCAATTTTTTAGTGGACCCCACAGTAAAAAACAGAGTTTTGTGTGTTACCAAACACCTTATTGTGTTTTTTGTACCGCAAACGCAAAAGCTGCAAGTAAACAAACGCAATAAATTTATAAGCCTAATAGCTTGAAATATTAGGCACATAATTATCTAAATCCACTCCAAGTATATGATTTTGGGATAAATAAATAAAATATATTTAAATACATTTAATTTTTCACTTTTCATACATAAAAAATATCTTCATAAAAATATTTTTGGGTAAATCTTTATTAAGCCATCCCAAACTAAAAAAGTATTTTTGGTTGAGTCCTTAAACATATTTTCTTCTCTATTTAATCGTTAAAAATTCTAAAAATATTCCATTGGGTCTCATGTTTGACTGTCCATGTAAATTAAACAACATTCTTTTATAAAGAATATTAATGTTTTTCATAAAAAAAAATTGCAAAGAATTTATATTAAAAACAGACAATTGAGATAAGAGATTATTCTTTGTATAGATTATGAGAGTGCTTGGCAGTGTAGTAGCGGTTGCTTTTCAAATAACTTTTCGTGCCGAAATACATGTCAATGATATTTTTTTTATTTTTTAAAAATTATTTTTGACATCAGCACATCAAAACAATCCAAAACATACAAATCATATTAAATTTTAGCAAAAAAAAAATTAATTTTTTAGTAACGCGGTGCAACGCATTCTAAAAGTAAAATAGTCAACATTGTTAATTTAATTTATTTTAATGTATAATTTAATTTAATTTTGTGATTCAATATTTTATTTCAAATATAAAAATAATAATTAATTAAATTTATTTTCGCTTTAGAATTACATTTAATTCAATATATCATTTAATTCCAAATATATTATTATTGTTTTCCAAACAATAGTATTTGTTATTTAGACGCATTCACACCTCTGCATTAACAATATAACTTGTTTATTAATTACATGATTTTTTTTATTTATTAAGATCAGATATACTCATAAAGTTATTTAAATTCAAAAATAAATAAAAAAACACATGATATTAAATACTATAAAAAAATAAAATCGATATATTTTGTTCTACTAAATTTTTAAAATCAATTAAAATATGAAATAGATTTTTTAAAGTTATCGGTGACAGTGCCCGGATAATTTATACAGTCTTTGAGCTAAGAATTGAATTCCCCAAGAAGACGGCTAGTAGATTATCTGTAACCTAATGGCCAAGCCATCATCTCTCTCTCTCTCTCTCTCTCTCTCTATATATATATATCATTCACAGTCATACTGACGATGAAAGGACAGAGGATGGTTGGCTGGATATGTAGGCACAGCAGACGCGGAGAATGGTGAGAGCAAGCAATACCCGTGCGGCCGTGCCTTTTTGTTGTTTTGCTTTTTTGCTATTTTTTTAAATATCAATATTTTATTACCGGTTATTTTTTATAAATATATTAAAATAATATTTGTTTAATTTATTTTTAACATAAACCAAATAAAACAATTAAAAAATAAATAAATTCAGGAAAAACACAGCCAAACAGGTGTGGTTGGCATTGTGTTTGAGAAGTACTTTTGAAAAAATTAAAATTTTTATTTTATTTTTTTAGATCATTTTAATGTGTTGATGTTAAAATTAATTTTAAAAAAATAAAAAATATATTATTTTAAAATAAAAAATATTTTAAAAAACAACTATTATCACATTTCAAAAGCCACTCCTGCTCTAATAAACAAAGTAAGCTCAATGATTCCATTCACATGAAGTCAATGGCTCATCTAAAGTAAGACACATTTATTACTTTTATTTAAAAAGTTTTCTTAAAATAATTTCTAGAGAGTCAATTACATTGGATTTATAGAATCTTATTTAATGGATGGAATTTATTCGGAAGAAATTAATTGTAATATTGAATTTAATAGAAGAAAATGGGATGAGAAGTTGACAGCATGCTCTCTGACAACTCCATCCATTGAGCAAAGGATGAAAGAATCTGTATTTTTCTCCCCACTAAACAAAAGATAACACCACACTTGTGACAAAAGCAACGACAATGATTTCCATTGCTAGATACTTTTATTCTTATACTGTTCCGGGGTGTTAAAGAGAATAAATAGGGTTGTTTTTTAAAGTATTTTTTTAAAAAAAATATATTAAAATAATATTTTATTATTATTGTTTTAAAATTATTTTGATATCAGCGTATCAAAAAGATTTAAAAATACTAAAAAATATTAATTTGAATCAAATAAAAAAATAAAAAAAATTTAAATTTTTTTAAAAATACTTTTAAAATTCCTAAACAAACAGGGCCTTCGATGATAATGATATTACTTTTATAAATGAGAAAGGTTAGCATAAAAAGAATTAAAAATATATATTTTTAAAAAGTTCAAAATAAAAATCAACTAGTTTTAATCAAATTAAATTTAGATAAATCAAATTGCATTATAACTCAGGTTTTTAAACAAATTAGTCATGATTTATTTTTCAATCCTAAGTGATTTATATTTCTAGTGGTTAGAGTTTTTTAATTGTTTGTTTGGGAGTTTGGTTGCAGTTGCTTTTCAAAGTATTTTTTGTATCGAAATGTATTAAAATGATATATTTTTTATTTTTTAAAGATTATTTTTTAGATCAGCGCATTAAAATGATCAAAAACATATAAAAAAATTAATTTTTAACAAAAAAAAATTGAATTTTTATGGAACGTGGTTTTGCAACTCGTTCCAAAATGATGCCTTATGATCCTGTTATTTAAGTTTTGTAAAGTAATGAATGGTATTACAGTAATAATTATTTTTAAAATATTTTTTATTATAAATATATGAAAATAATATTTTTTATTTTTTAAAATTTATTTTTAAAATTAACGTATAAAAATAATAATAAAAAACCCAAAAACACAATTTCACTCAACCTATGCTTGTTTTCCTGTTCTTCTTTCCTCTGCCGCACTGAACATGCCTCTTTCTTTCTCTTTCGTCATCATCATCGACAACTTGTGTTAAACTAAAAATTGTCACTTTCCTTCCTCTCTATAAATACTTCTTTCCGAAACCGAACCCTCTCCATCCTCTCCTCAGCCCCCAGCTCCTAACATACAAACCCTACCCCTCCTCCACCACCCAACACAAGATTCTCATCTACATTTCCTTTTCTGGGTCCAATAAAGTTCACATTTTTATCATCTGGGCTTTCTTCATCAATGCAAAACTAGTCCCTTTTTTTTTAAGAGAAGGAAAGAAACCAAGAAACATGGCCATTCCTTATCATCATTTCAATCTTGTTACTTCTGAGAAACCAGATATGGAGATGCTTTTTCCATCTCCTGTGGTTTTGACCCAAGATGAGCTTAAAAGAATAGCAGCTTACAAAGCTGTGGAGATGGTGGAATCAGGCATGGTTGTCGGTCTTGGTACTGGTTCAACAGCGAAGCATGCTGTGGATAGAATTGGGGAGCTTTTGCATCAAGGGAAGTTGAAAAACATTATAGGTATACCTACTTCAACAAAAACACATGAACAAGCTTTGTCTTTAGGTATTCCTTTGTCAGATCTTGATTCACACCCTGTTCTTGATATTGCAATTGATGGGGCTGATGAGATTGATCCAAATCTTAATTTAGTTAAAGGTAGAGGTGGGTCTTTGCTGAGAGAGAAAATGGTGGAGGGTGTTTGTAAGAAGTTCGTGGTTATTGTTGACGAGTCTAAATTGGTTAAGTATATTGGGGGTAGTGGTTTGGCTATGCCTGTTGAGATTGTGCCTTTTTGTTGGAAATTTACTGCTAAGAGGTTGCAGGAATTGTTTGAATATGCAGGTTGTGTGGCAAAGTTGAGGACTTTTGCTAGTTCTAATGGAATGGAGAATGGTGGGTTGCCCTCTGTTACTGATAATGGGAATTACGTTGTGGATTTGTATTTTAAGAGAGATATTGGGGATTTGAAGGCTGCAAGTGATGCAATTTTGAGGTTAGCTGGCGTGGTTGAGCATGGAATGTTTCTTGATATGGCGACTACTGTTATTGTTGCAGGGGACCTTGGGGTCACCATCAAGAATAAGATTATAAAGTAGTTAGAGATACATGTAGGAGTTAATTTATCATTTTTGAAGATGTCGGCAAGACGAGTACTGTTGCTGTTCATTGTTTCCATAGGGAAGAGGTTTTTGGTCGCCTTAGCATCAGATTGCATGATTCATGAGGATGATTCTCCTCGAATTTTGGTATCGTCTCCGAGTAAGAGGCTTAAATCTTAGAATGGGAGGTTGGAAAATAGGGTTTTATGCCAGCTGAACGATCAAGCACATGTATGTCAGCTGGATTATGATTTATTTAATATAAGAGATGCTTCATTTTTATCACATTCCAAAATAGACCTGGTGCCTTGCTAGATGAATTTGCTCAGATTTTTTTTGCGTGGTACTTGCTGGTTCCACTGCGTAAACATCACTAAGATATTTAATAGAAAATTTACCATTAGTTTACTTGCACATCAAACATTTTGTTGTAGCTAGAACTGACCATTCTTGCCTTTCTAAGGGGATAGCCATTTTAAATCCCAAGTTTAACTGCAGGGTGGGGTCTCTGCCTTAGTAGATTTCTAATACTTGTTATTTTTAATGTTGTTACTGGTGCTTCAAGAAAAGAGCAGCGGTGGTAGGCTATAAAGAAATTTTGGATTTGTAAGTACATAATTTACAATCATCCACTTTAGAAATTCGTCACGCATGGTGGTCTCACAGAGGTTCTAGCTTCCAGGCTCTTTTATACCTAGCAGGTTGCAGGGCAGGGTGGAGCACAGGCTAATTTTGTTTAACTAGTACATTTAAAATTTCGGGTGACATTGGATTTTCGTGTTGGGTTTTGTTATTTGAGTCATCCTTCTCGAAGCTAATGGTTTTGTTGAGATACTACTTTCTGATAGAATTGCAATGTCTTTGTCAATTGAGTTGCCCTTCTCCGTGCTGATGAGATTGGTGCAATACTACTTTCTGATTTTAACTTTGGTGAAGTTGGAATGTGATGTTTGTATGTTATGCATTTGCTCTAATCGCCTGTGTGCTTGGTAATTTAAACATAGATTATTTTGCCTTGAATATGCTTGCAGACAAATCAAGAAGGCTTCCTGTTAGCTGGTATTTCACTTTATATCATCTTCTCTCGAGAATAATCTTACTACAGCAGTGAAACGTTCGTGTCTAGTCATATATTTTCTAGATTGCAACCACAATTTGCTTCCTTATTAGCATTTATATAGCTTGAATCAATGTCTGAATCAATTGCTTCACATTCTCTATCTCATTGCTTTCCTCTTTTTTGAAAAGCATTGCTGTTGAGCTGATCTCTATCTCAATTTATATTTGCTATTGAAGCTAAAAGGACATATGGGCAATATGTCACTGTTGCTATTGCCTCGAGTATAGTTATCAGACCCGACCCGGATGACCCGGCCAAGGAGCCGGGTCCCGGGTTACATGGGATGACCCGGGTTAACCCGGAAATTTAAAAAAAAATATTTGAAGTTTTAATATTTCATATAAAAAAATTAAGAAACGATCCATTTGAATATAGGCTAAACATGTTTAGCTTATCTCAATCTCAATTTATATTGCTATTGAAGCTAAAAGGATAGATGGGCAATAAATCATTGTTGCTATTGCCTCGAGCATAGTTATCAGACCTGACCCGAGAGTTCACCCAGCCAAGGAGCCAGGTCCCGGATTACATGGGATGACCCAGGTTAACCCGGAAATTTTAAAAAAAATATTTGAAGTTTAATATTTCATATAAAAAAAATTAAGAAATGATCCATTTGAATATCAATCTCAATTTATATTGCTATTGAAGCTAAAAGGACAGATGAGCAATAAATCATTGTTGCTATTGCCTCGAGCATAGTTATTAGACCTGACCTGGGGGTTGACCCGACCAAGGAATCGGGTCCCGGGTTACGTGAGTTGATCCGGGTCAACCCGGAAAAAATTAAAAAAAAATTTGAAGTTTTAATATTTCATATAAAAAAAATTAAAAAACGATCCGTTTGAATATAGACTAAACATGTTGAGCTTATCTCAATCTCAATTTATATTGCTATTGAAGCTAAAAGGACAGATGGGCAATAAATCATTGTTGCTATTGCCTCGAGCATAGTTATCAGACCTGACCCGGGAGTTGACCCAGCCAAGGAGCCGGGTCCCGGGTTACATGGGATGACCTGGGTTAACCCGAAAATTAAAAAAAAATATATTTAAAGTTTTAATATTTCATATAAAAAAATTAAGAAACGATCCATTTAAATATCAATCTCAATTTATATTGCTATTGAAGCTAAAAGGACAGATGGGCAATAAATCATTGTTACTATTGCCTCGAGCATAGTTATCAGACCTAACTCAGGGGTTGACCCGACCAAGGAGCCGGGTCCCGGGTTACATGGGATGACCTGGGTTAACCCGGAAATTAAAAAAAAAAATTTGAAGTTTTAATATTTCATATAAAAAAATTAAGAAACGATCCATTTGAATATCAATCTCAATTTATATTGCTATTGAAGCTAAAAGGACAGATGGGCAATAAATCATTGTTGCTATTGCCTCGAGCATAGTTATCAGACCTAACTCGGGGGTTGACCCAACCAAGGATCCGGGTCCCGGGTTACGTGAGTTGACCTGGGTCCACCCGGAAAAAAATTAAAAAAAACATTTGAAGTTTTAATATTTTATATGAAAAAATGAAGAAACAATCCATGTGAATATAGTCTAGATATGTTATAAATAATGAAATTTAAAATATTATTTCAAAATATTTTTTTATCCCACATTGAAAAAATATAATTTTTTTCTTGTGAATATAGAGTATATATATTAAAGGGTTTCAAATCTTCTATTGAAAAAATAAAACATTCTTCTAATATTTATATAGTGAACTTTGAAAAGAGTAGTAACCAGCTATAAAATATAAAAAAAGATAGTCTTTGGTTGGGAGAAAAAACACATTTAAAAAAAAAAAACGAGTCTCAACCAGGTTTTGCAGGGTTTTTACTCATCCCGGTCTTTTATCTTACCCGGATCAGTTCATCCACCAGATCAACCCGTCGAGCCAGTCCTAGTTTAATAACCATGGACTCGATTAAGGGTAAAGCATATGTTACATCATGTGCTCATGTGAACATGGGATGGATCCCAACAGGGGTAAGGAAAGCTTTTTGTGGTGCAGTACACCACCATATTGAAGGCCAGACTTGTCTCTGAATGGAGGTTAAGCTTCCATGGTTGCTACAACACTGATGCCTATAGCATTTTAAACTAACTGAGTGATGGGATTTGCTGCTTCAAATGATGAATTTTACAGCTCCATCAGGTTAATCTTGGTTCAAGTCTCTGCAAGGTATCAAAAAGGGATGGCAAAAAGGCCTGCATTTCTCATTATCACATGGTTGCCTCCTCCCTGCTCTTGCTGTAATGGACTAAGGGGAGGTATGGAGCTACAGAGCCATCCATCTTTCTAAAGCAAGAGAGCAACTTTGGAGAAAGAAAAAATCAAAATCTTCATGGAAGTTGGCATTGCTGGCCTTCCAAAGTTGTATAGATTTATGTATCTCTTAGATTAGCAAAATTTTAGACTCCATTTATTTTTCTTGTATAATAACTTGTTTTGGGAAAATATGGTATTGAAAAATATTTTTCTAAAAAATATTTTTTTTTTATTATTTGATTATGTTATTAAAAATTATTTGAAAATAATTGTTTAGTGTTTGATTTGTATGAAAATGTGTTATAAAGGAAAGTATAAGAATTAATTGATGGTGGGGCGCATAATTTATTATTGAGACTAGTTTTGTAAAATGTTTTAATTTTTTTAAAATCATAAATTATTTCTCATTGTTTTAAGCTTATTTTTTCCTTCGTGTGTAAAATATTTTATATTGATTAAGCAAATCAAATATTTATTTGACTTTAAAATATTTTATAACGATAATATTTTCAAGAAAATAAAAAATATTTTATGAAAAGGATTTGGCTGCAGTTGGAGAGTGTCATATGCTTACAGGAATTGCATCAATAATGGAATAAACAAAAAAAAATGGACTTCCTGCAACAACAAAAAAAACAGGATGTTGTGTGTCTGTTGATCGAGAGATCTGTTTAGAAGTGTGGTTGCGGTTGTTTTTTAAAATGTTTTTCGTGTTGAAATATATCAAAATGATGTTTTTTTATTTTTTTAAAATTATTTTTGAGATCAGCGCATCAAAATGATTTAAAATATAAAAAAATTAAATTTTTATAGAACATGGTTTGCACCGTGTCCAAATTGAATTCGAACCATACTCCCTTTGATATCCATTAGGACCATTACCATACTTGCACACGTAAGGAGCTGGAATGGGTTTTTTTTTTTTTTTGGTTATAGGTGAGAAGAAATTCCTTACAGATAATCAAGCTATAAACAATAATTTTAACTGACTAATCCACAAAATTGTTGCATTGAATGCCTTCTGATTACGTGCCCTAAAGAACAAGAACACATTCATTAGCCAAATCAAATGCCAAATTAATTTTGGAATAATAATTGTGAAATACTAAAGACATGTAATAAAGATATACATAAAAACTATAACTAACTGCTAGATATACATACAATATAAGATAGAGATAGACACAGAGAAAATCATGTCTGATCTTATAAAAATAATAATAAAAGTTATCTCTTATATTAAAAAAAAATATCCCTTATTTTTTTTTTTTAGCAATATAAAATATAAAATGATAATCGTAGGATTTTGAAAATAATTAAAACCTAATTCTAAATTGTTTTTTACATTAAATCTTCCAAAACTAAAACCTGTTTTGCCTGATGGACAAGTGTTTCAATCACAAGCAATGTCGTTTCCATCTCAATCACATCGTTAATGGAATGGCAGAAGGAGTAAATAACTACATAACGAAGCACATTTTACAAAACACAAAAACGAAGTCCCCTC
>Ga0307517_10015603_pt1 | contig 10076 bp, 13 predicted proteins | sample 23_EM_MG_FD_194515 | JGI IMG/M metagenome (GOLD analysis project Ga0307517, IMG submission 194515) | Populus trichocarpa ectomycorrhiza microbial communities from riparian zone in the Pacific Northwest, United States - 23_EM | ecosystem: Host-associated > Plants > Roots > Unclassified | place...
TATTATAAGACAAAAACACAAAAATCTTGAAGGAAATGAAAAGAAAAAACGAAACTGTGAAATGAAACAGGCGAAAAAATGAACTGCAAGGGTGGTCGCTGAGATTTATAGTGCAGTTTTACCGACAGCTTCACCAACGGAAATAAAAAAATAATATTATTTTCATAATTTCGTCGGTGAAGCTCCGAAAATTCGTTGGTAAATTTTGAATTTCGCACCATCATTTTTAATTACCCTCCATATTTTTCGTGGTTCGTTGGTAATTCTATCGGCAAAATGATGTGGTCAGAGATGCATTTAATGCCCCACCCTTTGGAATTCGCACATTCTGTCAGTGATTTTATCGGTAATATTGACCCGCCGACAATATACCGACGGACGAAAATCCGTCTGCACATTCGTCGGTGATTGTGGCATTTCCAGTAATTATTTTCCAACTCTCTGTGAAATGCCGACGGATTGTGGGTCATCGGAAAGTTCATCGGTGAATGTAGCATTTCCAGTAATTATTTTTCAACTCTCTGTGAAATGCCGACGGACCTTAGTCGGTCGGTATGGCCGTCGGTGATAGTGTATTGTACAAGAAAGATTATATTTGCATTGCCTATTTACCTTCCTGCAAACACTTAAATGATAAATTGTCCATCGCAAAAAATAATAACAACAGTGCTTAAACAATACATATATAAACTTATAAAATAAATATTTTGTGTTACAAAATATATCATCCATAATATATATTACATGAAAAAAATGTTTTACACAGGGCTTCATTCTGATAGTTAGTCAGAATTTTCTTTTTCTTCGTCGTCAATTGAATAGTCATCACCTTCATCGCAATCTTCAATATGGATATCATCATCTTCATCGACATTTGCTTGTTTGCTAGAGATCAAACAACATCCAACTCCTATGCGTCAACATCAACAAGACTATCATCGAAAACATGAAAATTTGAATTTTCTTCCAAGTCAATCGAAGGAGCAACTCGATATGGTTCAACCAACTCACTAACTTGAAAGACTTTATCTTGCACACTTGTGTCTTCGTTTTCATCCTGAACAAGCTCGACACGACCTCTGGGTTTTGTTTTTAAAACGGACAACCAATTCACTCTTGATCAATCCTTTCTAAAGGAAGGGGTGTATGTGTAATAAATTGTTGACATCTTTGTGAAAACAAAGACATCATTTACGTTGCGGAGTCTAGCTTTTGAGTTGATTTCGACCAGACCATAGTGCGAATCAACTCTGATTCCTCTGTCAGTCGTGTCATACCAATAGCATTTGAATAAAAACACTCTATTCTGCTCGCTATGATATTGCAATTCAACGACCTCTTCTAATCTACCATAGTAGTCAACTTCTAACTCACTACTAGTCGATCCCTTAACACAAACAACGTTGTTGTATGTCTTTTTTTCATGCCCGTATTCTTCAGTATGGAACACATATCCATTGACAAAATACCCGTTGTAACACTTAACTTTTCTTTTAGGACCCAGGCTTAGTGAAGACAATGACTTACCAACACTCATTCCCATTTGATAAACCTTGTATGTAATGTACATCAATGAACAATCTATATTTTTCTCGTAATGACATGCATCCATTAATTTTGCAAGTGAGGATGAGTTTGTGATAGTACTTACATGTGTTCTGAACCACGTGACAAATTGTTCATCTTGTAATTGAAAGATCTGGGATTCGGTCAGCTATGAGTTATTGGACAACAAATATTATCTATGTTGCCTGCAAGTGATAATGACAGTATGATATGTTCGAGGTATATAATCTCAAGTATATATATTATTGACAAAGTTTAATTAGTATTACACATATATATACTTATTGAATAAAATGTCTCAGCTCATCACAATTAAATAGAACATAATTGTGTGCTTGTTTGAACTTTATTTTCGATAAATATCTTCCTCTTACGATATTTTTAGGTGTAGGTCGTCCAGGATTAAAGAATATTGACAAGTTCTCACTTGAAGGCACTTCACTGCCATCATCATGCCGTGGAACGCGATTGATTCTCGTTCTCAGATGAGGTTTGAAATAGTATGAGATAAATGTTGAGATCTCCTCAACAATATAGGCCTCACATATCGAAGCCTTAACATGCGCCCTATTCTTAACCTTTTTCTTGAGATTGAACAAGTACCTGCATTGAATTAATCAAATAATTTCAATTAATAAAAACAAAGAAAATACTTTTATATATGAATTATATTGCAACTGTAATATCTAACCGTTCGAATGGGTACATCCATCTATACTGGACAGGTCCTCCAACCTTTGTCTCGAACGGTAGATGTATGGGGAGATGCTCTATTGAGTCAAAAAATGATGGAGGGAATATCATCTCAAGTTTGCATAGTGTCTCGACGATATTCGCTTCAAACCTCTCAATGTGATCAACATTCAACTTGCTGGAACATATATCTCTAAAGAAATGACTGATCTCCATGAGTGCATCCCATGTTCTCTTTGGTTACAAATCACGAAAAGCTAATAGGATGAGTGTTTGCATAAACACGTGATAGTCATGACTCTTCATTCCATACAATCTGCATTCCTCCGTATTAACTAGCCTTGATATGTTCGAGGCATGTCCATCGGGAAAAAGCAGACTCTTAAGCCATTTGTAGACTAGTAGTTGTGCGTTTTTCTCTAACACGAAGCTTGCTCTTGGTTTTGCGACCTGTGACTCATCACAAACCAACTCTATATTTTTACGGTTACAGAACAAAGCTACATCCAATCTAGCCTTGATGTGGTCCTTTGTCTTCCCCTTCACATCCATGACGGTGTTGAAAATGTTCTCAAACACGTTCTTTTCAATGTGCATGACGTCAAGGTTATGGCGGAGCAGATTGGTCTTTCAATAAGAAAGGTCCCAAAAGATACTTCGCTTTACCCAATTATAGGTTAAACCAAAACCAGGAAACTTTTGCTTACCTGATTGAAGACCAAACACAATGTCACCGTACTCTGAGACAACATCATGCAATTCTTCACCAGAAAGACGCGGGGATGCAACATCCTTTTCAACTCTGCCAATAAAGAAATCTTTTCTGTTCTTTCTGTACCTGTGATTATGTGGCAAGAAACGACGGTGACAGTAAAAAAAAGAAGCTTTACCTCCGTTTGTTAGCATGAATGCCTTGTTGTTTTTCATGCAGTATGGACATGCTAGTTTCCCATGCGTGCTCCAACCAAAAAGCATTTAATAAGCTGGAAAATCATTGATAGACCACATCAAAGCCGCTCTCATAAGAAAATTTTGTTTCCTCGATATATCATAAGTCAAAGCTCCGGAGGACCACAACTGCGCCAACTTATCAATCAATGGTCGAAGACAAACATCTATATTCCGGCCCGGGCTGCTTGAACCGGGTATGACAGTAGATAAAAACATGAACTTCGGCCTCATACACAGTCCCGGTGGCAAGTTATAAACCGTGTGTACACAACCCAAGACGCACGTTCCTTGATTCAACTGAAAAGTGAGGATGCACGCTGTTAAAGTGTTTCCACGCTTCGCCGTCAGAAGGATGCATCATCACTCCATCAACCGCATCATGTGATTGGTGCCATGTCATATGCTCAGCAGTCCTTGGCGACATGAATAACCTCTACAGTCTAGGTATGATTGGGAAGTATCTAAGTTTTTTATATGCCACTAGAGTCTTTCCCCTGCCAGTTCTGGGTTTGTAACGGGAATGTTCATATGTCATGCACTCGGTCAACTCAGCATTTTCAAGGTAGTATAACATGAAAAGTTAGGGCACATGTCAATTTTCTGGTATCCTAAACCAAGGGGTTTCATCATGGACTTCGCAGCATAGAAGTTCTCTTTCAGCCTGTTCCCTTCAGGTAAAATGCTTCTCGCCCATTCCATAATTTTGTCATACCTGACCTTACTCAACCCGTGATCTGACTTGATGGTGAACACCTGTGCTACGTCGATAATTTACTATGGTTCGTGCAGTCATCCCATAATGGTTCGTCAGAATCTTTCAACAAATGAAAAAACCTAGTTGCATCTGCATTAGGTTCTTCTTCTATGATTGGACATTGACTGACATTACCTTGATTCATTCTCATTGCATCCATAACCATATTCCTGTAAGGATTAGTGTTGTCATTTGCTGCTTCATGCACGTTGCTAGCACTAGAAGTTGACCCAACCACCATTTCTTCCAATATCTTCTTACTAACAAATACTTCTCTGTGTGCACACCAACACCGGTAATTCTTCATAAATCCTTTGTGTAGAAGATGCATCATTACAACATCTGGATGCAAATACTTTTTATTTTGACACTTCCTGCATGGATACCTAATACCGCTTCCAGTAAAATTTCTGGGAATAGATGTTGAGAAATTAATAAAACCCTGAACCCCATTACAATAATCCATCCTCCACAATCCTTGAGGTGAATCTCGATACATCCATGAACGATCATCCATGACTTCTATCGAACCTCTATAAAATTATGATGACAACATGTATTAATTAACTATGTTAGGTAAATAAATTTGCAAAAATATTGATTTACCTCAAGATTATCCAACAAACCAATTACAACTTCTCATAAATATTAAATATCCATTATCAATTATCAACGTCCATACAAATTAATACATATAAATTTATAAAAATTACAACTCCACAATACCATTGATAAAAATTAAAACGAACCTGTTAAACAAGCTATTAATTATTTCAAAACAACACATGTAATTCGGTAATTCAATAAAGTTTCAACAATTTACAAAAAAATAAAATTTTACAAAATCTAAAACAAACCATAACAAGTATAAAATTATACATTCATATACTACAAGTTTGTTTGAGAAATAGCAATAAAACATGTACATATACTAACAAAATACATATACTAAAAAAACAATAAAATTGACATTTAAATGTTAAAATTTAAAAAGATAGAATTACTTACAAAAAGTGATAAAATCCGTTGGTAAATCAGAACACGGATGTTGTGACCACAAAACTTCAAGAAATATATATGACTTGTGCTGAGAAGAGGCATTTTTTTTAGGGTGGCTGGTTGTTTGCAGCAGGGGAGAGTTGGGATGGGGAAGAAGAAGGAGAAATAGGGGAGGAGAGAGTCGGCAGAGTGGGCATATATTAACTTTTGCCGACGGATTCACCGACGAAATTATTCTGTCTGTGATTCCGTCGGCTATTCTGACGGTAAACAGGGCACGTCACTATACGGAAATTTCGGTTTGAATCTCTCGGTAATTCCATCGGCATTTCAAACGGTGAATCGGTCACGTCACCGTATAGATCTGCCGTTTTGAATCCCTCAGTGATTCCGTCGATAAAATCACCTGCAAAAATCTCCACGTCAGCGAATAGCCTTTTTTTTCTAATTCTGAATTTCTGTCTGTCATTCCGTCGGTAAATACCGACCGAATGTGTCCGTCAGTATATACCGGCGGAATGACGGATGAAGAAAAGTCTGTCGGTAATTGTGACCTTAAATTACCGACATAAGTATTCCGTCGGTAATGCTGTTGGTATTAAGCGAATTTCTAAGAGATAGGGTTTGATGGTGCATTATCTAAGAGATGAGGGCTCAAAGGCGTGCTTAAAAGAATAAGATAGGGCCTGAAGGTGTACTATCTAAGAAATGAGGGCTCAAAGGTGCTTTCAAAAGAAGAAGATAAAGCATGTAAGCACACTATTTTAAAGGTAAGGACTCAAAGACGCGCTCAAAAGAAATTTGTTGCTAAGACACTAGTCTGTAAAAGATCAAAGTATAATGCACTATGATCAATATGCATGTATACTTACATGAGAAATATAGGTTCCTTTTCTTTATGGACTTTCCTTATTTTTAAAAGTTTAATCCTCTATAGGTAAGTTTCAATGGCTATTTTGCTTTTGTTTACTCGAGTCACAACTTGTGATCTTGACCTCTGGGAATGGCATGATATCAATAGACTTCTTTGCCTACAAACTTTTATCTCAAAGTTCACCAGCTCTGCCTTTATATTTTCTGTTTTCTTAGAAGGAATTATGAAGCCAACCCTATAATGTGTTTTTTTATTGCCCCCCAGCCTGATCATGCCCCTAACTGTTTAATTTGGGTTTTCTTTGGGGATGATGTTGTGCGAAAGAAGATTTGATTATTTACAAGGAATTGTTTTTATAGAGAATTTTTGAAATTTCAAAGCTATTCTAAACACAGAAACCATTTTGATATCAATTTCAAGCAAAGTTGTTCTAAGAAAAATTCAAGTGATTCCTATGGACAAGTTTGAAAGTCTTTGTTTTGCTATTTTGGTAAAAGTATGAAGTGACTTTTTGTTGGCCAGACTGGTTCAAGCTTTAATTTGAAGGTTTCAGAGAACCGGTCTTCAAAGCATTCATTTTATTTGTATGAATAATGAAGCTTGTTTCACATGGTAAAACATTGCCTACCAATCCAAATTACCTGCTTTTGATAAAAAAAAGAAGAAGAAGAAGAAAAAGGGCTTGATTGGGCAGGTGACATAGGCTTTGGCTCTTGGTTATGAAAAAAGAGAGAGGATATTTATAGGCTAAAAAGGTGTTTAATGGATTTCAAGACTAAGAATCACTACTACTTATTTCCAGACCTTTTTGATCCATGGATTTCTAGACCTTTAAATTGATTTACAAAATGATCCATCGTGCTCCCTAGTGTCGAGCTTGAGTTTTTTCTCTTTGTTTTTCTTCATTTGGTTTTGAGCATTGTCATCATATTAGTTATTTTTGTAGTATACTCAAACCTTCTTAACTCTTTGGTTTCTTTCATGCTCCTAGCTTTGTTTGGGCACCTTTAATCATTGAGGATTTTTTTTTTGTGCATATTTCTTGCACTTTACCCTAGTGTGGGGTGTGATCTTAGCCAAAATTATTTTTTCAAGAAAAACTTATTAGGCTCAATGGGGACTTCAAAAGGTATATTTTAGCCTTATGAAAGGATTATCAAAAATAACATTTTCTCTTTCAAACGCATGCATTTAGGATTGGTAAGCTTTGCTTTCTTTCATGTGATCATGAGAAATGGTTTCTCATTATTCATTCAGCTAAAACTCAGTTTTAAAGTCATCAGGTTTTTCTAGGTGTATGGTCACCTTTCTAGAAGATCACTTGAATTTTCAGAACGTGTCTGTTAGAACAAACACCATTTTGATTTCTGTTTTTGTACCAAAAATTTGATTTTTCAGAAACCTTTGAGAAAACATGAGATCATGCATAATTGTTTTTTTAGGGAAAGGGAAACACACCAAAGAATTCTTGGCCAAACTTTAATTTTTATTGATTGATTGAATATCAAAATTTAGCTAATTATTCTTATTGTAGTGAGTTTGTGAATTGATGGAACTTTTAAGATCCCTCAAAGTGTAAGAATAAAGACAGTCATAAACATAAGAAAATGCATGATATTATTAAAAAGATTGACTCATTTAACAGGGACGGTCTTGTGACATTATAAGCCAAATTGCCGACACGACTAAAACAGGTCAAAAGAACATTGTAAGTCCAAACACTTTTGCGGACATGATCAAGCAATTACTTTTCCAATTCTGGTACACTTCCTCTTCGACCACCCTCCTCACAAAAGCTCTTGTTGGGATCTCATCAACTGTGTAGACAGAAAGCTGTGGTAAAACTTCATCTTCTATTTCAGCTCTCACTTCTTCAGTTTGTTCCTTATCTTCTCATTCCAGAGTATCATCGTTAAGATTTGTCATGCCAGATCTAATCACTTCTACAGACTTTGGAAAATTTGTTTGGAGTGGTGGGATGACAAGTTCTTCTTCATCTTCCTCCATCATGGACACCTCTCTATCTGTCCCCTTTTTGAAGAATTCCTCGAATCATTATTTGCATCAACTTATTATAAAAGCCTTCACATTGGTTGATCTTGTGGCCTTCTTTACTGTAATGCTCGCAAAAATTCATGCTACCTTCTTCACACCCTTCTTTCACCATCAATTCATAAATTCTTTCCATCGGCACCTTTAAACTTCCTGGGCATTTCACTTCTAATACATTTATCGATCCACTACCTGAAACATGATTGGGTAGAGGGTTCATACTCACTTGGAATTTCTTTGAACGTTATCCAACTAGCTTCAATCAATTGCAGGAGATTCTTCTTGAAGACATTGCAAGTATGAATGTTATGTCCTGCAGTGCCGACACAATATTCACAAGTGAGGTCTGGCTTATACTAGTTAGGGTAAGGTGGCTGAAAATACGCGAGTGGTTCTAAAGCTATATGCCCGATGCTTAGTAGCTTTTGATACATTTTTTTTAAAGGTAGTGGTAATGAGGGTAGCTATTCTTGGATTCTTTGGAAACTCTCAATTCATTTCTTGATTTGAGGCTCAAGTTTTCTGGTAGGAAATAAAGGGTTGAAGTTGATGATGACAATTTGGGATAAAGGGGATGGAGTGCGGTAGTTTGGGAATTGGTTTTTCTTACCCCTGTAGCTACCTTCAACATGATCGACCTCCTTCTTCTTCCTTTCGAAGCCCTTTTTCTTAATGGGTGCAAAAATTATGCCACTCCTTACTCCTTGCTTTATACACTCAGCTACAACTACAACATCAGTGAATTGATGTGTTGAACTACCCATCACATGCTTGTAGTATGATGTCTTGAGCATATTTGTGAATAAGGAGACCATTTCTTTGTCCAAAAGTAGGGGGAGTACATATTTGACCCCTGATTTCAATCAATTTAGTCCCTAGAGTTCGACACCTTTTTCAAAAAGGTCTTTGGCTGTGAATTTCTTCAATTTAACCCTTAATTGACCCTAAACTTTAATTTTCTTGTAATTTTACCCTTGATTTCAACCACTTAACTTTGTGAAAAATTAAGTTTGATCCTCTAAAATTTCAATCTTTTCAATTAAGTTCAAATTGGGCTCCCAAACTTAATATTTCACCAATTAAGTTCCTAATAAAATTAATTTGACTCATTTAAAGTATAATAAAGTCCTTACACTTAATTAAATCCTTTAATTTGACCCAAATAAATTCTTAAACATAATTAAACTTTTAATTCGACCCATGATTAAATCAAATTAACTTATTAAAAATCTAATTGTATCATTGGGCTTAATTTTTATGCAGATTTGTTCAATAATAATTCAATTTGACCTTGAATCTGCATTGTCTCTCCAATTTTGAGTACAATGGGGTACAATTAGACTCTCAATTCATTCAAAATTACAGCTTGATCTTCCTCTATATTTCAAATCATCTCTGCTTGCTTTTTCCAAATCGTCAATCTTCTTGACTTTATTATTTATTTATTTTTAAAAGGGAAAAGGGTAAAGTTTAGGGAATAATTTAAAAATAGGTTATGACAATGAAAATTGCAAGCCAACTAGATTACAAGCCTAGTGATTATTAACTACAAGCTTACTGATTATTGTTTACTGGTTACTACCTACTAGTAAACAGGTTTTGAAGTTCCTGCAAACTTGATTGAATTGCAATGCAGTTGTTGTTAATTTATTGTTATGTTTGATTATTGTCTTCTTTTGTCTTCAATTTTTTTTAAATAAGGAAAACTATGTAAAACCTCTTGGTAACCACCCATCTTCTTCATTCTCGTTAGTTTTAAAGATGCATGATTTCAACTGCTATTCTCAATTACTCCATGTACCGTATTAGCTTTCCTTTGACAATATGAATCATTTTTACTTTGTATCCTAATCTTCCTTTCATTTGATCTAAACTAAATATTGGTTCAGCTCATAACTAAATATTGTTCTTCTTAAATTAAATTAGCTCAAACTTCATTACATGCTTATCAAGTCTTACCTATCATCAAGTCTATCTTTCTTTTCTTTTAGCCTAGACTATCTCTTTATTAATTTGATTGTATAACACATACAAATATAGATAAGAAAACTTGTAACCATATGTTAGAAAATATAAAATGTATATTAAGGATTTTGAATTAATACTTACGTAGTGAGACACTACAATTCTTCTTGAATGCACCAAAGATGACACCTTATCAACTTTTTGTGCGCAAGTATATAATTT
>Ga0307517_10015604_pt1 | contig 10076 bp, 13 predicted proteins | sample 23_EM_MG_FD_194515 | JGI IMG/M metagenome (GOLD analysis project Ga0307517, IMG submission 194515) | Populus trichocarpa ectomycorrhiza microbial communities from riparian zone in the Pacific Northwest, United States - 23_EM | ecosystem: Host-associated > Plants > Roots > Unclassified | place...
TCAGTCGAGCATGACGGCCGCCGTGCGCTCGCGACCAACGCGCCCGAGGACCGGCCGGCGCGCGTCGCGGCGCTGACCGACCGCGCGCTGGCCGAGAACAGCGTTGGGGTCGATCTGGAGCGCGAGGGCGTGCGCTTGGGGGGCGTCGCCGGGCTGCCGACCTTCAACCGGGGTGTCGCCGATCACCAATATCTGTTCGTCAACGGGCGTCCGGTGAAGGATCGGCTGCTGATGGGCGCGATCCGCGGCGCCTATGCCGAGATGATCGCGCGCGACCGGCACCCGGTGGTGGCGCTGTTCCTCGACCTTCCCGCCGACCTGGTCGACGTCAACGTCCATCCGGCCAAGACCGAAGTGCGGTTTCGCGAGCCGCAAATGATTCGCGGACTGATCGTCAGCGGGCTGCGGCGGGCGCTCGACGAGGCGGGGCATCGCAGTTTCCGACGCACTAGCGAGGACGCGCTTAGTCGCTGGACTTCCGAACAACCCCGTCATCCCCGCGAAAGCGGGGACTCAGCCTCACTTTTTACGGTCGCCAAAGAAGATAATTGGGCCCCCGCTTTCACGGGGGTGGCGGGTAGGGTGTACGATCGGCGCCCGAGCTTTAGCGCTCCGCCTCCGCTGGCCCGAGCCGAACCCGCCTACGCCCCGCCGCCCGACACCGTCGCTCATCCGCTCGGTGTCGCCCGCGGCCAGATCGCCAAAACCTATATCGTTGCCGAGGCCGAGGACGGCTTGGTGCTGGTCGATCAACACGCGGCGCACGAACGGCTGGTCCTCGAGCGAATGCGCGCGGCGCTGGCCGGGGGCAAGGTGGCGAGCCAGGCTTTGCTGATCGCCGAGGTGATCGAGCTCGACGAACCTGCCTGCGATCGGCTGGAAGCGAGGTTGCCCGAACTCGCCGAGTTCGGGCTCGAACTCGAGCGCTTCGGCCCACGCGCGATGCTGGTGCGCGCGACGCCGGCGCTGCTGGGGCAGGGCGATGTGACCGGCCTCGTCACCGATCTCGCCGACGAACTCGCCGCGTTCGATGAGGCGCTGAGCCTCAGGGAGCGGCTCGACAATGTCGCCTCGACCATGGCATGCTACGGCTCGGTTCGCGCCGGCCGCGTGCTGTCGGTGATCGAGATGAACGCGCTGCTTCGCGAGATGGAAGTCACCCCGCATTCGGGCCAGTGCAACCACGGCAGGCCGACCTGGGTAAAGTTGGCGCATGGCGATATCGAAAAACTGTTCGGGAGGAAGTGAGTTATCCGTTGAGATCGCCATCTAGATCCCGGTGATGCCTCAACCGCACGATAAACTGATCGCTCACAAGCTTTGCGTCGTCTCGCAGTCGCAGAGCCGCTTGAATGCATAATTTCCTGTCGAGAAATAGCTGTCCACGCTCATAGTGACTTCTAGAGAACACGCGCCAAGGATCTAGGTCAGAGTCACGCTGTGCGGGACCTCGACCCTTTCCCGCAGCATAATCGTCGAAGTGCTCCACCATGTCACGGAGGGCTTTGAGGCAATTGACGTCGGCACACAGGAACACAGCGTCGAACGAACTCAGTATGTGAGCTGCTTCATCAGCTACTGCGTCTAATTTAGTAGGCGTTTATCCCCTTCACCCACCTAGCGGCGCATAAACCGTCCAGCCTTTCCCCTGTGGGTCCAGCGGCGGGTCGAAACGGATGCGCTCCACTTTGAGCCGCTGTAGCTGGTAGATGACGCCGCCCAGGCACTCGTAAGATGCTTGGCCATACTTCACGACGACCCCGCGTCGCCGGGCTCTCTGCCGTCCGGCCTCACGCTTCACGTCGGCCACAAGCACCGACTTCCCATCTAGCGCAACTGCGCAGGGCGGACCTTGTACCGTGACGATCATCGGCACATCCGCCGCCGCCAGCATCATCGCTAAGCCGATCATGGTGTTCTCCCGCTTGTAGTTAGATGCTGACGCTCTGGCTGGGCAAAGTCCACCATAGAAACGGCGCAACGCTGCGCGGGGTTGTTCCCGACCCGTTCGCTCACCGGGCTCCTACCACTCATCCCACAAGCTAGTTAATTTCATGCCAGCCCCTCTTGCTCGGTTTCGGCGAATGAGCTAGGGGGCATTGCATGAGTACCCAAGCTGATATTTCCGTCTATATGGACGACGTTCGTCGGTGGGAGGAAGAGTGCGTCAAGCTCGATGCCGGGATTGCCGCTCTTCAAGCGCGCCGGGAGAAGTTCGTCCAGATGATCGCGCTCGCGCGCGAGGTGGCCGTCGAAGCCCCTGCCGAGCAGGCGGCGGTCAAGGTCGAAGACGCCGTTGCGGAAGCGCCGGCTGCCCCGCGCCTTAAGCACGGCGGTGCCCGGAGACGTGAAGATACATGGAAATATGCGCTGGAGGTCCTCATCAAGGCGCATCCAGAAGGGATTTCCTATGCCCGCCTAAAGGAGCAGGTGCCGCCACGGCTGAAAGAGCAATTGAAGTTGTTCCCCGAAGGAAAGGGATTCCACAAGGCGCTACGCGTCCTGTCGGATGATAAGATCATCGTCCGGGATAACGGGGTGGCCTTCCCGAAGAAAGCATATGACAAGTATTTGGCGCAAGTGGCGTCGGGCAGCGTTAAGCCGGTCGGACCGGTTAGACGGGGCTCCCCGATCGCCGATGCAGCCCTTGAATTTCTTCGAGAGAATGGGCCGTCCAAGGGGGCTGCAATCAGGGCCCACTTGGTCCAGTTTCCGGGCTTTGGGCCTTCGGTGCTGCGAAACTCATCGGCATTGTACAACGTCTTGAAGCGCCTGAAAGAGACAGGCGAGATCATCCATGATGAGGAATCCGCGATGTATGCCATCGCGAATGAGAATGAGGCGCCAAACGGCATTGCCGCTGGCGCCTCAGAAACCGGAGAGGGTGCAACCTCTCTAATCGATAGCCAACCAACCTTGCGGCTGATTGGCTGAACCTTTGCCTACGACGGCAGCCGATCCGGGGCGGTCCAGTCCCCGGAAAGGAGTTCCCGCGCCATGTGGAACATGGCCCGGTTGTTACCGGCGCGGAGCCCGTAAGGGCTCCAAACCGGCCCCCTGCCCCCTTCCAGAAGGGGTAAGAGCGGCGAGGGTACCGGGGTCCATTCCCGGCCCTCGCCGTGCGGGTATATAGCGGAATCCTTCATTTTCGTCTATATGCCGCAGAATGGAACGCATCACGCTTGCCGAAGCCTTATCGTCCGATCGGTTAGAAGCCTTCATCGACCAGGCAGAAGCCGACGGCAATTCCGTGGCCGACCGCAGCAAGTTCGATGCGATGGTGAAGCGCTCTACAGCGCCCCTACCATCAGATCGAACATCGCGTTCACCCGCTCGCGGTGGTTCGCGCGGAAAGTGAACTCGTCCAGATAGCGCTGCATATGCTTGCCGCTGATCTGGATATGCGTTGACCGCACCGAAGCTTTGAACAGCCGCCAGAAGGCCTCAACCGAGTTGGTCGAGTGCGTGACGCCCTGCCGGTAGTCGTAGCGGCTCCATTCCTTCGCAGCGTGCTTCACAGCGCCGTGAATGTAACCGTCGCCCATCAGTTCGCGGACCTTCATGCCGATGCGGTAGGCGGTCTTATACGTCACCCCAAGCTGGCGTTGCAGTTCCTTGCCCGAAACGCCGTGGCGCGTCGTGGCGAACAGGAACATCGCATAGAACCAGCTAACCAGCGGCGTGCGCGTGTCGTGCAGGATGGTGTTGGCGGTCGGCGCGATCTGGTGAAGGCAGTTCGGGCACGCATAGACCCGACGGTCGCGCAGCTTGTGGAACGCGCCCTCGACGCCGCACGCCTCGCAGAACATCGTGGTTCCGCCAAAGCGCACGGTCATGATGTGGTCGAGGCAGGCCGCTTCATCGGGGAAGCGCGCGAAGAACTCACGAACCGGAAAGGCGGGCGAACTGGAAGGCGACTTGCTCATGCAAGTCTAATGGCAGAACCCCGAACGTGGGTCAAGGGGATAAACGCCATTTAGTAAGCATCCTAACCGTGCTGCGGTGAAGCCAAAGCCGAATAATCAAGTTTTCCCAGAGATACTCTAGTCGGAAGTCCGATTCGTCATCGTCGACAAGGTCGTCGAACTCGCGCCATGCAAGGACGAGCATATTCCACGCATGGGTGTGTCGCGGACGATAAAAATCCCAAATTAGGGCTTGGTTTTCAGGGTCGGCAGTCTGGGCCATGTACTCCATTATAGCCGTGCCTGGTGGAGCGAAGCGAGTGGCGCCCATCCGTCGTTGAAAAAGTTCCACCAACTAATGAAAATCTATTCCGTTCATCTTCTGGAAATTTTCCGCGCGCCGCACATTTAACGCTGCATGGGTCATCAAGACCCGGTGGAATTCGAAGTGAAAAACGTGCTGCCCGTCGTCTTTGCCCTGATCCCGCTCGCGGCGGTGCTGGGCGCCTGCGTTTCGACGTTCTGATCCCCCGCTCAGGACGTCGCGCTTCCCTCTTTTCTCCCCCCGAAGAGGGTCGCAAACAGAAAGGGCCGCCCGGACATGATCCGGACGGCCCTTTCTTATTGGCAGTGGCGAAAGCCGATCAGGCTTCCGCGTTGCCCTCAGCACTCTCGGGCGCATCGGCGACGACCTTGACCTCGGCAGTCGCGCCAGGTTCGGCGTTGGGATCGAAGTCCTCAACGAACCCAGCGTCGTCCTTTTCGAACATCGCCGCCATAACGTCGACGCCCGACGCCTGCATCTCGGCCTCTTCGGGCGAGCGCGCGACGTTCACCTTGACCGTGATCGCGACTTCGGGGTGCAGTTGCACCTTCACGTCGTAGACGCCGATCGCCTTGATCGGCTTGGTCAGCACGACCTGGCTCTTGCCGACCTTGTGGCCGGCGGCTTCCATCGCCTCGACCAGATCGCGGACTGCAACCGAGCCGTAGAGCTGGCCGGTATTCGACGATTGACGGATCATCGTGACCGCGGCGCCTTCGAAGTTCTTCGCGTCCTTCTGCGCATCCGTGCGGCGCGAGGCATTGTCGGCCTCGATCTTCGCGCGGTTGGCTTCGAATACCTTGCGGTTGGCTTCGTTGGCGCGCAGCGCCTTCTTGTTGGGCAGAAGGAAGTTGCGGGCGAACCCGTCCTTAACCTTCACGACATCGCCGATGGCGCCGAGCTTTTCGACGCGTTCCAGCAGAATAACGTCCATTGCGGGCGCTCCTTACTTAACGAGGTAGGGCAGCAGGCCCAGGTGACGGGCGCGCTTGATCGCCTGGGCGAGCTCGCGCTGCTTCTTCGCGCTCACCGAGGTGATACGCGAGGGGACGATCTTGCCACGCTCTGAAACGAAACCCTGCAGCAGCCGGACGTCCTTATAGTCGATCCGGGGGGCATCCTTCGCGGAGAAGGGGCAGCTCTTGCGACGGCGGAAAAAGGGTCGTGCCATGTGTCTAATCCTTATTCGCTGTCGAAGCCGCCGCGGGGACCGCGGTCACGGTCGGGGCGGTCGCCCCGGTCACGACCACGTTCGCGGTCGCGCTCACCCTTGCGCATCATCACCGTCGGGCCCTGCTCCAGCTCGTCGACCTTGACGGTCATGTAGCGGATGACGTCTTCGTTGATCTGGGTCTGGCGCTCCAGCTCGGCGACGACCGAACCCGGCGCGTCGATTTCGAGCATCACGTAATGCGCCTTGCGGTTCTTCGCGATGCGATACGCAAGCGAACGCAGGCCCCAGGTCTCGGTCTTGACGACCTTGCCCTGATTGTCCTCGATGATCTTGGTGGCGGTTTCCGCCAGGGCGTCCACTTGCGCCTGTGCCAGATCCTGGCGCGCAAGGAACACGTGCTCGTAAAGAGCCATGTCTTGACCTCATCTTGGCCGATCGCTGACGCCGTGACCATCACGGGCGTCCCTCCGGCTATCGTCGTAAAGCAACCGGGGCGGAAAGCGTGCGCTCTCCACCCCGATGGCGGCTCCAATACAGGTTTCCGGGCGGAAAGCAAGGTTCCGCCCGGAAATGGCTGGCCCTAGTTGAACGCGCCCGACAGGACCGCGCCGATCAGACCGCCAGCGACCGCGATCAGCACCGCGTCGTTGCCCGACCGCACCCAATGATAGCCACGGGGCGGCTGGTAGAGGCGACGGCCGCGATACTGCTGCCAGTTGGGAATGTCGCGGTAGTTCTGGGCGTAGCGACGGTCGAAGCGCTGCCCCTTGTTCCAGCGGCGATAGTTGGAAGCGGCGGGGCCACCGCGACCGCGATCGTTGTCGTAGCGATGATCGCGCTGGTCGCGTTGCGGCGCGGCCGAGGCCGGGGCGATCGCGATCGGACTTGCGAGCATCGCGGCGGCAAGCGCGCCGATAATAAACTTTTTCATGACAACCTCCATTTCGAACGACGTCGTGTCTTGGCGTCAAGGATCAATCTGGGGGTAACGTGTCGCGGACGTGTCCCGCGCTTCGGCAAATTGGTCGCGATGTGTCGCAAATGGTGGCTGGAACTGAACATGAGTTCAGAAACTTGCGTCGGCTCGCGCACGTTCCTACTGCCGCCGCCAGGCAAGGAGAGGCACGATGCGCGCGTTCATTTTTCCGGGGCAAGGCAGCCAGGCGGTCGGCATGGGCAAGGCGCTGGCCGAGGCGAGCCCAGTCGCGCGTGCGGTGTTTCAGGAAGTAGACGAAGCACTGGGCCAGCACCTGTCGCGGTTGATGTTCGAAGGGCCGCCCGAGGAATTGCAGCTCACCGCCAACGCGCAGCCGGCGATCATGGCCAACGCCATCGCGACGTTGCGCGTGCTGGAAAAGGAAGGCGGCCTGCGGCTCGCCGACAAGGCTGACTATGTGGCGGGCCATTCGCTCGGCGAATATAGCGCCTTGTGCGCGGCGGGCGCTCTCGATCTCGCGACCACCGCGTTGTTGCTGCGCCATCGTGGCGAGGCGATGCAGGCGGCGGTGCCGGTCGGGCAGGGCGGCATGGCGGCCTTGCTCGGCGCCGACCTTGCCACCGCGCAGAAGATTGCTGACGCCGCGGCGCAGGGCGAGGTTTGCACGGTCGCCAACGACAACGACCCCTCGCAAGTGGTCATTTCGGGCGCCAAGGCCGCGATCGACCGCGCTATCGAGATGGCCAAGGATCACGGCGCCAAGCGCGCGATCGCGCTGCCGGTGTCGGCGCCGTTCCACTGCCCGATGATGCAGCCCGCCGCCGACGCGATGAGCATCGCGTTGGGCGAAGCGCGGATCGACACGCCGCTCGTTCCCATTTTCGCCAACGTCACCGCACAGCCGGTCAGCGATGTCGATACGATCCGCAAGCTGCTGGTCGAGCAAGTCACCGGCATGGTCCGCTGGCGCGAATCGGTGCTCAACATGACCGACACCGGTGTCGAGCGGTTCATCGAATTCGGCGGCAAGGTTCTCGCCCCAATGGTCAAGCGCATCGCGCCGGACGTGGACGCGGTCAGCGTGATCTCGATAGACGACATCGAGGCGCTGGCGAAGAGTTTTTAGGAGAGAATGATGTTCGACCTGACAGGCATGACCGCGCTGGTGACCGGCGCTTCGGGCGGGATCGGTTCCGCGATCGCGCAGGCGTTGGCGGCGCAGGGCGCGCGGCTTGCGGTGTCGGGGTCGAATGCCGAAAAGCTGGAAGGTTTTCGCGCGTCGTTGGGCGGCGATCATGTGGCGCTGACGTGCAACCTGTCGGACGGCCCGGCGGTCGATGCGCTGGTGCCGTCGGCGGTCGAGGCGCTCGGCGGCAAGCTCGACATCCTCGTCAATAATGCCGGCGTCACGCGCGATAACCTGGCGATGCGGATGAAGGACGAGGAGTGGGACACCGTCATCCGCGTCAACCTTGAGGCCGCCTTCCGGCTGATCCGCGCCGCCGCCAAGCCGATGATGAAGGCGCGTTACGGCCGCGTCATCTCGATCACCAGCGTGGTCGGCGCGACGGGCAATCCGGGCCAAGCCAACTACGCCGCCTCGAAGGCGGGGCTGGTCGGCATGTCGAAGGCGCTGGCGCAAGAACTCGCCAGCCGCAACATCACGGTCAATTGCGTCGCGCCGGGCTTCATCCGCTCGGCGATGACCGACGTGCTGCCGGAGGCGCAGAAGACTGCGCTACTCACCCGCATCCCCGCGGGTGATCTCGGCACCGGCGAGGATATCGGCGCGGCGGTGGTCTATCTGGCGTCTAAAGAGGCTGGCTACGTCACCGGCCAGACGATCCACGTCAACGGCGGGATGGCGATGTTGTGAGGGCGTTGCTGATCGCTGCGGCCTTGCTCGCGCCCGGCACCGCGTGGGCGGCGACCGGCGACATCGGCTGCATCGAAGCCAGGCTCGGCCCGGCGGCAATGCAGCGGATCGGCGACGGCGTCGTGGCTGCGGCCAACAATGGCACTGACCCCGCGCGCACGCTCGATGCCGATCGCGAGGCGCTGATCGCCGCGCGCGACGCATGCCGCACCGCCGGCAACTGGTCCCCCGATGCGGTGCAGGCGGCGGTCTCCTACACGCAGGGCCGCGCGACCAGGCTCGGCGCCGAATCGGCCCTTAAAACCGATGGGCTCGACGCCGCCAAACTCGCCGCAAGCTACGGCGCGCTGCCGCTGCCCGACCGCAAGAGCCTGATCGCCAAGGCGTCATCGGGAGCACTCGGCGCCGTCACCGTTTCCGGCGCGAATCCGGCGCAACGCCGCCACGTCCTGCTCTATTTCGCCGCGCTTGCCGCGATCGAATTCTATCCGGCGGACTTCACCGCAGCGTAAAGCCGCGCCACCCCTTGCGCAGGCACTAACCGCGTTCTACGTGCGTTCAGGAAACCCCGGAGGCAGCGCCTCCGAACAATAGAGGGAAGCGACGAATGAGCGATACTGCCGACCGGGTGAAGAAGATCGTGGTCGAGCATCTGGGCGTCGAAGCCGCGTCGGTCACGCCGGAAGCGAGCTTCATCGACGACCTCGGTGCCGACAGCCTCGACATCGTCGAGCTGGTGATGGCGTTCGAGGAAGAATTCGGGGTCGAAATCCCGGACGACGCCGCGGAGAAGATCACGACCGTCAACGATGCGATCACCTATATCGACGCGAACCAGGGCTGAGCCCCGTCCGTGGCGTATCGCCGCGGGGTAGAGTAACGAGCGGCTCCCCGTCCCGGGCAACCCAGGGCGGGGGGCCGTTTCGCTTTTGACGAACGCTTGACGACAATGATGTGGAGATTGGCATGCGCCGCGTAGTCGTAACCGGGCTGGGCCTGGTGACTCCCCTGGGGGCCGACGTCGAAACAACGTGGAAGAATATCCTCGCCGGCAAATCAGGCGCGGGGCAGATCACGCATTTCGACGCGAGCGATTATCCCTGCACGATCGCGTGCGAAGTGAAGCCGGCCGACCACGAATATGGCTTCGATCCCGGCAAGCGTGTCGATCACAAGGTCCAGCGGCAGGTCGACGACTTCATCATTTACGGCATCGACGCCGCCGGGCAGGCGCTCGAGGACGCTGGCCTGACAGAAATGTCGGAGGCCGAACGCTATCGCGCGGGATGTTCGATCGGATCGGGGATCGGCGGCCTACCGGGCATCGAAAGCGAGTCGCTGGTACTCGCCGAAAAGGGCCCGCGCCGCGTCAGCCCGCACTTCGTCCACGGCCGCCTGATCAACCTCATCACCGGTCAGGTTCAGATCAAATACGGGCTGATGGGCCCAAATCACGCGGTCGTCACGGCATGCTCGACCGGTGCGCATTCGATCGGCGACGCCGCGCGGATGATCGCGATGGATGACGCCGACGTGATGCTGGCGGGTGGGGCCGAGGCGACGATTTGCCCGATCGGCATCGCCGGCTTTGCGGCGGCGCGCGCGCTCAACACCAGCTATAACGACCGCCCCGAGCAAGCCAGCCGCCCCTATGACGTCGGCCGCGAAGGCTTCGTGATGGGTGAGGGCGCGGGCGTCGTGGTCCTCGAAGAATATGAGCACGCCAAGGCGCGCGGCGCGAACATCCATTGCGAGGTGGTCGGCTACGGCCTGTCGGGTGACGCTTATCACGTCACCGCGCCGGAGCCGGAGGGATCGGGCGCGTACCGGTCGATGGAAATGGCGCTGAAGCGGGCCGG
>Ga0307517_10015605_pt1 | contig 10076 bp, 10 predicted proteins | sample 23_EM_MG_FD_194515 | JGI IMG/M metagenome (GOLD analysis project Ga0307517, IMG submission 194515) | Populus trichocarpa ectomycorrhiza microbial communities from riparian zone in the Pacific Northwest, United States - 23_EM | ecosystem: Host-associated > Plants > Roots > Unclassified | place...
GGAAGAAGTAGCAGAAGGAGAGTATGCGAACCTGGCTATTATCACCCATTCCCACGCCGAATTTGTCATCGATTTTGTAAATGTGATGCCGGGCACACCCAAGAGCAGGGTCAAGTCACGGATCATCCTCACCCCTCAACATGCCAAACGTTTCATGAAGGCCCTGACGGAGAACCTCAGCCGTTTCGAGGTGGCCAATGGCAAGATCCAGGACCTGGAAGAGGTCCAGCTGCCCCTGAATTTCGGCGGCCCCACCGCGCAGGCCTGATCCTTTCCGGATACCGGATACCGGATGCCCGGAGTGCTCCCGGCCGGCCCGTCGCTGTTCAGAGCATTCCCTGGTCCGCAAAGCTGAAGTAGCCGCTTTCCGTTACTATTATATGATCTAAAACTTTAATATCAAACAGGCTGGCCGCCTCCCTGATCTTTCGGGTCAATTCTTCATCGGCCTTGCTGGGGCTGGGATTGCCGGAAGGGTGGTTATGGCAGAGGATGAGGCTGACAGCTTCCTGTTCCAGGGCTTTTTTGAGGATCAGCCGGGGATCTACTACAGTGGCCGTGATGCCTCCCTGGCTGATGATCTCGACATGCCGGGCCCGGGAGGCGCGGTTCAGGAAAAGGACAGCAAATACTTCATGGTTATGATCCCTTAAAAAAGCCCGGAGATAGGCGGCTACCTGTCGGCCGTTCGTAATGACGGGCATGCTCTCCGGCCCGGGCGCCTGTCTGCGGCGGCCCAGTTCGAGGGCGGCTGCGATGGTGATGGCCTTTGCCTCCCCGATACCTTTTATTCGCATTAACTCATTGATAGACAGTCTTCCCAGTTCGTTCAGGTTATTTCGGACCATCTGCAGGATCTCTTTGGCAAGCTGCACGGCGCTCTTATCCCGGGTGCCAATGCGGATCAATATGGCCAATAATTCCACGTCGCTCAGCGAGCCGGGGTTTTTACGCAGTAGTTTTTCCCGGGGCTGGTCGTCCTTTGCCCATTCATTGATCGGGTAGTTTTGCCCTTGCATAAATCAAGTTTAGGTATTATTTTCGATTTTGTAAGAACAAGTTAAAATAACGGTATAAATGCTGCGTTATAAGCGGGATATATCCGTTATCGGACCCAAACCTTTGAAAACTTTTTAATCTGACATCCAATGAAACGATCCACATTTAACGCCATCGGTGGCTGGCAGCCATTCCTTTTTTGTATCGGCATGTATGTAGTAGCCCTGTTTTTCTCCATCTTCGTTTGTTCCTCGATCTTTTATGCGCTCAACACCCGGTCATCCGCAAAGGATACGGAGAAGACGATCGTCGTAGCCGCCCCTTCCGGCAAGGCGCAGCTGGCATCTGTCAACCACTAACGAAGCATGGTCATTTTTTACGTTTAAACGCCTCAAAAGCTTAGATATACCAGGAATTTCCGGCTATTGCCGGGAGGCCTGGTATATTTGTATTATCCGTTAATAATTATTTTAATGGGTCTTGCTGCTATTCTCTTTTCATTTATATCTTCGCCCATATTTTAACTTCACTATGCAGCATACAGCCAAGATTTTTTCCGGTACGGGTTCAAAATACCTGACTGAGAAAATAGCCCAGCAATTTGGTAATCCGCACGGTAAAATTACGATCCAATATTTCAGCGACGGGGAGATCCAGCCCATCTTCAACGAGAGCATAAGGGGCGATATGGTCTTCCTGGTGCAGAGTACCTGCGCCCCCGCTGAGAACCTCCTGGAGCTCCTGCTGATGATCGACGCCGCCCGCCGGGCTTCGGCCTATAAGGTGGTGGCCGTGATCCCTTATTATGGGTATGCCCGGCAGGACCGCAAGGACAAACCCCGGGTAGCCATTGGTTCTAAATTGATAGCCAATATGTTAGTGTCGGCAGGGGCGGACAGGGTCATTACCATGGACCTCCATGCTCCCCAGATACAGGGATATTTCGACATTCCCGTGGATCACCTGGACAGTTCGGCTATTTTTATCCCTTACATTGAGCAACTTAAGATGGAAAATCTTACCTTTGCCGCCCCCGATGTGGGAAGTGCCAATCGTATCCGGGAAATTTCCTCTTATTTCAATGCGGAAATGGTGATCTGCGATAAGCACCGGAAAAGGGCCAACGAGATAGCCAGCATGGTGGTCATCGGAGATGTGACGGATAAGGATGTAGTGCTGATAGATGATATCTGTGATACGGGCGGCACCCTGGCGAAAGCGGCGGGGTTATTGAAGGAGAAGGGGGCCAAGAGCGTGCGGGCCCTGTGTACGCACCCGGTATTGAGCGGGAATGCCTATGCCAATATCGAGAACAGCGTGCTGGAAGAGCTGGTGGTCTGCGATACGATACCGCTGAAACGTCCCAGCCCCAAGATCAAAGTGCTGAGCGTGGCGGGACTTTTCGCAGTGGCGATCCGGAATGCGAATGAGAATAAGAGCATTACCAGTCTTTTCATCCATTCGCAGCTGAGGAACAAGTAATTTTTAAACAGTTATATAATGAAGACGATTACAATCGAAGGACAACTCAGGACCGAACTAGGCAAACAAGCCACCCGCCAACTTCGCTCTGAGGGTAATGTGCCCGGTGTAATTTACGGGGGTGCAAAGGAAGTGAATTTTTCAGCTCCTGCGACATCTTTTAAGACACTGGTGTATACACCTGATTTCCAGCTGGCCGAAGTAAAGGTTGAAGGGAGATCCTACAGGTGCATTTTGAAGGACCTGCAATTTGACAAGGTCGATGATCAGCTGATCCACGTAGATTTCATGGAACTGGTGGAAGACAAGAAGGTGATCGCTACGATCCCTCTTAAATTCACCGGCGCCGCGAAAGGCGTAAAAGACGGCGGTAAGCTGATCACGAAGATGAAGTCGCTGAAGATAAAGACCCTGCCGAAGTATTTAAAAGAGAATATCGAGGTAGACCTCACCGAACTGGAACTGAATGGTAACGTACGGGTGGAAGACGTGAAAGACGCGAACTATGAGATCCTGAACTCTCCCCGTATCCCCATCGCATCCATCGTATTGACCCGTCAGCTGAAGCAGGAAGAAAGCGCTGCCGTCGCTACCCCTGCTGCGGGTGCTGCGAAACCGGCCGCCGGCGCTGCCCCTGCTGCTGCTGCAAAACCGGCCGCTGGTGCGAAACCCGCCGCTGGCACGAAAAAATAACGTATCTTGGCATTCGCGACCCGGTTATACTATTAACCGGGTTTTTGTTATTTCTAAACCCCCTTTATGGGCAAGTTTCTGATCGTTGGCCTGGGAAATATCGGGCCCGAATATGCAGGTACCCGTCATAACATCGGTTTTGAAGTAGTGGACGCCCTGGTGAAGAAACACGGGGGGCATCTCAGCGTAGAGCGGTTAGCCGAGATGGTGGAAATAAAGTGGAAGGCGCATTTGTTCGTATGCATTAAGCCGACGACCTTCATGAATCTCAGCGGAAGAGCCCTGAAGTACTGGATGGATAAGGAAAAGGTGGCGATCGGGAATGTCCTGGTGATCGTGGATGAGCTGGCGCTGCCCCTGACACGCCTCCGGTTGAGGCCATCGGGCACGCACGCGGGGCACAACGGCCTGCGAAGCATCCAGGAATCCCTGGGAACGGACGTTTATCCCAGGCTGCGTTTCGGCATCGGGAATGACTTCCCCAAGGGCCGGCAGGTGGATTTCGTACTGGGCAAATGGGACCCGGGGGAATTACCCCTGGTCGGGGTGAAGATCGACAAGTCGGTGGAAATAATCGAAAGCTTTGCCACCAGTGGAATTGAGCGGACCATGAGCCAGTACAATAATTTAGATTTTACGCTATGATATATAGTGGGGAATCTTTACTTTCGCATAATATAGCGTTCATACCCAACTAGTAGAAGTTTATATTCAATATTCCTATGTAAGTACCAGGGGGCCTTTTCAGGCCGGATGAAAACTGAATCTAGAATTTTCTATTTAAAAACCCTGATTGAATATGAAAATATTCTGTGTTGGCCGTAATTATGTGGCTCATGCCAAGGAGTTGAACAACGAAGTCCCGGATGAGCCGATCATATTTATGAAGCCCAAGAGCGCATTGCTGCAGGCACATACGCCTTTTTATTACCCGGAATTCACCAATGAGTTGCACTACGAGTGTGAACTGGTGCTGCGTATATCCAAGAACGGAAAATATATACAGGACCGGTTTGCCAGTAAGTATTACGATGCCGTGTCGGTGGGAATAGATTTCACCGCGCGCGATATCCAGAACGAGCTGAAGGAAAAAGGTCTTCCCTGGGAGAAGGCGAAGGCCTGGGATAATTCCGCCGCCGTGGGCAAATGGCTGCCGCTGCAGAATATCAAGAACAAGAAGGACCTTAATTTTTGCCTTTATAAGAACAAAGAGTTGGTGCAGCAGGGTAATTCCAACCTGATGATCAACAGCTTCGACAAAATAGTAGCATATATCTCTAATTATTTTTCCGTCAATATCGGCGACCTGGTCTTCACAGGCACTCCTGCGGGTGTAGGTGAATGTGTGGTGGGAGATGAACTCGAAGCATTCATAGAAGACGATAGTTTGCTGGCCATAGAAATAAAATGATCACTCCGGATATTCTGCTCAAGGCCTATGGCCTTATGTGTACCGCCAGGGAAATGGCTCTTACATATGAAAACAATCGCTCCGTTTGCAAATATGTCCATTCTACATCAAGGGGACATGAAGCTATCCAGTTAGCGACCGCCTTCCATTTATTACCCTGCGATTATGTAAGCCCGTATTATCGTGATGAAAGCATCCTGCTCGGATTGGGCTTTACGCCTTACGAACTGATGCTGCAGTTGCTGGCAAAAGGCGGCGACGCTTTTACCGGCGGCCGTGAATATTATTCCCATCCCAATTACAGGGGAAAGGACAAGCCTGTTATGATCCATCAAAGCAGCGCAACCGGCATGCAGGTCATTCCTACTACGGGTATCGCCCAGGGTATCGCTTACCTGGAAGGTATCGGATCGGCGCTGCTGAGAAAGGGTGAAGGCGGCCAGTCGCCCGTGGTCGTCTGTTCCCTGGGTGACGCCAGCATAACGGAAGGGGAGGTCAGCGAGGCATTTCAATTTGCCGTACTAAAAGAGCTGCCGGTCATCTATCTCGTCCAGGACAACGGATGGGGCATCAGCGTCCGCTCGGAAGAAGCCAGGGCGATGGACGCCTACGATTATGCCGGGGGCTTCCGCGGCATGCGGCGGCTGCGCATTGACGGGAGTGACTTCCTGAACAGCTATGAATCGATGGGCCGGGTGATCAACGATGTCCGCAATACCCGCCGACCTTACCTGGTCCAGGCGAAAGTTCCCTTGCTGGGCCATCATACCAGCGGCGTACGAAAAGAATTCTACCGCAGTCCCGAAGAGCTGCAGGAGCAGGCCTTACAGGACCCTCATCCTTTGCTGAGGGCGCGCCTGCTGGACCTGGGCCTGGAAGAGCAGCAGCTAAAAGATATAGAAAGCCGGGCAGCCCGGGAAGTAGCGGAGCAATTCGCCTCGGCTACCGTGGCCCCCGACCCCGATCCTTCGACAGTGGGGGATCATGTTTTTGTGCCTACCCCGGTGACGGAAGAAAAAGGCGAGCGCAGCCCGGCGGGCGGCAATAAGGTGCTGATGGTGGATGCAGCCCTTTTCGCCATCCGGGAGATCATGGAGGCCTGTCCGGAAGCGGTCCTGTACGGACAGGATGTGGGCCGGCGCCTGGGAGGGGTCTTCCGGGAAGCTGCTACCCTGGCCGAACAGTTCGGCGATCACCGGGTCTTCAATACCGCCATCCAGGAAGCCTATATCATCGGGTCGACGGTGGGCATGAGCGCCGTCGGCGTCAAGCCGCTGGTGGAAGTGCAGTTCGCCGATTATATCTACCCGGGTTTCAACCAACTGGTGACGGAGATCTCCAAGTCCTGTTACCTCAGCTGCGGCAAGTTCCCCGTGCAGACCCTCATCCGGGTGCCCATCGGCGCTTATGGCGGGGGTGGACCCTATCACAGCGGCAGCATCGAAAGCACGCTGCTGACCATCAAGGGGATCAAGATCGTCTATCCTTCCAATGCCGCCGATATGAAGGGCCTGATGAAGGCCGCTTTTTACGACCCCAATCCCGTCATTATGCTGGAGCACAAGGGACTGTACTGGAGCAAAGTGCCCGGTACGGAAGAGGCGAAGTGCATCGAGCCGGCGGCGGACTATATCCTGCCCCTGGGCAAGGGCCTGAGCGTATTACAGGCCGATGCCGGCAAGCTCCGGACAGGGGAGACCTGTTGCATCATCACCTACGGTATGGGCGTCTATTGGGCCAGGGCGGCTGCCAGGCTATTCCCCGGCCAGGTCGAGGTCATCGACCTGCGGACCCTCTACCCGCTGGATGAAGAGCTGGTCTTCGCCACGGTCCGCCGGCACGGAAAATGCCTCGTGCTGACGGAAGAACAACAGAACAATTCCTTCGCCGAGGCCCTGGCCTGGCGGATCTCCTCCAACTGCTGGTCAGAGCTGGACGCGCCGGTGCGGGTGGCGGGCGCCCTGAACCTTCCCGCCGTGCCCATGAATACCTTCCTGGAAAGCGCCATGCTGCCCAATGCGGAGAAGGTCGCCGCGATCATCGAAGAATTACTGGAATATTAGCGGGCTGCGGCCCCGTAGGACCTCCGGCAAACTGGCGCCTGTCGCATTCCTGTTGATCGCAGTGCTGCTCCTGGCCTCTACGATGCGGGCCTCTAAAAAAGAAACCCCGTCCTGCATGGTGGCTGAACGGGGTGGAATGGTGAATGGCTGCCTGGCGAACGGACCGCAGAAATAGCCATCAATATTTTGTCAGCTCGGGCTGTACTTCGTCGATATAGGCAAGGATCCCGCCTTTAAGATTATACAGGTTCGTGAACCCGAATTTTTCTTCCAGCTCCCGGATGGCTTTGGCGCTGCGTCCTCCCATTTTGCAATGCACGACCACTTTCCTGTCCCGGTCTATCTTTTCCGCATTCGCCGCTACGGTGGCCAGCGGTATCAGCTCCGCGCCGATGTTGACGATATCGAACTCATGTGGTTCGCGTACGTCGATCAGCTGGAATTTTTCACCCCGCACCTGCCAGTCATATAGTTCTTTCGCGGTAACCTCTTTCAGAGGTTTCTCTTCCACGGCGCGCATGCCGCAGAACTGTTCATAGTCGATGAGGCCGGTGATGGATGGGTTCTTCCCGTTGATGGGATTATCTTCCCGGCTGCGGATGTTAAAGGTCCTGCTCTCGAAGTTCAGGGCATCGAAGATATAGAAGCGACCTGAGAGGGTATCTCCCACCCGCGTGATCACTTTGATCACTTCCAGGGCCTGCAGGCTGCCGATAATGCCCGGCAATACGCCTAACACGCCGCCTTCCGCGCAGCTCGGTACGAGACCGGGAGGGGGAGGGGTAGGATAGAGGTCCCGGTAATTGGGGCCCCTGTTACCCTGCTCATCGGGATAATTGAAGACGGAGACCTGTCCTTCGAACTGGAAGATCGAAGCATATACATTGGTCTTGCCCAGCAGGACGGCGGCATCATTGACGAGGTAGCGGGTAGGAAAATTATCCGTGCCATCCGCGATCACATCATAATCCTTCATGATGTCCAGTGCATTTTGCGAGTTCAGGTGCGTATTGTAAATATTGAGGCGGATATAAGGGTTGAGGGCTTCCAGCCTCCTGCGTGCGGCCTCTACTTTAGGCTTGCCGATCTCGTCGACGCCGAAGAGGACCTGCCGTTGCAGGTTGCTGTCGTCCACGACGTCAAAATCCACGATGCCGATGGTGCCGATGCCGGCTGCCGCAAGGTAGAGCAGGACGGGACTGCCCAGGCCGCCGGACCCGATGACGAGCACTTTGGCGGCCTTTAATTTTTGCTGGGACTCCATCCCGAAACCGGGGATAATGATATGGCGGTTGTAACGGGCCAGCTCTTCTTTGGAGAAGCCGTGGGGCGCGGATGCTGCCGCTCCGGGCTCAGCGTCGGGGCTGCCTCCCGCGATGGCCGGAACGATGCTGATCACGGCGTCTTTCCCTACGGCAGTCCTTTCCTGCTGGAGGTTGCGGATATCGTCGTTGCCGACGAAGATGTTGACATAGGAGCGGATATTTCCCCCTTCGTCCAGCAAATGTTTCTTCAGGTCGGGAAAGTTCAGGGTCAGCTCCTGTACGGTATCGTGTATCGTGCCGGCGCCTACTTCCAGCCTGGCGGTATTATTGGTGAATTTCCTCAGCGGTGTGGGAATAATGACGGTTGCCATCTTTTGTAATCTTTATTGGTGAATTGATAATTGTGTTCTTGTTCCTATTCAGGTGAATTGATAGTCTGCTATTTTTTCTTCCTCGAATTGTTGTTCCTCATTCAGGAGCCAGGACCTCAGCGTGATGATCTCGTTGTTCAATACGGAGACGATCACGTAAGAGAAATAAGGCTGCGCTGCCTTGCGGTCGTGTTCCGATGGAATGGCCGGATGATTGGGATGCGAATGATAGACGCCCAGTAAGGTCCAATCGTGGTCCAGCGCATGCTGCTCCGCCGTCATATAATCGAGGGGTGAGATCTCGAAGCGGCGTGTTTTGTCGCCTTCTTTGGAATTGTCCACGACCAGTATGTCCAGGACAATGCGGGTGCCGTCCGTCTCTTCCCTCCCGAACAGGAAACCACAACATTCGTCGGGGAAGGTATTGACGGCGTCTTCGATCATGAGTTCTCTGACGGAAGGTTCGATGATGATCATGATGGTATTATTTTTTGTATGATTTCGCTGTATTTATCCGCATTGTCGGGGAAGACGGTGACGAGGGTCCCTTCTTCCAGCTGCCCGGCTATCTTCAGTGCGCCGGCCAGGTTGGCGGCGGCCGAAGGACTTAGCAGGAGGCCTTCATGGCGATGCGCGGCGCGGATCATTTCATAGGCTTCTTCCGTGCTGACCTCGTAATTGGCATCCGCCACCCCGGGGTCATAGATAGTGGGTACGACGGCCGTCTCCAGGTGCTTCCATCCTTCCAGGCCGTGCAGCGCATAATCGGGCTGCAGGGAAATAAGCCGGATGGAGCGAGTAAGCTCTTTCAGGCGGCGGCCGGTGCCGACGAAGGTGCCGGTCGTGCCCAGGCCCGCCACGAAATGGGTGATGCCGGGAAGCGCGCCGAAGATCTCCGGCGCCGTGGTATGATAATGCGCTTTCCAGTTATTCGGGTTCTTGTATTGATCGGCATAAAAATACCGGGCAGGCTCCTCTTCGGCCATCGCCCTGGCTACCTGCTGCGCCCCGTCCGTGCCTTCGAACCGGGAAGTGAGGATGAGACGAACGCCCAGGGATTCCAGGATCTCTTTCCTTTCACGGGAGGCATTCTCCGGGAGACAAAGGGCTACGGGGATCCCCAGCTGCTGCGCCACATGCGCATAGGCGATACCGGTATTCCCGCTGGTGGCGTCCAGCAGGGTATGGCGACGCGTCAGCTCGCCGCTCTCGATGGCCCGGCGGATGATATTATAAGCCGCGCGCGCTTTCACGCTGCCGGAGAGCTGCATCCATTCTTTTTTGGCGTAGACGGTTACATTTTTCTTATTGAACAGTCCCCTGATGCGGTGAAGGGGCGTGTGCCCGATCCTGCTTTCCAGGGATCGCACCGCCGGGATAAGGTCTGAGGACGCAGTAAGAGAAGTACTTGTTTCCATTATTCAGTTAAATGAGATCGCATAAAAAAAGCCCCACATCAGGTGGAGCTTATACTATTGTTAATTACAGTTTTAGTCAGCTATAAGAGGTCATCCTCCACCAAAATAACCATGGCTTGCTTACAACAGCAACAACAACAAGTGGTATGAGTGAATGCCTGGTTCATTTGATCTTGATAACTATATATACAACAAAAATAGTGGAATAGTTCTGAAATTCCTATAGTTATTTATCTTGCCCTTTCAAATGCAGGTTTTCGATAATAATTAAAAGCCATGGAAAAAACAGGGATCAACGGTAAGAAGTTAGCAGCCGAAAAAGCGCTGGAATTTATAAAGGACGGCATGACCCTGGGCCTGGGTACGGGCTCGTC
>Ga0307517_10015606_pt1 | contig 10075 bp, 9 predicted proteins | sample 23_EM_MG_FD_194515 | JGI IMG/M metagenome (GOLD analysis project Ga0307517, IMG submission 194515) | Populus trichocarpa ectomycorrhiza microbial communities from riparian zone in the Pacific Northwest, United States - 23_EM | ecosystem: Host-associated > Plants > Roots > Unclassified | place...
ATCACAAACCAAATCCCCCCAATTACATAACGTACAACATAAAAATCTGACTTGAAACTTCCTCGTGGGATCGACCCCTTGCTTGCTCTATACTATCTTGTGTGTTTTAAGCTAGGGTAATTAATTTATGCGACCGTGACATCGCAACACATGACCACTACAAATGGAATCATATCAACATTATTGTGGCCAATCTTCTTGATGATATATATAATATTGAGTGTTCCACCATTATCGACTAGGACCCTCTATACTAGTACACTAATGAAGTTTGTTGTCATGTACAAAGATTTTAAATGGTGACTTATTCCTAATATTATCTTAGGAAATGTAAGACTTGGTTATTGGTCAACCATAAATTCTAACTAGTTGATTTCAATGATCTCTATCTTTTTCTCTATATTGTCTTGACAATCATTATCTAGATAAGGCAATTGGCCAGGTTTGGCCTTAAAAGAGTAAGGAAGAGTGAATACCATATCATTAAATATGGTTTTATCATGGTTGTTCATCTCTATGTTAGAAGAATTTTTAAACCTAATATCTTTTTTATGTGCATTTTGATCATCTAATTGTTGCATAAAGATTCAAAATTCAGGATTTTTTCCCTTCTCCTATTGTGTACTATCATCCAAAAAGGTATTAGGGTTCTTACACCTGTGCCTAACAAGGATTAGATAGAAAAACATCACTTTCTTACTTCTTTCTTTGAGATTGCAGGACAAAAGGGAGAAGGAAACCTCAAGGGAATGGCTTAGGGTTCTTACACCTATGACTAACAAGGATTAGATAGAAAGATTGAAGAGAATGAGGCTGAAGGGGGATATAATTCCAAAACCCTTAACAAAAGAAATGGATGTATATGGATGAGCAAACCTTAACTAAGGACTGGTCAAGGGAGATAATGAAAGGAGATGACATGAAATGATAAAAATCATAATTGTGACCTTGTTAAACTCATAAAAACATACTTGAGCTGAAATAAAAATTCATGTTATGTTAATGTATTGAATGTGCATATATGATTGGAGAGCTTGTGTGAAAATGAAATGAAATGAAAGAATGTGCAGAATTGTGATCTTGTTAAAGCCCTAGAGGAATGCTTGTCTTGAATCGGAATTGATACTATGATCAATGCTTTAATTTTGCTTGTGTGATGAATGAACTTGTATAATTATAAACCAAAAGGATGGATATGTATTTATGACTTTTTATTATGAACATTCTTATGATAAAAAAAAATGATGAATTTCATGGCCAAATTAGGTAAAAATGGACATCAATGTTCGACCATTAGAAAAAGAGAGAACCATAAAGGGATTTGTAATGATAAACACCTTAGGGGAACCCTTGTGTAGTATGAAATTGTTATCAGTTTGTGTTGGTATATTGTCATGATGCAATTGAAAACATAAAATGAATGAGTGTGGCAACTCTAGGTGTCGGCCTTGAAGTGATGATTAGGGGAACCTTTGGAAAATGTACATATTGAGACTTGGTTGTGTGTTGCTTAATAACTTGTGATAATTTAGATGTGATTAGTGGCGTTCCATGTTCAGCTAGGTTGGGATATGTGGTAAGGGGGAAGCATAGCATAAACCTTATGCTTAACCTAGGGGAAAAGTAAAACCAGAAAAGACTTAACTGTTGCTGATGATTTCTGAATCGGTAGTGACATAGTTTCCGTTGACGATTCCTAGGTCGGAAGTGACTAAGTTTCGTTAACGATTCTTGAGTCAATAGTGGATTGTATTCGCTGATGATTCCATGTGTCAGCTGTGAAGTTTGTTTTCGTTGATGATTTTTGGGTCGAGAGCGACTCAATTTTCATTGATGATTTTTGAGTCAGTAGCGAATTATACTTTCACTGACGATTCCATGTGTCAGCCGCAACTCAATCATCGCTGACGATTTCTATGTCACCAGCGACTCAGTTTTGTTAACGAATTTTATGCTAGGAATGACTTAATTTTTGTGATGATTCAGCAGCGACTTAACTTGACCCAACTCAGCCCGAAACATAAGAATTAAAAACTAGGATGTTCGTGGGCGACCTACATTTAAAAATTAAGAGAAATGTCTTGATATGATGACTTTCATTGTACGATTATAAAATGTGTGGGATACCTGAATGTGGACATGTGTATTTTTGGGATATGTATGGTAATGGTTTATGTGATTTCTAAATGTGAATATACTAATTAATGATTATTTGATATGTCAGGAGGTGCGACTGGGACCGAGCCTTTGACTGGACGAGGACACTCCATAGGAGGAAATGGTAGGTGGTTTCCACCCTCTTCTAACATAATATAAATTTTTCAAAATGAATCCATTATGAAAGATCTATTACTAGCTTGTGGTGAATACTGAATTGTTCATGGAATATTTGATTGGGTATGATGATTAGCTTCGACTAATGCCATCCTAGATGGATGACCGAGTTGAGTATTATGATTAGCTTAAGTGGATGGTCGGGTTAAGTGTTGTGATTAGCTATGGCTAATGGCATCCTGATACGATCCAAGCACCAAAGGATCCATTAGAGGTTCTGGTTGGTCTAGTTATAAGGCTTAGAGCTAAAAGGTTCAACGAGGCTTTCAATGGACTTCTTCAAGATACGTGGGCTAAGATGTACTTCAAGAGGATATTAAATAATGAGGATGAAGCCATGATTAATCTTATTCATGCTCAAGAGAGGCTTGTTGGTGGAACCAAGACCATTACACAATGATTGGGAGAAGAAGACTAGATTCGGTCAGTTTGACCTTTCGTTATCTTTTTTTATCATAACTAGAGCTAAAGGTATAATTTTGAGGTGATTCTAGTTGGGCTAGAAACTAGACTTATATACCTTTACAACGGTATATGGCACGCCTTCTAATTCTTTAAGACAAGAGAGAACCATCCATTTGAAGTTGGGTTTGTTGCTGCCAGACAGAATACAGAAATAGCCGAACTTGTGTTATTAAATTAGTTGGGCTATTAAAAAATTTTATTTTATGAGGAAACACTTGTTTGGGTTTCATACTTGTTTATTTTAATTATTTTAATTAGTTTGGGCTAGTTTTAGCTTGAGTTGATTATTATTTAAATTGGATTTATATGTGACCCATTAGGAAAACTAGGGTTTTTGGTTTGGGGTATAAATACTCTTGAGAATAAGTTTCAACACAATTTTTTTGGCTAATAATATTCTAATTTTTGCAAACCTTTGGTTGTCAATCTTGGTTCTTGATTGAACTTTCAACTCTTCAAAGAATTGACCAGTATTTGTTGTGAATTTATACTCCTTTTGCTCGTCCTAGGTGTAGGCATTGTGATTGGGTTGGTTTATAGTCTTGATGCCTTGGAGCAAGTCTTCCATTGTGATAAGCTTATCCTATTTTCAGCAAACTTGATTAAATAGATCTTGGTTTCGCGAATTTCATTCAATTCCACTAGGGTTCGCATCAGTTGGTATTAGAGCAGATCTAATCACAGGTTATATCTTTCAATTTGTCTTTTGTTTCTTGATTTTTTCTTGATTAGTTTCAGCCACATATATTAAACAAAAATTAGGGTTCTTGCATCCTTTTGAATTGTTGAACACAAAATCATAAGGTAGTGTTCTTGTTGAATTCTTGATCTTGCCGCAATATATACATAAAACAAATGTGTGTTCTTTAATTTTTTTTTCTTGATTGCCGACTTGGTATACAAAAAATGAGGGGGGCTTGATCTTGAAAATTTAGATTGTTGCAAAAAAAAAAAATCAACATTCTGGAGTTTGGCAAGAGATAGGGAAAGAAAATTAGACAGTAACAGTTCAATGTCTAGACAGTAACAGTTGGACAGTAACAATTCGAGATTTAAATAGTAACAGTTCAAATATATATTAAGGAATGATAACTATGGTTGGACAAAGAACGACAATATTAATGGGTGTAATGAGAAAAAAGTAAATATAAAGAAATGATTGAAAGAAAGACTTATTGGGTGTTGATATGGTTATTATAAAATATATCCTTGAATGACGAAAATTTATGAGATAAACCTGTGATTCGCAGGAGGGACCATAGGCGTGGTGCAGCAACAGCAGCAGGGGAGCACGAGTAGAGCTTCTATTGTAGGTAGGTGATCCGCACCTATACTTTCTAGTTAAATTCCATGGTTTAATATGTTACTGATGTGAAATGTGAATTACCGAATGTTGGATATTAGGTAAAAGGAGGAAAGTTTGCGTAATGATATCGATATTTTGGATAATATTCTGAATGTATGTGTATTCAAGGTGAAAGGTTGTTATGTGAATTGCCAAGTGATGAAATTATCGCTGACAAAGGAAATATAAGAAGTGTGATTTGGGGCGTGAACTAGCATACATTTAGTGTATGTTAGGATCCCGGGTAAGGGGATTGCCATGTTTGGACTAGCATACATGTAAACCCCCGGTTATAATTTTTCTAGGTTATTAAAATATGAGAAATTTAACCAATAGTAGAATGGGTTAAATTAAATTAAAGAAACCTAAATCAAGATAAAAATAGTGAAATTAATGAAATGAAAAGTGAATATATTACTAAATTGTTGAAAAGAAAAACATTTGTGGGAATAAAATGAATACGTATGACCAACAGAGGTCAATATTCAAATAACAGAAGGTTAGGATTTTATGTACAAAAGTTAAAAAGGGGTGGGGATAAATATGCAATTAACAAGATGCTATAAATATCATTCTATTTTCTCTCTTGGAGTGATTGCAAGAGCAAGAGAGAGTTTAGGGAGAGGCTGGAGAGAAGACATGTTAATGGCAGAAAATCCGATAGCTATAATTCCACCTTTCACTGTTGGATCAGAACAATATTCGTAAATGTTGTTCCCCTCCATGTAGTGTACATTTTCACCGGAGGGATCTTCTATATCACTCCCCGTTTAAGAGATATCGTAGGAGGAAAATTTCTGGGAAAATACACTTCTAGACAGTCTTCGTCGCCGACTGTTTTCTCCTCTGGCCACCGTTGGATCGAGCTATAATTTGGATATGTTGTTCATCAGTATAGAAGTTGTGCTTCTCGCACAGTAGGTCTGCAAATTTGAGGTCAGTTCGGTTAAACCCATGTTTTTGGAAATTTCACCATTTGATGAAGTTGATATTTGGATATGTTATACTCATAATAATGGGTTATAACTTAACCGTATGGATTGTTTGGAATATTATTCGTTTGTTATTTATGGTTGATTGAAACTGTTGTCAAAATTGGTTTTTTGTGAACTAAAACAACCATAAAATTAAAAGGAAATGGAGCATTAGAGAGACTTACTTTTTTTGGAGACTTTAGGGCTGTTGTGACAGCCCTAAAAGTGTATGTTTTGGGGGGGTAAATACCTCTCCAAAATAAAATAAAAAATGTATAAGGTTATTGTGCTTGTTATCCTAATTTATAAGGACAACTCAAATTGATATAAAAAGCCGGCCACATGAGTGAGGGCAAGGAAAGTTAGCTGACCATATGAAGAGCAAAGAGGAAAAGGGGGAAATTATGGTTTTCCTTAATGAATTTATTATAATAGGTTGTTTTCTTTATGTGAATGTGTGTATGAATTGAATGAAATTAGCATAAAAAGCATGAGGGAACTCTTGGTTCCTTAAGGCCATGCTTTCGGTCAATTAGGCATCAAAAGGAGAGGATGTTTAATTTGATAGCTTGATGACGTGTGGTTAATTGTGTCAAAATGAGAAAAAGTTAAATTGTGGATGTTGTGTGTAAAGGGAAAGGTTGATGAATCTGGACAGATTCATCTCCTGAGTTTTGGAGAGAATTCGAGTAGGAGGATAAGGGAATTAGGATCAGGTTCCTTCATAGTAATTGTATTTTTAGATGTTAGCTAACTAAGGAAATTGGTCTTGCTTAATTTGGAACGTAGAACTCCAGTTATGGGTCACAAACCGAGACTGGATCATGACTTTGTAAGGCAGCAGGACTGATTAGTTGATGAGCAATTTTGATTGTCTTGGGGGCAGACCTGGGTTCTCTTTCCTATAAAGAACTTGTAGCCTCGTGACTTAGCTTTCCAACGAGACCAATCTCGCTTGAAACAGAGTTCTATAACTCTAGATATATTTAAAAATATGAGGAGAGGTCGGACAGTAACAGTTCAATTTCTAGACAGTAATAGTTGGACAGTAACAGTCCAATGTTTGTTGAGGAGCAATTTTGACTGTCTTGGGGGCCGAACTGGGTTCTCCTTCCTACAGAGGACTTGTAGCCTCATGTCTTAGCTTTCCAACGAGACCAATCTCGCTTGAAACGGAGTTCTATAACTCTAGATATAGTTAAAAATCTGAGGAGAGGTCGGACAGTAACAATTCAATTTCTAAACATTAACAGTTGGACAATAACAGTTCAATGTTTGTTGATGAACAATTTTGACTGTCTTGGGGGCAGAACTGGGTTCTCCTTCCTACAGAGAACTTGTAGCCTCGTGTCTTAGCTTTCCAATGAGACCAATCTCTCTTGAAACAGAGTTCTATAACTCTAGATATAGTTAAAAATATGAGGAGAGGTCGGACAGTAACAGTTCAATTTTTAGACAGTAACAATTGGATAGTAACAGTCCAATGTTTGTTGATGAGCAATTTTGACTATCTTGGGATCCGAAATGGGTTCTCCTTACTACAGAGAACTTGTAGCTTCGTGTCTTAGCTTTCCAACGAGACCAATCTCGCTTGAAACAGAGTTTTATAACTCTAGATATAGTTAAAAATCTGAGGAGAGGTCGGACAGTAATAGTTGAATTTCTAGACAGTAATAGTTGGACAGTAACAGTCCAACGTCTAGACAGTAATAGTTGGAGATTTAAACAGTAACAGTTCAAATATAAAGAAAGGAATGATAACTATGGTTGGTCAAAGAACAACAATATTAATGGATGTAATGAGAAAAACATAAAATATAAAGAAAGAAATGATTGAAAGAAAGATTTGTTAGCTGTTGATATGATTATTATAAAACATATCCTTGAATGAGAAAAATTTATGAGATGAGCCTGTGATTGCAGAAGGGACCACTAGTGTGGTGCAACGGCAGCAGCAGGGGAGCACGAGTAGAGCTTCTACTGCAGGTAGGTGACTTTCACCTTCCTTTTTAATAACGTTGAATAATGAAATACTTTATCATGAATGTTATCGTATTGTGTTAATTCAGATATCAGATTGCCAAATGCTTAAATGTTGATAAATGGTTGATTAGCTTCGGCTAATGGCATCTAAAGGGATGACCGGAACAAACGATTGATTAGCTTCGGCTAATGGCATTCGAATAGATGACCGGGACAAACGAATGATTAGCTTCTGCTAATTGCATCCGAATGGATGACCGGGACCCGAGAGAAATGAATGATTAGCTTCAACTAATGGCATCCGAATGGATAACCGAGACAAATGAATGATTAGCTTCGGCTAATGGCATCTGAAGGGATGATTAGGATAAACGATTGATTAGCTTCGGCAAATGGCATCCGAATGCATGATCGGGACAAATGAATGATTAGCGCTTTGTGTTAAGCGGAAATGATCATAATTGATCTTATGAAATCTTGAATGGAGGTTGATAATGGAAGAGGAAAAGGTTTCTAATGAAAACCAGAAGGGAGAAGTGAATAAGATATGAATGCATGTTTGTCTTTTTAAATTGTTGGATATTTGTGTTGCTATATTATTGTGATTTTCATGTTTCAATAATATGTATTTTGTTTCAGGACCATAGCATGCATGACAGGAGTAAATCCTAGCTTATGTTCACTTTTTGTAGTCTAGGTTATAGAGAGTATACCCTTGTATTCTGTAATATTACAAATTTTATATAACTTAATTTCTATAATTGATGTTTAAACTTGAATAGATGAACTAAATTCTGAAATTCATATAATCATATTTCATGTATGCGTGTTTATCCCATTTATTCCCCTATAATGATATTTGTTGTTCAATGTATGTTATATATGTTGTGGTTGTGATGATGATGATGATGATGTTTGTGGGATTGAGACCCAGGATGATTGGGTCATGATTGAGTTATGAGATGTAAGATATTAGAAGTGTAAACACGGTACATGTTGATAACTTGGGACCTTCTAGTATAGGGGAGACTCTACCGAAATTTCGGTGGAAATTTTGGTAGGCTTTTATATGAGAACTGAAATAAAAAGAAAAAAAAATTACTCCTATTTTTATGTACCAAATCCTAGGAAAGTAACTATAAACACATATGAAAGTGTGGGGCATTACAATACATTTAGTGTATGTTAGGATCCCGAATAAGGGGATCAATCATATATTGGCTAGCATACATTTAGTATATGTTAAAATCCCGGGTAAGGGGATCACCATGTATTGGCTAGCATACATTTAGTGTATGTTAGGATCCCGGGTTACATTTAGTGTATGTTAGGATCTCGGGTAAGGAGATCACCTTGCATCGACTCCTACAGGGTGATGATGATACTAGTGAAATTGGTATCGGTAATGTGTTAAGCGAAAATAATCATGATTGATCTTATAAAATCTGGAATGGAGGTTGATAATGGGAGAGGAAATGGTTTTTAGTAGTTGAACGAGAAAGAGTTTCTAATGAAAAAACAAAAGGGAGAAGCGAACAAAATATGAATGCATGGTGCCCTTTTTAAATTGTTAGATATTTGTGTTGTTATATTTATTGTGATATTCATATTTCAATAATATGTATTTTGTTTCAGGACCATCGCATGCACGATAGTAGTAGATCCTAGCTTTTGTTCACTTTTTGTAATCTAGGTTATAGGGAGTATACCCTTGTATTTTGTAAACATGGAAATGTTTGTATATTTTAATTTGTATAATCAATGTTTAAACTTGATTAGATGAACTGAACTCTGTAGTTCATATTACCATGTTCCATGTATGCGTATTTATATTTTTATCCATCTATAATGATATTTGTTATATAATGTATATCATAAATATTGTGGTTGATATGTATGATGATGTTTGTGGGATTGAGACCGAGGATGATTAGGTCGGGATTGAGTTAGGAGATGCGGGTTATTAGAAGTGTAAACAGGTTAAATGTCGATAACTTGGGACATTCCGGTATAGGGGAGACTCCGTCGAAATTTCAGTAGATTTTAATATGAACACCACGAATATATATAGAAAAAAAAAATTTAATTATTCTGTTTTTCGGTTGAAATAAGATTGTTGTTTTTATCCCGGATCGGGGGATGTTACATAAAATATTGTGTATTTTGTCAAACAAGTGTACTAGCTCTGAAATTTTACCATCGTATTTATTTTGTACTTGATATCTTTAATACCTGAGGGTGTACTCTACTGTGTAGTTTTACACCCTCCAATTATTAAAGTCTACATCTAAACCCTAATATAAATTGAACAAAATGAATGATGAAGGGTTTTTGATATTTTGACCAAATCATAACGGATAATCATAAACTAGTTATGATATCTATTTTTTTAAAAAAAAATATGAGAAAGATATCATTTTTTATTTTTTTATGAAAACATGCTTGGAAAACCTTTAGGATTTGGTCGCATACTTGATATCTTTAATACCTGAGGGTGTACTCTACTGCGTCGTTTTACACCCCCCCAATTATTAAAGTCTACATCTAAACCCTAATATAAATTAAACAAAATGAATGATAAAGGGTTTTTGACATTTTGACCAAATCATAACGGATAATAATAAACTAGTTATGATATCCATTTTTTTTTTGTAAAATATGAGAAAGATATCATTTTTTATTTTTTTATGAAAACATGTTTAGAAAACCTTTAGGATTTGGTCGCATACATGAAAATAAAATATTTTTTTGTTTTTTTTTTTTTGTTTTTTGATAGAGGAAATTAATTTAAAAAATTTGAGACTTTTTAAAAAAAAATTTATAGAAATGTTTTGGAGAAAACTAGGTATTTTAATATTGGATCTATATGTCACAGTGTAAATATATAGCCCAATATTGTCTAAAATTGATAGAAAAACATGCAAGAAAATCATAAAAAATTTTAAATGACTTTTGAATTTTTTTTAAAACATAT
>Ga0307517_10015607_pt1 | contig 10075 bp, 8 predicted proteins | sample 23_EM_MG_FD_194515 | JGI IMG/M metagenome (GOLD analysis project Ga0307517, IMG submission 194515) | Populus trichocarpa ectomycorrhiza microbial communities from riparian zone in the Pacific Northwest, United States - 23_EM | ecosystem: Host-associated > Plants > Roots > Unclassified | place...
AAAAAAAAATTACCACATGGTACCTATGTAGATCAAGACTCTTTAATTGATTGGTGGGTGCCATGATCCTAATATTGTGAGTGATTACTAATAAACTAATTTGTAAATGATTGTTGGTGAATTTTGACCTTCAAATGAATAGAAATGCTTTAGATTTACAATTGTGTATGTATTTCTTTTTATCATGAAAGAGAATTCGGATAGAAAATATTTTCTCGCTCTTCATATTGTTAGTTATATTTAATCTTAATTTAATTATATATCGGGGCAGAATTAGGGGGGTTGGTTCTTGTAAGGAATTTTTTGATATTCAAGTTATAATTAATAGTAATAAATTGAGTTATTAATTAATATCTCATCCGTCTATATTTGTAAATTCAAATAATAGTAAATGGAAACAATTACTTTCTTAAATAGTCAAATTAATGTAATTATTGTGAGTTTTCTTTTTAAAGTCATTTCTAACTTTTACCATTATCAACATGAGAAGATTAGAAGAAACATTTTGAGTTGTAGAAATAATGGAATGGAAAGAGATTTTGAGTTTGATTATACCATTTTGTTTCTCACTTTAAAGTGATTATTTCTTAATATCAAATTTATTTAATTTTAAATAAATGAGTTATGTAAACATACATATTATTTTTTAAATTAAATTAATCATAATAATTACCCAATTATTACCATAGAAATGAAAAATAACATATATATATATATCATCTTCTACTTGTATTGCTAATTTTTGGATTTTCTAGTATCAATTTTGATTTACCTTTTTATAAGGAGATAATATCTCAATATGCAACAAGTTAGATTAATCATATTTAAGTTTGAGACTTGCATTGAAAGAAAAAAGGTTAATTGAAAAGTTCATTTAAAACCAATATGAATGTTAATCCTTACTAGAAGAATAATTACATTAATTTATCTCTCTGGAAAAGTGATTTGTTCTATTTAATTTATATCATTAGTATAATTGATGATTTTTTTAGATACGGATTAATGATATAATATATTGACTAATGACTCAAAATATAACTCGTAAAATATCATTAGTTATAGCTTGAAAAACATAAATTTTATCGAGTAGTTATACCAAAACAACATATTAGAAGCAATTGGCATTCAATTAAGAAAATATTAAAAGTTAAGCAACAAAATACACTCCTATTATCAATATCATCCCAATATTATTTATAGCGCACTCTCATTACGGAGCCAAGCTTGTTGTTGGGCCCATAGGAGTAGCTCTTGAGATATTTGAGTTAATATTGGGACAAGTCAGTTTATCAAGGAAATTAGTTGTTTCATTGCTTTACAGATGCAAACAGTAAAGTATTTGTAGGTTCATTTGAGACACCTTACCAATTATAATTAAATTATAAAGAAACTAAAAGGGATGAATCGAATGATGGTTCCTTATAGCCAAACCCCAGCTAGAAGAAACCTAAAAGAGACCTAAAAATAGTATATTAAGAATTATCTACTTCGTTATCCAGTGTGATTTTTTTTATTTGACTATAAAAACTCTTCGTATAAACTCGTTAATTAAAACGAAGTTTTCTTTTGAAAAGATGCATCTTCACTTTGACTTGATAGATTAAAAAATAATCTAATAAATTTTCCTATGATCTAAAATTTAAACCCAAGAATTCAATAAATTGTATGTAATTATTTATTGGATTTTAATTTCTAACCTCATGAAATTGTGAAAAACTTCACATAAAAATTTAGCTTTCTACTAGCTGCGATCTTGGATCAAGATATGTGAGTTTATGTCTGGGTCAAGTTATGTGGGCTTGATTATGGGCTTGGTTATTGGCTTGATTGTTCTTGAAAAAATAAGTCCATCATGGAAGGAAAGACTCTCCAATTAAATCAATATGTTTACGAGAGAAATAATGTGCGAGAGAATTGAGAGAAAATATAGTAAGTTGTGAAAATTATCCCTTTGTTTTTACCTGATAACCCGAGGTTTTTATAGATATTGGTAATATTCACCTCGAGATGTAGATAGTTTCACGATTGGTAAAAACATTGATGCTCATTATTGGTTGTAGTTCCTACAATACTTTTGGTGAAGAGGTTGGTGGATGTCAACAACATGTTAGCTAGAAATAATTATTGGTTGAGGAAGTAGGTTGTTGATATGTATGGAAAGTGATTCATCTTTTTACTGTCAACCCGTTAGTTAGAAAAAGTGTATACTTATAGAGAATATGTCAATTGATCATAAAAAAATATTATGTGTGGGTAGTGCAGTGAAAAAATATTTCAGTGTGTGCATAATAGACACTCTATTGATGAGGAAAAAAAAGAGAAGTAGAAGTTGTATGAGAAAGGAGGAGAGAGAATATGCCAGAAGAAAAAAAAAGTAAAAGTGGGGAAGGAGAGAGAGTGAGTGGTTGTTTGGGTCAAAGCTCAAACAATAATTATAAAAAAAAAATTGTTTGGGTTGAAGCCGAAATGAATCTTCATAATTTTTTATATGTCTAATGTATGTATTAGACATGCAAGACGAATGGGTGCACCGCTGTCTTTGAGTGGCACTTTCAGCCCACTCTAGCCATTTATAGAGATATTTTGAGGTTTCGTAAGGTTTGTCTCATTGATATTTTCTTAACGATATCAAATGCATCAAAATCAGAGTTTGTGTTCTTAGTGGCTTTTTCTCTCTCATTTCTCCTTTCATTCCTCTCTCCTTTCTCCTCTCTCATGCCATTTCAGCATTGTAAATGAAAAAGCACGCACAATGGGTGTGAAAAGTGCATGGAGTGAATTAAAATTATACAAAGATGAAGAAAGGTGCATTTTTTTGTGCATAGTGTAAAAGTGGGAGAAGATGCCTCTGGTCCTGTTTTTATTTCACTCTGTTTTCGGTCAGGGCTAAATGGATTGGTTTTTTTTTTTTTTCACCATGATAAGTGTTGGTCAGCAAAAACAAAAGATGTACCTGGGTTACAATATATGTTACTGATTATTAAATAAAGACAAAGATTATTGGTTTTATTCCTTGAGGCTATAGGATCAAATGTGATTTATTAACGAGATACATTGAATTTAATTTCGAAGCATAAAATATGTTTTTGCCAACAAATCAGAATTAGACATCTTACTGCTGAAGCCAAGACTTCGGAGACAGAAGCCTCTAAAGGGAGTGAGCTAGGTTCTAGATCTCTTGGATCTCAGGGACTCTGAGGAAGTGCTTTTTTCTGGTCAGGGGGACTTTCCTGGTTCATCATAGTCTACTAGTTCGAGGACTGTTGTCCGCCCTGGCAGCTGAAGCAGAACGAGCTCTTGAGAGCTCCGGATTAAACCTCTTTACGATGCATTTTGTAAGTTATGCCGTCCTTTGTTTTCATGCTAGTAATTTGTGATGAGTAGATGATGCAAATTCTATTCAGAATATAAACACGCATGCTCTTTTCCCTTCAAAAGTCTATTCCATATGATATCCTTTCCCAACTTACCATTGCTTCCTGCCTATATATGGGCCCATTCTAGGTTCAGGTTGCTGGACTTTGCCAAAGAAACGTCAGCTACGTTGCCATCTCTTGATATCTCAAGTTAATCAGTGGTGTTATGGTAGGCATTATATGAGGTTGTCTCTGCCTCTTTGAACTATTTTGAGTGGAAAAATTCTTGGGAGGAGTCAGAGCATCTCCGTCTATCATATTGATTTTTTTAAAATTTAAATCTTTTTTTTATGTTTTTAGATTATTTTAATATACTTATATCAAAAATTATTTTAAACACAATGTTACAATTATTTTTTTTATTTAATAAATAAAATGCCCTCAAAACATAATAGCATGTCATTTTCTCTTTTCTAAACACAAATGTTTGTATTGGCATTTTATAAAGCACCACATGACGTTTTTTTCCCTTCTCTATTCCTGTAATTTGTTTCTACAATTGCAATATTGCAATGACAAACTTCTTATATATATCTGGCAGCTTAGGTTAATTGGAATTAATTGGAAGATCAAAGGATAGCAGATTGGATCTTTACCACACTAGTTTACTTTCCAGTGCATTAACACCTGAAAATAATGGGCAGAGCCCATTAGAGTTTTAGAGACCTAAGACAGGAGAGGGCAAGAACCCGATAGAATAAGGAGATGAAGCTCCGCTCTGCATCTATCTACTATGTAGGGCCTAGACTAGAAGGGACATAAAGCCAATCGGGGGCCAAAGCTTTGCTCATAAAACTGAACACCTGATTTAAGATGAAAGAACAAGGGGTTGAAAGATGTCGATTACTTTTGCCGCTTCACAAGTGAGACTCCATCACCTTATCACTCAAAGTTGTTAGACCAGCTAGCTTAGGATTGATACTGAAGAGGCATCTAAAGCCCTTTAAAGAGAAGAGTACTAGAGTTGAAGGTTTGAGATAAACTGGAGAACTTCATCACGACATTGTTCATCTTCAGATTGCTTTTTTCTCTGTTTTTTTTTTTGGGGTAAGAGGATGGTGGCCAGGGCTCCATTGGTTTCAGAAATCAAGGGCGAAGTGGATCCAGTTTGGGGATAGAAATACCAATTACTTTCATGGAACTACAATTATTAAAGAAAAGGAAATCAAGTGGAGGCTCGCAAGGATGATGATGGCTGCGTGGGTTTGGAATTCTATTGTTACCTAATTTGGGGTTTTTCCTAAGCTAAGGTTCTACCTAAACTTCAACAACAGGACTAGTTTGTTTTTCTAAATCCAGAATCAGTCAGTATTCTAACTGATTTCGCATATGCAAATGAAGAAAATTTGTTGGGTTTTTTTTTAATTCACAACATGCCTTGGGTTTTTAAACTTGGGCATGAGAGAAAAGGGTGTGCGAAAGATAGAGAAATCTTCGCTTTAAGAGAGAGTGTTAGATGAGTTATTTAATTGATTTTTTTATTTAATATATATATAAGGATAATTTAGTTATTTTATTAAATTTAAAATTTTTTGTTAATTCAGGAGATAAATAATAATTTTTTAAACATGGAAAATAAGTGTAATTTTAACCAAACTATAAGATATTATAAGTAATTTCTCTTATAATTTATTTATTTTTTGTAAAAATGCTTACTGGTAGTGTATAAATTTCCTTCTAAGATTATAAAAGTAAATTACATTTGTCCTTGGTAAGACTTTATGTTTCTTTATGGGCATTCAGATATAATTGAGTTCTTGAATAAGTCCGAGTAACATAACTTCTCTTACTTGGTATCATAACCAACCATTTATCTAGTTCAGATGTATGTAAACACACAAGTTAGAAATTTATCAAAAAAGATAAAATTGAGGTTATTTGGGAAACTAATAACATGTTATAATCTAATAATGGAATTACTACAATAATATAATCTAAATTCAAATAATATTTTAGTAAGGATCAAATAACATTTTCTAATGACTAAGGTCGAAGTATTATTGGTAGTAAAAATAAATTTTTATGAGGATGAATTAAGAGATGAAACATTAAAATCAAATGTCATATGATATGTAGTACTATAATTAAATTATATGTGCATTAATAGAAATAAGTGCAGAATATTTGAAAACTTATCACTATTATTTGTAACTACTACAAATACTGAGGATTTTTCAGCAACATCTTTTATTTTTGTTTTAATAATTGTTGTAGTTGAGGTCATCTTGAAATTCTTCTTTCATGAATCATAAGTATGATCCCACCATTTTAGATGTCCCACAAGCTCGTAACACCAACTTTTATTATGTCTCATTTGATTTCAATGATAGCATTTACAAGTAGACTTGTTAACACCATTATTGTTTTTACACTGGTGGCCTAGTTCAATTTGCAATTATTATTGTAGTCTTATATGCTTTGAGTGACTAAGAAACTACCTTTTTTCCGTTCATTATCATTTTTAAATTCTACTAGATACATGTAATAATTATCTTTCATCTTATAGTAAAAACCAAAGGATTTTCAAGTTGTAGATGATGGAATGAGATTCTCATCAATCATAATCATAATATCATTACAAGTATCATCTAACTTTACTTCCATCTTCTTCATATACTCTTTAATCCTCTTCACATTGGTTTCATTCCCTTTTGACTCTTTTTTCTACTCATTTGATGACAAGATCATCCATGATTCCCTTCTTCACATTCTTTTAACCTATAGAGAGTAAGTGTCTCTCCCCCATAATTAATTCAACATCAAGTTTCACCATTTTCTTCATAATATCTACCATTTCTTTGTAGTGTTTAGCTTGATCGGAAAGCTTGGTAACACAAATGAATTTCTCATTATGTTTTGATGAATCAATGTCTAGAGTTGATCTTTCTCTCTCTAATTTAGAATATTCAAGTCAATCACAAAAAAAATAGTTTTCCCTCACTTTGTATGAATCACAAAATTATGATTACTATTCATAACAAAAAAAACACTAGTTAGGCTACTCCAAATCGAATATCCATTTGTTTAGATTATAGAACCTTGTGTCATGAACGTGCTAATAAAATTTCAACTTAATCAGACCACGAACAACTCTTATCGAAGCATTTAATCAATCTTCAAAATTATTGTTCGAGAAGTTATGAGTTTTATCAAATCTTATTATTTTTTCTAGAAAATCACACCCATACACAATATGTTTCTCTTAATTTATCAAAGATAGTAAGATTAAATGTGATTTTTTCCTTTGAAGGACTCAAAGACTTTAAAAGGGGGAGGGGAAATCAGACAATAATTAGAAGAAAAAAAAGCTAGGGATTTAAGGATTTCAAAAACTTAGCTTTAATACCATGTTTTCAATAGGAATAAAATACTCTTCTAATGTTCTTATTTAGAGAATGAGGAAGCAAAAATATGTATACAATACTAGCTAAGCTAATTTAGAAAACTAATTATACAGGAAATTAAGAACCTATTAGTAAAAAAATTAACTTTAAATCCATGTACATGAAATCAAAAAATCTCAACAAATATACCTAGTCTTACTTCAACTTTTTAGAGCATAACATATAAGCATAAGTAGCTTGATACAAAACCCAAAACAAATGTGAACATGATGTCTAAAAAAAAGAAAAAAGAAACCAAGGCTTTCACTAAAAATGCAAGAGAATGTCAAAAGGTTCAAAACATTACGTCAAACTTAAATACTTTGAGGGGAAGAAGAAGATGATTTAATGGTCCTGGCATTGTCATATGGGACATGGTTTGTTTTGGTTATTTAAACAAATTATTTCCAAGTTTATTTGGAAAAAAAATTGATATTTTTAGTTTTCAATGTGATGTTTGTGAACTGGCAAAGAACCATCGTGCTTCATTTCTAAAAGTTTATTTAAAAACCCACATTTATTTATAATTATACATTATGATATTTGAGGTCCATCAAAGTCACTACTTGGAGTGGATTAGTTTGTTACCATTTTGATGACCATACCAGGATGACTTGGATGAGCTTGATGAAATTCAAAGGTGAAGTAAACATGTTATAATGGCCCAAGTTTAGGTTTTGTATAATTATAATGGGGGAGAATATCATAGTTGAATTTTAGTACAAGGCACAAGTTTAGGTTTTCTATAGGTATAATAGGGGAGAATATCATAGTTTTGAACTTCAATAATATTTGGAAGCATATGGAACTATTTATCAAAATACTTGTTCTAATTATGATATTTTAGACATAAACTTAGATTCTAGAGGTAACGATTCACAAGCTAAAAGGATAATAAAAAGAAAAAAAAGAAAGAAAGTGAATTGGATTTGAGTGATATAATCTTGGACTAAAGTGGTGATGAACACCCAAATACTGAAGATATGACACTAACAAATGCTTTGTTCAAGTTAGAGTCCTTCACAATTGACATACCAAACTAATCATTTGTTGAAGATTTTTCTGACTTGGTATTTGAATCAATCAGAAAATTATCAAATTATCACACTAGAGGTATTCTTAAACCCATATATAAACCCAAATTTTTTAGTAAATTCAGATATCCTATGAGTTATTATATGTCTAGACATTATTTTTTATAATTAAATCTTTTATTCTTAATTCAATTATAGTATTCATTCCTAATAGTGTATAAGAAGCCTTAGTTGATCCAAGGTGGAAAGCAGCTATGAACGAAAAGATAAAATCTTTTGTTAGAGAATAATATAAATCATATCCTGAAACATCATCTAATAGTTTAAACTTTTGAGTTAAATTGGTTCTTTGACATGGTATCAAAGCTTTGATGACTAAGCGGTTACGAGTTCGAATCTCATCATTCCTATTTATTTAATAAAAATTAAGCACAAGATAATGCAAGTTTGTGCAAGTTTCAAGCCTAAAGGGCTTTCACTTAAAAAGGTTTGTTAGATAATAATATAAATTATATCTTGAAACTTTACCTAATAGCTTAAGCTTTTGAGTTGAATTGGTTCTTTAACATCCTTATAAAAAATAAAACTTACAAACTCATTCATCCTCAAACAAGAAAGAAACTAGTTGGATGTCATTGGATTTGCATGGTAAAGTACAAGCCCAATTGCATAATTGAATGCTTTAAAGTAAGACTGGTGGAATAAGGTAACTCTCAAACCTATAGGATCGATCACATTGAGTCTATTGTACCTGCAATCGAAATTAACATAATTCAAGTCTTATTATCTTTATTTGCAAACTTTAATTGGCCATTACAATAACTCAATGTGAAGAATACAATTTTATATGGTGAATTATTAAAAAAAGTTAACATATATCTTTGACCAGGATGCATGAAACCTACAAGGCATAATAAAAAAATATGTGGGTTGAAGAGATCATTGTATAAATTGAAATAATCTATGAGAGCATGGTTTGAAAGGTTCATAAAATCTACGGTAGCTTTTGCCTATCATAAGAGCAATTTAGATCTTGTATTATTCCTAGAAAAAAAAAAAGACAAGGTAAGATTACCGCACTCTTTATATATATAGATGATATGGTGGTTATGGAAAATGATTATGAATAACAGAAAGCCCTATAAGATTACTTGTCCATATAAATTAAAATGAAAGATCTAGGTCTTTTGGAATATTTTTTTAGAATAAAAATGTCTTAATCTCATAAAAAACTCTTTATATATCTTAATAAGAAAATATACTTGACATCTTTTACAAAATACTAATATATTAGCATGTCAACCAATTGAAACACCAGTAGAAAAAGGTTTAAAGTTATATATTAAGTCCAATCAGATACCAGCTGATAAAAGAAGATACCCGAGACTTAAAGGAAGATTGATGTACTTAGCTCACATGAGATCAAATTTGACTTATGCATTGAGTATTGTTAGTCACTTTATGCATAATTTGGGAAAGCAATAAATGAATGCAATTATACGTGTTTTGCAATATCTGAAGGTTGCACTTGGAAAGGGAATTTTGTTCACTAAAAATACAGATTGTAAAAACATGGATACATTTGCTAATATTGACTATGCTAAAGTGGTAAATGATAGTGGTCTGCTTCATAAATAGTAATTTTATTACAGGAGAAGTATGAAATATGGTGTTGGTGCTCACTCAAGTACAAAATTGAATTAAAAGATATGACTTTAAGACATTGTGAAGCGTTGTGATTAAGACTTCTATTACAAGATTTGGGTCATCCATTGAGGCAATTGATTTGACTATATTGTGATAATAAAACAACAAGCATGTACAAAACATGTATATATTATAAGGAGAAGATGAATAAAAATATTATAGAGTTGATTATGATCAAATTTGATGATCAATTGATCTATATTATTATCAAAGTAGTTTCAAGTTTAGTGTTATTAAAGTTTTGAAATAAGTTGGGCATGTATAATATTTATGCATCCACTTGAGATAGAGTGTTAAGATTTTGTAATTTCTTGTAAAGCGAGTTATAGTTAATTTTCTGATTATTAGGTTAATGGTTTCCTATATAATTAGTTTTTCAAGTTAGAATTGTATATATAGTGTTTCTTCCTTATTCTCTATATAAAAAATCAAATAATTATTTTCTTTCTATAGAAAATAACATTAATGAAAAAAATGATGAAACTAAAGTGTAAAATTATAGTCAACCAATTTCATGAAAGATTAAGCAAGAGCA
>Ga0307517_10015608_pt1 | contig 10075 bp, 7 predicted proteins | sample 23_EM_MG_FD_194515 | JGI IMG/M metagenome (GOLD analysis project Ga0307517, IMG submission 194515) | Populus trichocarpa ectomycorrhiza microbial communities from riparian zone in the Pacific Northwest, United States - 23_EM | ecosystem: Host-associated > Plants > Roots > Unclassified | place...
CAGATTTTGTCCTCTCCGTGATGTGTCATGGAGGAGTTTCTCAGGAATTTTTACAGGTAGTCTTGTCGCCTTTCTTATCCTGCAATGTGAAGCGCGTCACACATCTCGATCTCGATCTAGCCTTCGCCCACCGTCGTCGTCTTGGTCAATGCGTCACCAATCTCAAAAGCTTGCTTAATTCCTTTACGGATGTTCACAATCTCCACACGACGGCCAAGACATTGGAGATTCTCTCCGAGTACGGCAGGCCCGTTTTCCCATTGCTACATACTGTCTCGTTTCGCTACTTCATTCCAGGAGACAGTGCAAAGGCTGTTTATGGGTTTATGTCATCGAGGAAGAAAGCTGGCGCTTCAACAATCCATACCCTAGATTTCACGAGAAGCAATACGCCTGAGTCGTGCTTTCTACCGTTTGTGCAACACCTTCCGGGTGTCGAGGTTTTACCGAAAAGGAGGGACATTCGTGAAGATAGGCCGGTACTGAAAGACTGCGCTATGGACCTATGAAGACTGCTCGCTGCGACCCATTGTTTAATGATATATCCCTGCCTCTTCTCCAATTCTTGGGATTTGAAATATTTAATCCTCCCAAATTCAGTGTTGACAGTCGTAATTTTTCGGCCTCAGAATTGTAGATAGATCCACATTTGACACAATGCGTACATAGGGTATATTTAGTACACGCAGACAAAAGAGTAGGAACTCGGGACCTGCGAAGGAGCGAGCGAGATAGTGTAGGTCACAATTGTATCTATGGGGATATGTAATTGACGTAAGGTAATTCTATGTAACTCTGAAGAATCAGTCTACACAAGATTTCGCAATGAAGGTATTAAGAGATGCGCGGGATGTAAATGAATAGATGGTTGGTGAACAATTAAACGCGGATCGGCGAAGCGACTCGAGCAGGTGAATGATATGTAGGAACAGAAAACAAGAGGACGCACACCAAACCTAATCATGAACTTATTCGTCAGGTTAGTAACTCTTGGTTCGTGTAAGTTTCTTCAACTTCTTGTTCTTTCGGTTCGGTTTCTTGTGCTTCAAACTGCCAAAGAAAGACCCTCCCGCTCCGCGTTCTGAACCCGAGTCCGAGTCGAACGAATAGGAATTGTGTTGAAAGGTTTGGTACTGGGATGGCTGGGACTGTAAGAAACGGGAATTTGTCAGCTGAGGGAAAGACAAAAGAGAGAAGGAAGAAGTAGGACGGGAGGCGGACATAACTCGGAACGTGTGTGCCCATCACGAAATTTAATGTCAACACTCACCACAATAGTGACGCCCTGTGCAGGAACGACTACATAACCACTAATGCCTCCGTTTATTGGGACGACCACAGGCTGGTTGGGCGTGGGCTGTATGGCGAGCGTCGAGAACCCCGCAGGGGAGGGATATGGATGTTGCTGCACGATGCTGGCGGATTGCATGAGTGATGGCAATTGACCAGTCTGCGGTATCAGGTAAGAAGTACCGTTAGGGCTTGTCGGAGGGGATATGAAATACGGCGTGGTCTGTAGAGGGGGTGGCCTTGAGTTGGGGAGGGTCGTCGCTGTTGAGCTTGGGTGGAGACCGTGCGAACTCGAGGAATGGCGCGATGAGGTTCGATGTGAACCAGATTTGTTCTTCTTCGACGATGTCGATGCATGTGCGGAAGAATAGGTAGGAGAATTCAGCCCCCGTGGTGTAGTGGAGAATGCCGCTTGGGGATACACTTGCTGGTGCTGTTGGTGCTGAGGATGCTGGCGCGCGCATTCGTCGGGTAGTTTGACGAAGGGGTTAGCAGGCTCATGTTGCTTCGTCCTGTCGACCCAATTGGCAATGGCAGCCTGCTTAGCCAGGTGTCTCTCTATGGCGTCCGGCGAGTAGTCATATTCTGTCATCTTGAATGGAGGGAAACGTTAGAAGGTGGCGGAAGAGCGGAGAAACAATAGCTCAAGAGGTTTGGACAAAAGAGAGGGGTCAAAAGATGGGTTAGGGGAGATCTACCATAACGAAACGGCACGCAGCGGGCACGAGCAAGCCAACACCCTATAATTAAGTGCAAAGCGAATCAGGGCAGGCCGACCCGCGCGTTTGAAGGCCTTTATAAACCGGAAATTAAGAGGGCTTGTATAAAACGGGATCGAACTCCGGGACTGGTCAAGATGAATGTTGTTTTCTTAATTCGGGAAAGTCCATGCAAGCAGTCTAAAACTGCTCAGTAAACAAAAGGCGAGAGGAAAGGATTCACAAAGAAATGAGTGGACACAGGAGCTGCGAATCAAGTCGGGTAATTAATATTGGGAAAGGCGGCTAGCCTGGAACGGCGGAACTTGCCGCCGTCCAACGGGCCCACGGTACACGTGGAACCTAAACGTGACCATGCTGGCGCGTCGCGTCTCGTCCCCTCCAGGTTTATGACTGGGCGTTGAGCACACCGCTGAACACGAAGACACAATCGCCCTTTGCATAGTTTATGATACAGTGGCTAACGTTAAAATAAATAGATATTAATGATTTATTTAATGAAATTTGACCCAAAACAATGAACCTGCCAGCATGCTGGACTCAAGAGATCATTTCAAAAGGGAAATATAAGTGGCATCCCATCTCTTGACATTGTTAAACTTGTGTCCTGAGAACTATGCAGTAGATAATGCGCAAGCACATGCTATTGACTGCGGGTGGTTGGCCATTGAATGGATATATCATGAAAATTAGTGACTCGCTTTGACCATGCAATTTGAATGATGAACAAAACTAATGAATGGCCATGATATCACTATAGCTTAATTTAAATATTGCCCCTACCCTGTACTCGAAACCAATCTCCTTACTGTGTTCTTTCTGCGAGTCCTTATAAATGCTAACTTGAATGTGCGGTTGCGCAGGCCACCTGACCGGTAGTGACTAGTAGCCGCCGTTCTGCTTGAGCTTACGATTACACGTAATTGTGTAATGAATCTATGAGACATCTATGGAGGGTTGCAAATTTGTTGTTGCCGCCTTCTATTCTTGGCTGAGGTAATACATAGTATTTACCCCGTCCCGCTGAATAGGCTACAATCGCTCAACCGCTGGAGGATCTTCGGCTCAAATTGTGCCTCCTACAACATTAGGGAGACATCGGATACGTGAGCACTTGAGCACTGGACATATAAAATATCCCCAAAACCGTGAACCGCCTTGCTAACATCCGTACAAGCGTCGCATCGAACACCATGTTCTGCGATGCTTCCTGCGTCTATAGTATAAGACGCACTAGTACTAGCTGCAAATCCGATCTAAGAAACTGGTACGATTGTCCCACTTCTAAACTTTTAATCTGAAAGGAAAGTAAATTACGACCTTCATGGATGGAAACGTGGCTTAGGTCCCAAAAGTTCAAGTTGAAAACGGCAATCCTATCGATAATTAGTGTACATGGTCGTTCCATAATTTCAAAGAGAGATTGACAGTTTCAAATGATTTTCCCTTGGTTCTTTCTTTCCTCCTGATCTTGTTAATAAGCCGAGTAAATTACTTTTCCTAACTAACATTAAAGAGTTGAACAGACGTAGTGTAGAGTGCATGGTACAGGCTTTGTGTCGTTAACGAAGTCCTATGGTCCCTCAGGTTTTCATATATTCTCGTAGATATAAGTGGTATTCTTACACACTAACCTTAGGGTTTGAAGAATGAAGCAACCGCATTTGGATAATTCAGAAATGATTCGGGGTAACTGTCACTTAGTTTGTGGGAGGTACCTACCGTCACTTTCGATGGCACGGCAACACAAGATGTACTGCGCAGCGTGGTGGCGTTCCAGTGACTATGTTTTAAACTGGAATGTAAATAACTTGAAGCTGAAGACCAACGGGCTTATAATCATAGTCCATTGATGGAAATGTTGCCTTCAACCACTATCCTGTCATTCGAGCCTTTCGGTGGTTTCCATTCGTCAACCGAGCGCGGGAATGGATATGTGAGCAAGCTGTCCGTAAATATTTCAGTGAGAGCATGTAACGGTGGGCATGACGGCAGTGATCATTCTTCCAGTACCCGTCACAAGCGATAGCCTTCCGTATAAATCCCCCACTTCTCTGCATGCCATATCTTCAAAGTTCCTTTAATCATGTCGTCTCCTGTTAACCCGTCTGCTGTTAACCCGTCTCCTATCAAGCCGCCTATTAACTTTCTACAACGAGGAATCACGAAGATCGACCTCTCCAAAGCTGACGGGCCTACGGACGCTAAAGTTGTGGTCGTCCCGCTCCCTGGGGAAACTATCGGTATTGTCTTTGGGGTAAGCTGACTTGTCTCGCTACCCAAAAAATTAACTACCTCACCGCTGGAGCCTTCAGCAACGCACCGCGGATTACGATCAACGCTATGTTACTTACATCCTCGATGCTGATGGCCTGACCGATGAGCAAGCAGTTTGGGATGCTAAGGACAAGACCAGCCGCTTCAATGTTACCAAATCTTTACCCCCAAATTTGAGTATCCCAGACACCCACGTCCTCAGTGTCGGTCCATTTCCCGAGGACCGCAGCATCGCGGTTCACCTCTCCCACAAGGGGCCTGGCAAGGACGACGTCTATGAAGAAAGCACCCCGCAACATATCTTTGTACGCATTTCGCAACTTTTTGTAGCAATGAGTACGATGACAACTCTTTCGTTTAGGAAGATTTTAAGATTGGTGGGAAAAATGCCATCTCATTCACAATGGTGAGTGCCAGGTTAAGATTGCTTCTAGGAAGGAAAATGACGAGATCAACACAGATTAATGCCGAGGATGGCGGCGATCAAGACAACCATGATACCGTTGTCGGTATTGCCGTGGTCTAGTAAGCTGAAATTTTCTTAGCCGTAGGCATTAGCAACATGAAGCTGATATCTGTATGATAGCACGATCAAGGGAGGGGCTCAGCTTATGTGAATGTCATTGTTTAAAATTATGCGCGGCTGCTTTGTTTGGAAGAAACTTGTACTTGTACTTTGTGTTGAACTTCTATGTGAAATAATTGTCGTCAATGAAATTAAACTTGGCGTTTTTCCTGGGTTAATCCCGATCAGTGCCCTAGATATTGACAGCCCTCCTATTTCGTGCCCATTATTAGCGTTGAACGATGAGCCTCAGCCCAGAGTGGTGAGTATGTCCTTGGAGCTTGGCTCTGAGTCGCCCGGTGACAGGCGCCCAGCCGGCCGGCCACCTTGCCTGCACTGCGGAAAGCTTCAAAAACGAATGATGGTCCTTGGAGCATTACATCGAAGTCATGAATGAACGGAGATATGTCCGATGCTGCACCCGCAATGTCTGTTGAATCAGGCGACGCCGTTCCATCATTCAAGTCATTTAGTCATTCTGTAATTCGGTAGTTTCAAACTTAGAATGCCGGAATGGAATTGTCCTGTGAGCAAGCCGTCCATACAATTCAAAATGAAAGAATGTACTACTGGGTCTTGAAGTCCTTATCTTTCACAAGTGACCGTCCGAGTTGTATATAATCCCTGATTTTTTGTATGCCGTATCCTCGAAGTCCCATCTCTAACTGCCAACATGTGTTATTTTTTCACAGGAGGTTCTCCAAATCGTAAGGACGATCCCCCAAAAGTGAGTAACCCTTGCAGTAAGTTGCCGTTGTTTCACTGAACGAGATATCCACAAGATCGACCCTTCCAAAGCGAGTAAGGCTTGCAACGCTACAGTCGCCGTCGTCCCGCTCCCCAAGGGCACTATCGGTATCATATTCGGAGTAAGTTGGTCTATCTCGCCACTGAATATGCCAACCGTCTTAGTGCTTGGTTCTTCAGCAACGCACTTCGGAATATCCACAACGCTATAATACTTACACCGTTGACGCCGACGGCATCGTCCTGGACCCTCAGGAGGTTTGGGATGCCCCATCTAACAGCAGCCGATTCAAAATTAGCAAAAATTTTCCCAAAGGTTTCAGTGCTCTTGATCCCAATGTTTTGAGTATTGGTCCATTCCCCGACGATCGCTATATTGGACTTTATTTCTCCCACCAGTTGGGGCCCAAATATAAATATGAGGAGAGCGTCCCGCAACATACTACCGTATGTCTTTTGCCATCCGCACACCCTTGACGACGAGGCTAATTAATTTGTTAGCATGAATTCAAGATTGGGGGAACAAACGCCATTTCATTCACGATGGTGAGGGTTGCGTTAAAATCACTCCTGAGGGGTGAAGTGAAGAATTTCAACGCAGGTTAACGCTGATGATGGCAGCGGTAGCGGTCCCGGCATCCATGATACCGTTGTCGGTGTTGCCGTGGTCTAGTAACCGTGGAATTATCGTCAGTGAAATTGGACCTGAGTTGGACTCGAGATAAGTGCATTAGACTTTGCAAACGGCATCGAGCCTCCACTTGAGCGATCAGGATGGTCTAGGAACGCTGTTCAATGTGCTGGGTATCAAAACGGGAAATTGTGAAAAAAACCACGAGAGAGGAAATTCAAGGAATTTCGTTGAGCGGACACCCTCCCCATTTAACTTAACTTAAATATGTAGACACAAACTATTTTCGTTTAATGTCTCCCTTAGAGTTTCTACTAAGTTGAACCTATAACTTGTGAAAAAATGTGAGTAGCAAAATGCCTTTTTTTCCTTTTTTTTTTTCCGCTATGCGCGTGCCTGAGAAGGTGACTCGGACTCCGTATACCTCAAGTTTGCAGAGGACATACTCCTTCGTGAAAAATATACAATCAATTTGTGAAGTGAAGAACTGCTCGACACAACCCAATGGATCATGCATCCAACAAAGAAAGCCAACAAATTCTGAAGGGTACTTACTACTAGTATAATAGATGGTGACGTCACTGGCAGGTGTGATTTGAACTTTTCCTCAGCCTTTAGGTTGCTGGCGTAGACCTCGGAAATCGCGCTTCAATGTACTGGCAGTATTTTTGCAGATTTGTAAGTCTATTTTTCTCAGTGTTCATTAACATCTGAGATCCAACAATTTATTTCCTAAATAAGTGGTTTGACCACCCCAAAGTGGTGGACCCACCACCTTCGACACTCGGGAGGTGAATGCATCACCGATTTCCAGACTAATTAACCGAAGAATTGCTTTGGAAAATACTCGCAATAAACGCTGATATGCACGCCAATCTGGCCCATGGGTTTGCAGATGATAACGGGAGGGACAGTTACACGTACCATCATGCTGTGAACGTCGCTTGTTATGCCTCACCCCTGCAAAATTTGGAGGAACCCGATAGCAACTCTCCTTCCATGTGGGCCAATATTGTTGACCTCCGCATTATCTTTCGAGGGAGCGATGGGTGGAGAGAGGTCTTCAAAGGATCAGGGAATTCTCCGCTCGCTAATATCAGGGCGATGTCCCCTGCCGGCAATGAGGCCATGGGCCAGTTCTTTCTCTCTCTTCTGAATGATGACTAGGAGCGCATTCGATCTTTTCAGGCCCTTGTCCATTAGGTATGGTGGTTTGGGCATGGAACTCTTGAGTCTTGACATAAACCAGGGAATCGTTTGGTTAGTACTCTTCCACGAAGAATCTTTCATCCCCTATTTTCCGCTCACGGGGAGGACCTCAATCTCTCTGAATACGCACCCAAACTGTGGACGTTTTGCAACATATGCCTCTACTCAAACTATATTCCGAGTTACTAGTATACGATGGACCAATGCCTACAAGCGATAACGAATCATGTTACCAGCTCCTCCTACCACAAGATTTATGTGGGAGGACCTCCAGGAACCTACCTCGCCGTTCTAGCTTGGATCCAATGGCCGCCGGGATGTTTTTATTGTATGGTATGTTGGAGGGTACCCTGTCAACATTTTTTATATGCCCGGTTTTCGAGTAATACGCAAGGTGTTACTTCAACTAACAGAAGTTGGCGTCGTTTGCGATGTTACGCGGGAGCCATGCTGCATTCCTTAAATCGTTCACCTCTTGCGATTTTTCCGCTGTAACATTCAGGTCTCATGACCTCCAATATCGCGAACCGACAGAGCTGCGTTGATCGTCTACCTCGCGCTCCTCGATTCAGCCGAAAGGTTAGAGATTAGATACTTAACGTCCTCTCGGGCGTTTCCATTGCCGGACGGCCCCCACTCCCGACCCTCAAGACTTTGATAATCCTGGGTGTTGATCGGGATGCGCCCCTAACTCTTTTGCAACGACGATTTTCTCCTTCCTTGTGCAGCGCCGACGCGATTGTGATACCACTATCAAAGTCATGGAATGCGACTTCTATATTCCGCAGGATCTAACCGATTTGGAAGGGTTGGACGGGTTGGACGGTTTGGTGGTGTTCTCCACTCGGTCACACGATAAGTCGTTGTGGGAGCCGAAGTCCAGAATTGCTCCATATATATATAGATGCCCAAACCCCAATCCGGTGTAGGTTAGATGCCTTTTCTCGATCCCTTTGTGATATCGGTTTGTATTACAAGGAAGCACAAGTTGTTTTCAATCATGTAATAGACTCGTTGATATTGCCGTGTTCGAAAATCTCATGCTACTAAGTAACCCAAGGTAAAAAAACTGAGGGAAGAGTGCCATACTCTAGGGTACTTCCAATACCTCTGTTCATATCAAGTATTCAACCTCCACTGATAAATCCTCTCGTTCCAGTAGATATTAAGGAGTAGAAATTAGAATTGAGATGGTGACAGGAAAATTGTGGGATGAAACTGCCTTTGGCATGTGGATCCAATGAACAAATTGAATATCCCGTTTCCTGCAGCATGTTTCACCTCGTTCTCACTGACTTGTTTCCCTTCTCTCCGTCTCTTCCATTCTATGACCTTATTCTCAGTAACCACTCTGACGGCTTATCCGGGTCCACTTCTCCGTCGTACACTTTGTACCCTGATTCTTCATTCTCTTGACGGCATTTCCCGCTAAGTTGTCGTTCCAAAGATTGAGCATTACTTTTCCTTTTCTGAAAAACTTTAGTAATCAAGTCCATCGATCCGGTAACGCACTGATTATCTGGCGCTGAAACCTCGTATTATCCATTCCAAGGTACCGGCAAGTACCCGCCTGGTGAATCTTTCCCAATACCTCATCATTCAAATTTTCTCGTTTTCTCCCGAGTCGCTTATCCCCAACTTATCAGATGTAATATAGCCCAAGATTATCATACCCCAAAAATACTTTCGTTTGCCAACTCATAATTTAAAGTTCGTAACGTAAAGCAGCACGCGCGCTCCACCACTACCGCTTTGGTGTTCCACCTGGGGTTTTCGGTAAGGTCGGAATGCAACTCTCCTTCGTATCCGGAATAAAACCTTCTCGTTTTCCGTTTCTTTCCGGAAGGGTTGGTACGAAGCAGGCTGGCGCCTGGGTTTGTTGGCGGCACTAACTTTCACTGTAATAGACATCGTAATTTCCTAACCGCAATCTGACCTACTAAACCGTACTGGCGATACACATGGAATGCTTTAACCAGCCAAATTTCTCGATCCCGTTTCAACCATCATCGATATCTTCATTCTCAAGTTCAGCGTCCTCTCTACTCGAGTTTTATCGTCAGTATCTCAACTTGGTTCACAGCACCTTTCTAGCAGACGCTCTCTACTTGCCTAGGATGCTGAAATTTTTGGGACGGCGCGCCTATATTCATCATCGCCCCGCACCGCGATAGTGCAAATCTATTCTGAGATTGTTAGGAGAACGTCTACTAGAAAGATGCTGTGAACCAAGTTGAGATACTGACGATAAAACTCGTCCGCAGTTGGACTAACCCCGATATCTCGGGCATATTCCTAAGGAGAAATAATTATGAAAAAGGTTTGGTCATCACGCTGATGGAGGTAGCTGTTCGCACAGCCTTATGATAAGTATGAATATCGCTCAGTGCTATTTACAGAGAAGGCAGTGTTCCCATCCGGGGGACATTCTTCAAAGTTCTACCGCTCGTCGGGGAACGTGGGGGATCATCTTTATGTCGGTATTTATGCAATCGACTGAACGGGATGTACCTCTTCAAAGATGGGCAGGGATGTCCCAAAAAGGGGGGTCTTGTCTTGTGAATTTCCCAAAATAACCTGCTGCACGTGCCAGGATACATCACTGACACAACGCGTTTTGTCAAGCTCCTACATTCT
>Ga0307517_10015609_pt1 | contig 10075 bp, 7 predicted proteins | sample 23_EM_MG_FD_194515 | JGI IMG/M metagenome (GOLD analysis project Ga0307517, IMG submission 194515) | Populus trichocarpa ectomycorrhiza microbial communities from riparian zone in the Pacific Northwest, United States - 23_EM | ecosystem: Host-associated > Plants > Roots > Unclassified | place...
ACGTAAAAAAAAAAAAAAAAAAAAAAAAAAAAAAAAACTCATCAAATCCATGCTATCTGAAACCCTCAAAAGCCTGCCAAACTCTTATCCTGACCCACAAAAGGCAGGGGGTGCAGGTTGCGGACTCCTGCAACAAAAAAAAAAGTATTAGATTATCTCGCCGAACTTATTAGATGTCTAAGTATGTCGCCAGATGCTTTTTGCCACCGATGAAAAAGCCCGAAATTGAGCAGTTTCTACCAAATCTCGCGGTATGAGGAGATCGGGAGTGTGGAAATGGGTATGGTGTGAAGGGTGCGCACTGGGACGCAGAATGGACAGTGCGCTGCTTCTCTGGGTAACGGTGGTTGTTGGTACACGATTGAGGGTATTGATGGATGGTGGGACATAGCAGTGGGATGGTCGTGTGAGCAGTTACTGGATTATGCTGTGGGATGGGTGAGCACTTGGGCATGACATGGATAACTCGGCAACTGTCGCTGGGGCGCGACACGGGAAGGTGCTGATCGATGGGATGCAATGTGGGTCGGTTGTGTCCTAAAGGGCGATATGGGATGGGTGAGATTGTCCATTAGTATGGTGATTGGAAATTGTGAGAATGAGATGAGGGGCAACGATAGCCTAGATTACTACACAGGAAGGAAGGGGTGGCCCATCGGTTGTTCTCCACTGATGGTTGCTCTTCGCCAAGGGCCGCTGGAGTCCTTGGAATGAGGAGAGGTGGCAGGCTGTCTGGTGCTCTCCGCAGACAGTTGCTGGACTGTGGCGTGGGACGAGTGAGGCCAAATCATTCATCTTGCAGACGGTTGCAGAGATTGGAGGTACCAACAGTTGCTGGCTGACATTGGATGAATGATATGGGATGGACGAGCCGACCCGTTGGTGAGCACAGAGCGATGAGAGCTGACACGTCATGACAATGTTGTGGGATACATGAGGCGACCCATCGGTGTAGCGTTGAGGTGTGGGAGCTGAGCACTGAGCGCTGAAACGTCATGAGAACGTTTGGGGTACATGAGGCAATCTGTTTGTCTCTCTGCCAATGGCTATGGCGAGAAGTGGATGGCCGAAAGTTGCACAGACGCGGCTACCAAGGTGGAGTGAAAAAAAATAGACAAGACAAAAGAAAGGAATGCAGCATGGTAGGTTGTTGCCTCGAGGTCACTGCGCCCTTCAAGGTCAACGTTGAAGATGAGATTGATCAAAGTGTCACCTTGCCTTCACCGCCAAGGGTGTTAAAAATTACTTGGGGTAGGTAAATTTTTTTACACTAAGCCCAAAATAGAAGTCGCAAGGTCAAAAAATAGGTATCATATGCAAATCATATGTAAACACATAATTTTTTCGGGCTGACCGCCTCCACATCAGGTCATGGAACAACCTCGGGCCTTGGTCACCGCTCTTTGTCTTCCCTCATTCCTCGGCTGAAGACCAGCACAGAAGATTCATGAATTGCCAAGTGGTGAGTAATTCCAAAAAATTTTCTAACATTGTTAATAAAATTTTGCCTCCCAGACCCAACAGGTTTTTTCCCCAACCCTAGTCATCAACGCATTTTTGGTATGTTAGAAAATATTGGGAGGCCAAGTATCGGTATCTGGATCAAAATGGCGTGATATCAGGTTTCAAGGAGTTTCCTGCAGCCTGTCGCAACAACCTACCTTCACTGCGATGTCCAGGATTCTTGCTGTCGAATCTTTTTTACAATGACTCGGACTCTTGGCAGATCTAAGCCAAATCTAAGCTGTCCAGTCTCGGATCTCGGAAAAGATTGCAATAGAACATCCCTCAAATCCAGCCCACAATATGAGTGTAGCTGAAGCATTGGAGTCCAACTCCTGGTAAATGCGAGGGAGGTGGAGGAAACAGTTCAATTACATCACACGCAGGTAAAATTATTTTGTGGGGGTGTTTGATTTTTGATCTAATTTATTTCCTTATAAGGGAATTCACGTGATGTTTTGTGATTTTTTAACAATTTCCAGCGCTTAATCATGTCTTTTGTTCATCTCTTGAGGTCTTTACTTAGATCTTTCTGAAGGCCCGAAAGATGCCCATCCTCATGTTTCCCTGATCAAGTTTCAGATGCACCTATGTATCGACATAGAGCCTGACGATACATGAGGAAGGCAGGCCTCAAGTCAAGCGCCATTCGGGATAAAAAGACGTTGGATGAGATATGAGCTGTATCTATAATCGAGAGGTGGTTGGCCTCTCCCACTCCCATAAGGGAGCGCACCTGCTCCCCCATTCATCATGGCAGCTGCACCAATTTCATACTTGGGACAAGTGGCGGAGACGACTCAAAAGACTCACAATCAGGTCCAGGTATGTATCTATGGACTTTATAATGATCACTCAACAACTATATTCTCGTAGTCTGTCAACGATCACAACCAGCGACTCGCAGCTGATGTCGCAGAGCCCGAGAAGTTGTATCAGCAGGCTTCTGCAGATGAAAAGGCAGGCTGGCCTCCGCAAGAGTTGGGGAACGTCATCAAGGGACCCGCCCTGTGAGTTACCTGTCGTTTCCTACCCACATTTATTGACCTTAAACCTCTAGAGACATTTTTGGTCAAAGAACAAACCGGGCGAGGAGCTACTCATCGCTTGAAGAGATCGACCAATATCAGGAAGACCCAAGAATATCGCAAATGCGTCCAAGCTGCGATGGTCCAGTGTCATCTTCTAGCAGAAAAGATGAAGAGCAACAAAAATTAAAGCAGCTACAGGAGCAGGAACAAGCTCGGGCTCTCGTCGCCACTCTGCAGATGGTCAATATGTTCCTCTGTTACTACGCACAAAGACTCTACCCACAAACACACGGAACATCGCCGACCAGCGTCAGCGGTTTCAATAATACCACAATCACTGGTGATGTCAATATATCAAATACTATCACCAACAGCGATGGTACGGAGGGTGAGCCTTCCATCACAAAGTGTCGAATTGCTGACCTAACGATTTTCAGTACCTCGTCCGAAAACACCTTCTGGAGAAAAGGGGCCTGGGGACATCCTGCCTCACCATTCCACGAGAACCTTTCATTCAGGTCTTGTATGTGGATCAGGAACCGCCCTCACGGCTCTCTTCCTCATTTACGCCACAAGTTCCCTCATTTATTATCAATGCGCACTGCCGGAACGGTTCCCGGTTAATTAAGACTGTTTTTTTTTTTTTTTCCCCATCTTAGAGTACAACATTTTGGGGCTCCTAACGGTTTCCTACCTATATCTATCTTGCTAACTATACGGAATATTTTTATTATGTAGACTACTAGAATGTTTTTATTATGTAGAATATTTATATATATATGGGACCTCCTGGGGACGTCCTAGATGATCCTGGGAAGAGTGTATAACAAATTGTCCAAAATCGCCCAAGTTGTTACTGTTTCTGGCCGTAGAACAAGCCATTTTACAAACAGTAATAAAATGTAAGTATATCAGACGCGTATGCACGAAAAAAATCAACATCTTTCAAATTTCTTCTCAAACTACTTGGTGGCACCAGTTGAGCTTTGCCATGACTCCTCAACGCTCAGAAATCTGCTCCCGGCCAGTCAATGTGGAACGCCCTCATGCCACGCCGTACCTGCATTTATATTCAGATCCACCCCACCGCAGTGCAATTGAATTCTCGAAGCCTTTGTTTGCTAATTTGTGTCGGTGCCTTAAATCTATTTCTGAAAGCTGATGGAATCGGTTGTATTGCCTAGGATCAGTGAACACCACCGCACGCACAGATAAGCATTTTCAGAGACACAGACATAGTTTGGTCTTCAAATTTAATGCCCTTCGTGCGCATAAATATGATCCACTTTGTGTATTATTTTAACAGTACACAGTAAAAAGCAGATTTACGAGGCTAGCAGCGCGGACTTGGTCAGTTCAAATTTTGACAAAAAAAATGATTCACAAAGTACTTATTTCCGGGTTTAGCTGGTTCGCTGACGCACAAGGCCACCTATACCGCTTAAGATGCTACTTTGCGGGACTTAGCGCATTTCCCCAGTCGGGAGGCGTGTTTCTGACGAGGTACTGCAGCTTGTTCCTGATGAGGCACTGAAACTTGGCGAGGTCAGCAATCACATTCGACGTTTCCTGAAGGCTCGGCTCACCAGCATCGCCACCCTTTGTGCTGTCGCTGTTGGTGACATTTCCTATATTGATTCCACCACTGATTCTGGCGTTATTAAAACCGCTGATGTGGTTTGTGGCCGGCGGTGATCCGCTCGTTGGTCCGACATATGGAGGATACCAAAGATGTGGGGAAACATCAACAGGGTATTGCCCAGGATGGAGCGAGGGCAGGAACATTGGGGGTGCTGGTGATGGATGTACCGGGAATGTTCCGACAGATGGCGCATTATTAGCCTTGTTCTTGTCCGCAGGCTGAGCAGCTTCACTGGATGAATCCTCTCCAGAGTCATCCTGCTCATCATTGATTGATCCCATCCCAGCGATCCGGGTGGCTTTCGCCTCACGTAGTCGTTTCATATCTTCTTTTTCAACCCTTTCTAGCGCCTTCCTCTGTTCCAATGTGCGTTGCATCTCATCCTCCTCAGCGATGCGAATTCTCTCTCGTCTCCATTGTTCCTCAGCTTCAACACGGGACATGTCCTCCCTTTGGCGTCGATGCTCGATTTCCCTATCCTTAGCAGCAATACGATCCATCTCCTCCTTTTCCTCACGCTTACGTTCCCTTTCCTTCTCCTCAGCAACCTTAGCCTCTTTCATCATTCGAAGTTCGTCCCACAGTCGCTCGATTTCTCTGCACTCTTCTTTGTCATGGTGATCACTTTCCGGATCCTGGAGTCTCTCCTTCGCCTGTTCATCAAAAAGATGAGATAACCGCCGAGGCTGCCTTACTTCATCGTTGGTGATACGGAATTTCCCCTCTTCCTGGAGTCGGTGAGGCTCCTCGTCGATCATACGGGCTTTCTTCTCCTCTGTTGGCTGACGAAGTTCAGCGTCAGGTGTGTGCTCTTTCTCCTCCTGTTCATTGAAAGCATTTGATGATTCGAGAAGGAGCATGGTTTGATATGACTTACCTTGACCCTAACCCGGTGCAAAGCATCGTTAATCCGAGGATGATTTATCTTGGTGATAGCTCAATTAAAAGATACAGAACTACTGTCACTAGGCTTACTTCGAAGAGGCGTATCGCACCCTGGACGCGTTCACAATATTCTTGGATCTTCCCGGAGTCGGTGCGGCTGTTCCAGACATGGTCGGTTCTGCTTCGTTTGACTTGTTCTTCGACGAAGGTCAAGATTGGCTCTAGTTTTCTGTGAGTTTGTCAAGAAATGTATGTAGACAGGGGGTAATACACAACGCACAAAACGAGTTCCTCGATGTCATTCTTCGGGGGCCAATTTTGTTTTTCACCTGCAGGGAGCTCTTGATATGACTTCCAGATCCTCGCGATCAACCCCACGACATCATCTGCCAGTCGTTGAAAGCTGGTTCTGTGATCCTTGACAGACTAAGGGAATCAAATTGTTAAAGGATGATCACAAGATCCAGAGGTACATACCTGAACTTTTTGGACAATCTTCAAAGTGATCTCTGCCACTTGCTTTATGCTCAGGTTGGAATCGAGGGTTGCAGCTTTCTCGACGAGAGCGAGCATGTGTGGTGGCCCTTGTGTCCCAGCATCTACACCGCTGCTCAATTTCTTAATACTCTTGGCTTTAGTGTTCTTTGACGTCATAGTAGTGCAGCGGATGAGGGAATCCTCGACAAAGATGAACGATCGATAATAAGCCTATAAAGTGCCTTCGACAGCACACCTTCATAAATTTACCCACAGTCTTGTTTATGGAAAGGATGTCCTCACTTTGGTATCGTGTCTACTACTTAAAGCCGACAAGCCGCAGAGCCCGCTACCTCCTTTTAACTTTTCATGTAGTTAGAAATCAGACCAGCACAATTGGCAATTGCATACAAGAGTAACGAGGAAATTTTATTCTTGGTAATTACGCACCATTTTCAGATTCCAGAATTGTCTCATAAGATATTGAGCAACGTCGGGACAGAGTGTGAGCCTGCTTAGAATGTATCTTCTTCTAAGGGGACTGAAAGCCTTTGAAGGGGCACCTGTGGCTGGAACGCGCGAAGTGGCCTGGGATAGGGTGGTCCTCAATGAATTTGATAGACTCGATGATGATTCAGACTGTGGCCAATGAGTTGATAAAACTGGGAAAGAACGAATTGATCATGGAACAGAGAGCATGGGAAATGGTCCCATTTTGAGGCTCGAAGTCCGCTGGTTGCCATAATGCATGAATCTGCGCTTTATTTAAATAAAAATAGCAATACATAAACCCAATTAAGAGTAGCTAACACAGCCACGTCAAACCGCCTTGAAACCGCATGCCAAAAACCATAGTTAATACCCCTACCTAAAGGTAGTGGGAATTTGGCTTTTTCCGCCCCATATCCGATGTACAAAAGCCGGAGCCCTGGCCTGGGCTCCGGCTTTTGAAAATCTTGAGCCAGGCCATGGGGCCTCAGGCCAGAGCAGGCACATCACTAGGCGCCTATTTCTTTCGTTCTATCCCCATGCCTTCAAGTGGGGTCGAAACTGTTCTCAGACCGTGCAAATGCACACTGTCATGGTAGTATACAAGCCTTGTTTTAAACCCTCAGACTGAAGGATCCGAGTCCAGAGAATAGGACTTCCTTCGCCCCTTCTGTATACCTTGTTATTTCATCTGCCGGTATTCAAGTCCCTTCAGCGCCATGATGTTCGTCACCCATTTCAAATGTTAGGCAAAGAATCTTATCTCTGTTTCGAAATCACAGTGACAGAAGACCCAAGCCCTCTTCGACTTGCTCTTCGAGGCCAAGGTTGGTTCTATGTTCACTTACTACATCGACCTACAATGATTATCAACTTAGGGATCCACTTTTATTCGCGTTGATTATTGGTATCAACATCAACCTCACCTGCGGGGGGCGGTCGCTGACACAAATGCCTTCAAGCGCTATCTCATGACTAGTCACGGCGTTGACAAAGGCAGGATCATTAGTCTGATCGACAAGGACGCCACTCGGGATAGAATCATCAATGAATTCAAGCTTCTCAGTACAAGGGAGGCCATACAACGGCACCACGATCTCTTTGTCATTTTTTACGCTGGACATGGTGGTGACACGCATCCCCCCGGGGTGGAAAGCAGGCAGCTCTGGCGCCCGGACTCAACTTCTCATCCCGCACGACTCGTCAGCTGGGAGGAACCCTAGAATCTTAGGCATTCCTGACCATACGGTGGCAGCTCATCCTGACAGGATCGCGCATGAAAAAGGTGATAATATTGTAAGTTTCCTTGCATCCAAATTGACTTCCTGCTAATTCATTCGGCAGACGGTTATCTTCGATTGTTGTCATTCCGCTTCTGCAACTCGTGGCGTTGAACACGTTAAAAGCGATGGAATTCGTTTTGTTCCCGTAAAATATTCTATCCCTTACGAATCGAATTGGACACGGACATTTGGGAGTCCGGGGGGAGGGCAGCTCAGATCGCTGCGGGCTGTCTTCAAACCGGGTTGCAGTCACACATACTTCTCGCCGCATGCGGTGTCAAAGAGAGTGCTAGAGAAGCCCTGGAACCCATTTTTCGGGGATACTTTACCACCGCATTGATAAAGCTCTTGGAGGCGACGTCGCCAGAAATTTTGAAGTACGGCGATATCCTGGGGAAGATGGACAAAATTCCCAAGTGAGTTTCCAGTTTGAAGGCTCTCTCGCATTTCTGATACCCCCACCTACAATCTACGTGTTGTTACAGGCAAAATCCTCGGTTAGAGGAGGTCCACACACAGAGGTTCCTCTTTGGGGGACAAATTCGTAAAGTGGCACTCCTCTGGGAACATTAGTCGTATCTCAGGTGTCTAATTCCTCTGCCACATTGGTTGTCCCTTCCGGCCAACCTCAGTTCGCAATTCCCCCATCTGCTGTTGCGAAACTTGTGGTTGATGTGGAGCCGGTACCTTTCTCTCAGCTCCATTGACAATAATCCCGAAATGATCCAAGTGGAGATCTTCGAGTTGGAGTCACATTCTTTCCCTGGAGAATGTCGTCCTATCGGCAACAATCCTAACACCAATAACAGTCTTGACATCATGGTTGGCGCTGAAACAATGCGCATGTATGGCATCAAAATTGTGAACAAAACCGAACAAAACCTCTATCCACATATTTTCTACTTCGATAACAGTGATTTCTCAATTGGTAAGCTCATTTTACGGCTGTCTTGCAGTCTAATAACCTTCGAACCCTCCTTTAGAATGTTTTTATTCCCCTCCTCAAACGTCAAATCATTACAAGCTCGACTCACTCTTGAGCTCTAAAGGATCACTAGCGATTGGTTATGGCACAGCCGGATGGCCCCTATTTCTTTTTATCTCCCCGCTGGTCAGGTCGTCGACCTTGGATTTCTTAAAGCCTTCTTATCCACGTCACCAAATGATCTCTCTGGTATTCCTCAACCTTCATTTCCAAGCCCTGGTCCTCGTGGCCATGGATAAGTATCGTAAGGCAAAAGGTATGCCCTCGGATATGCCCCCTCCGACCCAAGATCCTACGTCAAGCTGGGGGACAATTATCATACCGATACGTCAACGCCTCCCTCACATCCCACCCCTGCCACTGACAGGGGCCAAATGCAGCAAAATGCACGTGGAGGAAGATTGTAGGCTTATGCACGAAGCTTGGAAAAGGTGTGAGGAAGAGATAGCCACTTCAAGGGAGGAGATCGTGAAGTTGAACTTATTACTATTGTGAAAATGGGCCGTATATATAATGAACGCACACATTTGCTTTCTACATACTCCATGGCGATGCCCGTGTGTGGCATCATCAACAATATGATTTTCTATTCCACTCGCCTTCGTACCAAAGCTTGAGGAACAAGTCATCAGAGAAAAGGCGGATTATATAGATGACGGTCCCAGAATACCTTATATTCTTTAGAATCCCGAAAGAAAGGTTGGAATAGTTAGAACATGCTGAGTATACGACTCTTCATATAAAAGTGTGGGAAGGTTTCTGGGGCTCATGAGACGTTATGAGGGCAGAAGGCCACGCCAGCGGGTAGAATAATTATCGAACATGGAAGGGATTTGTGGGATCCCATAGAATGACTTTTACCACCTCGCATATCTTTCCGATTTCATTCCCAATTTCTCAAACGTGTCAGGAAATCATAATGGCTTGTTCTACGCAAGTTCTACGTCCAGAAACAGTGAAAAATTGCCCTACTTCGTGACTGCAACTAACAGCGTCGAAACAGAGAAACTATTGTTTAATTTGACGTCAGGTAGGGATGTTACAGTGTACCATATGATATGGTACAATGAATGTAAACAGTGTATCATATCATATGGGTTCACTGAACGCATTGAACCGGTGAATAATTTAATATAGACTGTATAGTGCCCTATAAGGTAATATTAAGACATAATGGCTAGCGCGGCATCCCAGGCATGGCCTAATTCACGGTGCCACCTACTTGAGTGCTGCCGTGCCATCATAATGCACTATGCATCGGCGCCGTCCTGAGATTTCTTGCCAAAGAAGACTAAATAAATATGAATTTGTGGGTTAAACCATGAAGATACAGTATCGGCGCCAAGGCCAAAAAGGCGCCGAGAGAATGCCAAAAATTTTGCGTTTCTTAGCGCTGCAATGTTAGAATGCTATAGATATTTCACAGGGGTATTTTGTAAATGTTTTAATGCTTGCACACAGCTTAATTAATGTGGCGGCGCCGAGGCCAAAAAGGCGCCGAGAGAATGCCGAAAATTTTGCATTTTGTTAGAATACTATCGCTATTACACAGGTGTATTTTGTAAATGTTTTAATGCTTGCATGCAGCTTAATTAGTGTGCCGGCGCCGAGAGAATGCCGAAAATTTTGCGTTTCTTAGCGCTGCAATGTTATAATACTATAGCTATTTCACAGGGGTATTTTGTAAATGTTTTAATGCTTGCACGCAGCTTAATTAATGTGGCGGCGCCGAGGCCAAAAAGGCGCCGAGAGAATGCCGAAAATTTTGCGTTTCTTAGCG
>Ga0307517_10015610_pt1 | contig 10074 bp, 9 predicted proteins | sample 23_EM_MG_FD_194515 | JGI IMG/M metagenome (GOLD analysis project Ga0307517, IMG submission 194515) | Populus trichocarpa ectomycorrhiza microbial communities from riparian zone in the Pacific Northwest, United States - 23_EM | ecosystem: Host-associated > Plants > Roots > Unclassified | place...
ATCGGCTCGCTGCTGCTGGCCCGGCGGTGGCGCGCGGCGGCCACGGCGACGGGGGTCGCGGTCGCCGCCACGGCCGGGGCCTGGCTGCTGGCCCCCGGGCCCTCGCGGCGCTACTGGACGGGGGCCCTGTGGGACACCGGCCGGATCGGCGACGCCGCCTACGTCTCCAACCAGTCGCTGCGCGGCATGGTGGCCCGCCTCGGCGACCCGGACGGGGGTTGGCTGTGGCCGCTGCTCGTGCTGGCGGTGCTCGCCGTCTGGGCGCTGCGGGTTCACCGCGCCCCGGACTCCCTCACCGCCTTCGCCCTCACCGGCGCCGCCGCCTGCCTGGTCAGCCCGGTCACCTGGGTGCACCACCTCGTCTGGCTGCTGCCCGCGCTGGTGCTCGCGCGCTCGGTGGTCGCGTACGTCGTGCTGTGCAGCAGCGTGGTGTGGCTCTGGCGCTTCGACGCCTCCGGTGTCGCGGGCTTCCTGGGCTCCAACGCGTACGTGTGGCTGACGCTCTGGCTGCTCGGCCTCAGCCGGTGGCGGCTCCCGCGGCCGGCTCGACCGGCTTGAGCAGCACGAAGTCCGCACCGGCCGGGTCGACGCAGACGGCGAGCCGGCCGACGCCCTCGGCGTCCTCCGGGCCCATCTGGAGGGTGCCGCCGTTGCCGGTGACCTTGGCGGCAGTGGCGTCGACGTCGGTGACGGCGAAGACGGGGTGCCAGTAGGGGCGGCCGTCGTTGAGGGCGAGATACTCGGCCGGCAACTGCATGAGGCCGCCCTGCATGCGGTCCTCGGGCAGGCCGGCGGGGGTTATGAGCGAGTAGACCCCGCCGCCGCCCGGCAGGTCCATGTCGGAGGTCTGCCAGTCGAAGAGACTGCCGTAGAACTCCTTCGCGGCGGCCGAGTCGGTGGTCATGAGCTCGGTCCAGCACAGCGTGCCCGGCTCGTCGACGGCCTCCAGGCCCCGGTCCTTGCCCGGCTGCCAGACGGCGAACTGCCCGCCCTGGGGGTCGGTGAACTGGGCCATGCGCCCCATGTCCCCGGCGTCCATGGGCGGTACGCGGACGGAGCCGCCGCCCTTTTCGACGGCCTGGGCGGTGGCGTCGGCGTCCGGGGTGTCGAAGTAGAGCGTCCAGGCGGAGCGGGCGCCCTCCTCGGTGAGCTTGCCGATGGCGCCGACGGCATGGCCGTCCTGCTTGAGGGTGCCGTACTCCATGCCCTCCGGCGCGTCCTCCCCGGTGTACCGCTCGAAGTCCCAGCCGAAGACGGTGCCGTAGAACGAGGCGGCGGCGGTGACATCCGGCGCGCCGAGGTCGAGCCAGCACGGTGAGCCGGCGACGAAGTCCTTGGTGATCATGGCGATCTCCCTTCGCGGACCACTGGATTCCCTGATGAACTCCAGCCTCCCACCGAGCACTGACAATCGCTCCCCGGAGCCTTACGCCCCGGTGGTCGAGCCCGGCCGGATGATCATCAGGACCGTGACCGTCGCCCACAGCAGGTTGAACATCCCGGCGTACATCGCGAGCCGCGCCGTCGCCCGCCGCTCGACCTCCCCGCCGTCGTCCAGCGCCGCCACCAGCACCTCCTGGCCCGGCAGGACGAGCAGCATCAGCACCCCGGCCGCCACCGCGGTCAGCACCATGGAGACGATCAGCCAGATCTGGCCGAGTACGTGCATGGACTGGGCCGTCACCAGCCCGAACACCGGCACCGCGATCCCGACGCCCGCGTAGATCCGGCAGATGCGGTACAGGGTGTGGACACCGGCGGAGCCCTGTCGGACAGCGGCCGGGAACATGCTGGCCGCGACGGTCACGGGCCCGATGGCGATGATCGCGGCGAGGACATGGACGGCGAGCAGGAATTTCGTCATGTGACCCGACGGTAGTGATCAGCGGGCCCGAGGAGGAGTGGCGAGAATGCCATGCTTCAACGGATTCTCGCCGAAGGGCGTTAGCGTGGTCCCATGCACACCGTGGCCGTGCTCGCCCTCGACGGCGTGATCCCCGCCGACCTCTCGATCCCCGTCCAGGTCTTCGAGCACGCCCGCCTGCCCGACGGCCGCCCCGCCTACGAGGTACGGGTCTGCGCCCCCGGGCCGCAGATCGACGCCGGGTCGTTCGCGCTGCGCGCCCCGTACGGGCTCGACGCCCTCACCGACGCGGACACGATCATCCTGCCCGGCACCGCCGACCCCGCCGGGCCCGTCCCGGAGCAGGTGCTCGACGCGCTGCGCAAGGCGGCGGCCGACGGCACCCGGATCGCGTCGATCTGCGTGGGCGCGTTCGTCCTCGCCGCCACCGGCCTGCTCGACGGGCTGCGAGCGACCACGCACTGGCAGGGGACGGCGCTCCTGGCGAGCCTGCATCCGGCGATCGAGGTGGACCCGGATGTGCTGTACGTGGACAACGGCCAGTTCCTGACCTCGGCCGGGGCCGCCGCCGCGTTCGACCTGTGTCTGCACATGATCCGCCACGACCATGGCTCGGCGGTGGCCGCCGGCACCGGCCGGGTCTGCGTCATGCCGCTGGAGCGGGACGGCGGCCAGGCCCAGTTCATCGTCCACGAGCCCCCGGCCGCCGACGGCGGCGCCACCCTGGAACCCCTGCTGCGCTGGATGGCCGCCAACGCCGCCCGCGACCTCACTCTGGCCGACCTCGCCGCCCAGGCCCGGCTCAGCCCGCGCACCCTCAGCCGCCGCTTCCGCGAGCAGACCGGCACCACGCCCCTGCAGTGGCTGCACCACGCCCGCGTACGCCGGGCCCAGCACCTGCTGGAAACCACCGCGCGGCCCGTGGAGCGGATCGCGGCAGAGGCCGGGTTCGGCTCGCCGACCGCCTTCCGGGACCGCTTCCGGCAGATCGTCGGGACCAGCCCGCAGGCCTACCGGCGGGCCTTCCGGATCAGCTGAGCGTGTCAGCTGAACGGATCAGCTGAGCATGATCGAGATGTCGATGTTGCCCCGGGTGGCGTTGGAGTACGGGCACACGTCGTGCGCCGCCTCCACGAGGCGCGCGGCCAGCTCCTGGTCGAGCAGCGGCAGCGAGACGTTGACGGCGACGGCGAGGCCGTAGCCCTTGGCGTCGTTGGGGCCGATGCCGACCTTCGTGGCCACGGTGGAGCCGGTGAGGTCGTAGCCGACCCGGCGGCCGACCAGGACCAGGGCGTTGTGGAAGCAGGCGCTGTATCCGGCGGCGAAGAGCTGCTCAGGATTGGTGCCCAGGCCGCTGCCGCCCATTTCCCGGGGGACGGCGACCTGTAGTTCGAGGTGGCCGTCCTGGCTGGTGACGGTTCCGTCGCGGCCGCCGTGGGCGGTGGCCTCGGCGACGTACACGATCTTCGTCGGCCGGCGCGCGAGGCGGTCGGTGTCGGTGTCGGACATGCGCCACAGGTTACCGGTCGGTAGGAATGTGGGCCAGAGCACCGACTCTCTTGACTTCACAAGATCCCGGAGTCACATTCCTGACGCATCATCAGATTTCTGCGGACGTACCGACCTGCCGCCCCACCAACCAGCCGGGAGTGTGCCGCCATGCCCAAAAGACCCCCCTCCCGCCGCGAGGTCGTGCTCACCGGCGCCGCTGCCGCCGCCGGCGCCGGGCTCGCGCTGAGCGGTGCGGCGACCTCGTACGCGGCCGACGTGCCGCTCATCGGCACGTACGACGTCGTCGTGGTCGGCTCCGGCGCGGCCGGGATGACCGCCGCGCTCACCGCCGCCGCGCGCGGGCTGAGCTGCGTCGTCGTGGAGAAGGCACCGACCTTCGGCGGCTCGGCGGCCCGGTCCGGGGCGGGGATCTGGATCCCGTGCAACGAGGTGATCCTGGCCGCCGGGGTGCCGGACACCCCGGCGAAGGCGGCGGCGTATCTCGCGGCGGTGGTCGGCGCGGACGTACCCCTGGTGCGGCAGCAGGCCTTCCTCGCCAACGGCCCGGCCATGATCTCGTCCGTCATGGCCAACAGCCCGCTGCGCTTCCGCTGGATGGAGGGGTACAGCGACTACTACCCCGACCTCACCGGCGGAATGCCCAACGGCCGGTCCATGGAACCCGACCAGATCGACGGCAACATCCTCGGCAGCGAGCTGGCCAACCTCAACCCGCCCTACATGGCGGTCCCCTCCGGCATGGTGGTCTTCAGCGCCGACTACAAGTGGCTCAACCTGTCCCTGGTCAACGCCAAGGGCCTCGCCGTCGCCACGGAGTGCCTCGCGCGCGGCACCAAGGCCGCCCTGCTCGGCCAGAAGCCGCTCACCATGGGCCAGTCACTGGCCACCGGACTGCGCGCCGGACTGATATCAGCGGGTGTGCCGGTGTGGCTGAACACCCCGCTGACCGACCTGAACATCGAGTCCGGCTCGGTGACGGGCGTGGTCGTGACGAAGAACGGCTCCGCGGGGCTCGTACGCGCCCGCCACGGCGTCATCGTCGGCTCGGGCGGCTTCGAGCACAACGCGGCCATGCGCGCCCAGTACCAGCAGCAGCCCATCGGCACCGACTGGACCGTCGGCGCGAAGGAGAACACCGGCGACGGCATCCAGGCCGGCGCCCGCGCCGGAGCCGCGCTGTCCCTGATGGAAGACGCCTGGTGGGGCCCCGCCATCCCGCTCCCCGAGCAGCCCTACTTCTGCCTCGCCGAGCGCACCCTCCCCGGCGGCCTGATCGTCAACGCCGCCGCGAAGCGGTTCGTCAACGAGGCGGCCCCGTACAGCGATGTCGTCCACACCATGTACGCCAAGAACCCGACCGACCCCGACATCCCGGCCTGGCTGATCGTCGACCAGAACTACCGCAACCGCTACCTCTTCAAGGACGTCGCCCCCACCCTTGCCTTCCCCGACGCCTGGTACACCTCCGGCGCCGTCCACAAGGCCTGGACCCTGGACCTCCTCGCCGCCGACATCGGCGTCCCGCCCGCCACGCTGCGGGCCACCGTCGCCCGCTTCAACTCCCTCGCCGCCACCGGCACCGACTCCGACCACCACCGCGGCGACAGCGTCTACGACCACTACTACACAGACCCCGCCATCCTCCCCAACTCCTGCCTCGCCCCCCTCTGGCTCGCCCCCTTCTACGCCTTCCGCATCGTCCCCGGCGACCTCGGCACGAAGGGCGGCCTCCTCACCGACGCCCGCGCCCGCGTCCTGCGCCCCGACGGCACGGTCATCCCCGGCCTCTACGCCGCCGGGAACGCCAGCTCGGCCGTCATGGGCCACAGCTACGCGGGCGCCGGATCCACGATCGGCCCCGCGATGACCTTCGGCTACATCGCGGCGAACGACATCGCGAACACGATCTAGACCCTGTCCTATACCCAGGCCTCCGCGACCGCCGCCGCCTCCCGCCGCCCCTGCGCAAGTCCCGCGTGGGCGGCGGGCGTACGGACCGCCGGGTCCAGCGGGTTCATGCCGAAGGCCTCTGCCGCCGCCTCGTCCGGGGTGATGACCGCGACCCGGGCGGTGCGGCGCAGGCCGGCCACCTCGGCGTCCAGGCCGGGGTCGGCCATGGGCGCCAGGACCAGCACGTGGTCGTGGCCCGCCGCGAGGTCGGCGTTGTTGGCGGTACGGATGCCGCCGTCGACGAACCTGGTCCCGTCGATCGTCACCGGCGGCCAGATGCCGGGCACCGCGCAGCTCGCGGCGACCGCGTCCACCAGGCCGACTCCGGAGTGCCGGTCGAACAGCCGCGTGGCGCCCGAGCGGGCGTCGACGGCCACCAGGGTCAGCGGCCGCTCGGGCCACTCGGGCCGGGAGAGCCGTCCGGCGATCACCGCGCGCCGGGCGGCCTCGGTCACCGTCTCCGCTCCGAGCGCCAGCTCACCGAGGCGGCGGCGCAGTTCGACGGGGTCGGGGATCTCGGCGACCAGCTTGGCCCACAGCTCCAGCAGCTCACCGACCGACGTGCCCGCCGGGGCCAGTTCCTCGTTCTGCAGCGCCGGATCGGTCTGCCGCGCCAGCAGCTCCGGCAGCGTCAGCCCACTGCCGAGCTGCACGGCCACGGCCGCCCCCGCCGAGGTGCCCACGACCCGGTCGGCCGTCGCCGCGACGTCGATCCCCTCCTCCGCCAGCCCCGCCAGCACCCCGGTCTCCCAGGCGATGCCCGCCAGCCCGCCGCCGCCCAGGACAAGTGCCCGCGTCGTCGTCATCCCGCTGCTCCTTCGCGTCCGGTCGCGTCAAGTCCCGTCAACTTCCGTACGAGTGAGCCGCCCGGAGGGTTCCGGGGCAGCCGAGGCGGTCTTGCCCGGGATGAAAATCCGACGAACACTCCTATATATGCCGGTGGTTGCGCTCATAGGAACGCTGGACACCAAGGGTGTGGAGTACGGCTGGCTGCGCGAGCGCCTGTTACGCACAGGCGTGGACGTGCTGGTCATCGACGCCGGGGTCGCCGGGGAGCCCCGGATCCCCGCCGACATCACACGCGCCGAGGTCGCGAGGGCGGCGGGGGCCGACCTCGCCCGCCTACGGGCGCAGGCCGACCGGGGCGTGTCGGTGACGGAGATGGCGAAGGGCGCCGAGGAGATCGTGCGGCGGCTGCACGGGCAGGGACGGCTGCACGGGGTGCTGGCGCTGGGCGGCAGCGGGGGGACCTCGATCGCGACGCGGGCGATGCGGGGGCTGCCGCTGGGGGTGCCGAAGCTGATGGTGTCGTCGATGGCGGCGGGGGATGTCGGCCCGTTCGTGGGGACGTCGGACATCGCCATGATGTACAGCATCGTGGACATCGCCGGGGTGAACCGGATCTCCGCCCCGATCCTGGCCAACGCGGCCGACGCGATCGCCGGAATGGCCAAGGGCTACGCGGCGGCGGCTCCCGCGCCCACCGACAAACGTCCGCTGGTCGCCGCCACCATGGCCGGCGTCACCACCCCCGGCGTGGACGCCGCCCGCGAACGGCTCACCGAACTCGGCTACGAGGTCCTGGTGTTCCACACCGTCGGCCCCGGCGGCCGGACCCTGGAGGCGCTGGCCGGGCAGGGACTGCTCGCCGGAGTGCTGGACCTGACGCTGAGCGAGCTCGCCGACGACCTGGTCGGCGGCCACTTCGGGGCCGGGCCGGACCGGCTGCGTACGGCGGGCCGCCAAGGCGTGCCCCAGGTGGTGAGCCCTGGGGCACTGGACATGGTGAAGTTCGGGCCGCTGGCCTCCCTACCGGAGCGGTTCCGGACCCGGCATGTCCATGTGCACAACCCGGCGGTCACCGTCATCCGCACCAACGCCTCCGAATGCGCGCACCTCGGCCGCGGCATCGCCGCCAAACTGCGCGCCGCGACCGGGCCGACCGCGCTGTGCCTGCCGCTGCGCGGGCTGTCCTCGCTGGGGGCGACGGGCGGGATCTACCACGACCCGGTGGTGGACGGGACGCTGTTCAGCGCCTTACGCGAGGGCCTGCGCGGCAGCACCGTCCACGTACGGGAGTTCGACACGCACATCAACGACCCGGCCTTCGGGCGGGCCACCGCCGACCTCCTCCACCGGCTCATCACCGGCTGATCGCCGGCCTGATCGCCGGCCTGATCGCCCGGAGGGATCGTCATAGGCGGCGGCGCCCCCAGGGGCGGGGCGCAGGCCGCGTACATCGCCGCGTCGAGGATCTCCTCGTTGTCCATCGTGGCGTCGGCCAGGCTGCCGCAGCACAGGGCGAGCAGCAGCCCGCCCGCGAGCAGCGGGAGCGGCAGTCGCCGCTGCCTCGGCGGGGGTGCGAGCAGGGCCCTGACGCGGCGGGGGACGGCGCCGCCGGTGGCGGCCAGGGAGCGGCGGGGGGTGCCGGACGCGGCCAGGGCCGCGCGGGCCACGGCGCGGGCGACGACCGAGCGGTCGCCGACGCGGTCGGCGGCGTCCTCGTCGGCCCAGCGCTCCAGGACGTAGCAGCCGGAGCCGGCCAGCGGGCGCAGCATCGGGTTGGCGGCGGCGGACAGCCGCCAGACGGCCTGGAAGAGGTGGTGCCGGCCGCGCAGATGGGCCCGCTCGTGCGCGAGCAGGGCCTCGCGTTCCCGGCCGTCGAGGCAGCTCAGCATGGACCGCGACACCACGATCCGCCCGGGTGCGCGAAGCCCCCCGGGCAGCGCGAAGGCCTCCGGCGAGGCGTCGTCCAGGACCACGAGTTCACCGTCGCCGGGCAGCCGCGCGCACTCCCGCCGGATCCGCGACGCGGCCCGGACCTGGCGTACGCAGGAGACCGCGAGCCCCGTACAGGCCGCGAGCAGCCCGGCCGCCCCGGCCACGCCCACGAAGAGCCGCACCGGCTCGGCCGCGCTCAGCACCGCGGCGGACCACGCACCCTGCCGCGCGATCTCGGGTATCCGGGCGAGGGCGGTGAACGCCAGCAGCGCCAGCGCGCCCAGCCAGCCGGCCGTCGTCACCAGCGCGGCGCAGGCCAGCGCCCAGGCCGCCCGGCGCGGCGGCAGCCGGTGCGCGAGCCGGGGCGCGAGCACGGCCAGCACGGCGCTGACCGCCAAGGGCACGTAGACACTGATCCGCACGACCGCCGCCCGCCCCGCCTACCGGCCGTCGCCCAGCAGCTCGTGCAGCAGCCGCTCGTCCTCGGCGGACAGCTCGGAGACGAACCGCGACAGCACTGCGGCCCGGTCCGGGCCGCCGTCGAGCAGGTCGCGCATCCGCTCGGCGGTGTGCGCGGCCTCGTCCCGCGCGGGCTCGTAGGCGTAACCGCGGCCCGCCCGCTGCCGCATGACCATGCCCTTGTCGAACAGCCGGGACAGGATCGTGAGCACGGTGGTGTACGCGAGGTCGTCGCCCGGCAGCCGCTCGCCGACCTGGGCGGCGGTCAGCGGCCCGTCCGCCGCCCACAGCGTGGCCAGTACACCGCTCTCCAGCTCTCCGGGGGCCCGTCTGTGGCCCATGGACGCCACCGCCTTCTGTCGTTCATCGCGCCGCCTGCCCGGCGACGCCCAAATCTACCGCCTGTAGGAAAACGTGACCGGAGCAACAGACGGCCCCACCTACTACACGTTGTAGAGTAACCCCGCCCGCACGGCATTCGCCTCCGTACAGCGGCGCGCCCCTCGATGTCCGGAGGCTGACCAGCCATGCCGATTCCCCCTGCCCGCGCCGGCCGCGTCGTGATCATCTCCGCGAGCGTCGGAGCCGGCCACGACGGCGCCGCCGCCGAACTCGCCGCCCGCCTGCGCGCCGCCGGCCACCCCGTCGACCGGCACGACCTGCTCGACCTCTTTCCCGCCCGGCTCGGCCCGCTGGTCAGCGGCAGCTATCACCGGCTGCTGACCCTCGCCCCGTGGGCGTACCAGCGCATGTACGCGAGCACCGAGCGCCGCCGCAGCACGAGCCCCGCCGTACGGGCCCTGCTGCGCAGCGCCGAGGAACGCACCCTGCGCGTCCTCCCGCCGGACACCCGCGCCGTCGTCTCCACCTACCCCGGTGCCAGCCAGGTCCTCGGCGCCCTCCGGCTCTCCGGCCGCCTGCACGTGCCCGTCCTCACCTACCTCACCGACTTCTCCGTCCACCCCCTCTGGGTCGCCCCCGGCGTCGACCTCCACCTCGCCGCCCACCCCATCCCGGCCGCCGAGGCCCGCGCCCACGGCGCCGCCCGCGCCGTCGCCTCCGGCCCCGTCGCCGGCCCCCGCTTCGCCCCCGCCGCCCCCGGGCAGCGCCAGGCCGCCCGCGCCCGCTTCGGCCTCCCGCCGCACGCCCCGCTCGCTCTGCTCGTCGCCGGGTCCTGGGGCGTCGGCCCGGTCCAGCAGGTCGCCGCCGAGATCCGCGACAGCGGCGTCGCCGTCCCCGTCGTCGTCTGCGGCCGCAACGAGGCCCTCGCCGACCGCCTCCGCGCCTCCGGCATCGACCACACCCACGGCTGGGTCGACGACATGCCCGGCCTCATGCACGCCTGCGACGTCCTCGTCCAGAACGCCGGCGGCCTCACCTCCCTGGAAGCCTTCGCCGCCGGCCTCCCCGTAACCAGCTACCGCTGCATACCGGGGCACGGCCAGACCAATGCCGCCGCCCTCCACACCGCCGGCCTGGCCACCTGGATCCGCGACCCCGCCGACCTCAAGCCCCTCCTCACCGAACTGCTCGACGGCCCCCTGGGCCAGGTCCAGCGCGAAACGGCC
>Ga0307517_10015611_pt1 | contig 10074 bp, 8 predicted proteins | sample 23_EM_MG_FD_194515 | JGI IMG/M metagenome (GOLD analysis project Ga0307517, IMG submission 194515) | Populus trichocarpa ectomycorrhiza microbial communities from riparian zone in the Pacific Northwest, United States - 23_EM | ecosystem: Host-associated > Plants > Roots > Unclassified | place...
GTTCTCTCTCTTGAACTTTCTTTTAAGTTGTTTATTTTTATGTTTTAAAATGTTTTGGAAAAAAATTAATTTTTTTAATTTTTTATTTGAATCCGACGTCTTTAGATACAGTGCCTTCAACTCTGCAAGTTATCTTTTGAAGGCATCCGACGTCGGAATTAACATTTGTTGTTTTTCTTTTTTCATCCGCCAGCCTTGCTTAACTATAATGGAGGCATTATCAAGAGCACAAGATTCTTGACACTAAACGCAGAAAACCCGATATTAGTAGGATGGCCTTGGAGAAGTTCCTCCTTCCATCATAGTAATACAATCATTTTCCATTCAAGAATTTCTTTTTTTTAATAAAGTCTTTGAGATAATTGAGCTTCTACGCCTTCTCTCTCATAGTCTCCTGTTTGGAATTGCGCGCAATTTCTTCTATATACCTTTTTGAGAAAAGCCTCCGCCATTGAGAGTCAATTTTTCTATAAAAACTGTGATGTAGAATCAATCTACCATATCATTTATAAATTATACCAATAAATATAAATATAAGATATATATAGATAAAATACAATGTTACTCGCTGGCGATAAATGCATTTTCATATGATTTTATACATCTGTTTTATGTTTATCAATCCAGTGTATAGTATAAGTGATAGGCTAAATCTACTAACGTTCTTTCATTTTTCTGAACCTTGAGCCCCTGACCTGGTTTCAATAAGGAAGCCCCAGTGGACATGGGAACCACCAAACACTCGCATCAAAAGCAATAATGGCCAGACTTGGTATAACAAGAACAGACGGGTAGAGGATGGGGTACTCTTAATTACCATTATTCGATGAATGAATATGGTTGGGCTATGCAATAATGTCTTCTTTTATGTGGAATTATATTATCTTCAAATCTACTTCCAGCCAATCAGAGACAAGAAACAAGATGATGTTGGCACATAGGGGACCGCAACGATTGGCTCGATATTGAACACTCACGGAAATAGACATAAATCTCTGTAGTTTTCTCCGTTATCAATGAGAACACCGTAGAGTTTGTGGAATCCATTCCCAACTATGATCCAAAGAAACTAATAATTGGATGACAGTGAGATCCAGTCAGGCTTCAGTGAAAAGAAAGAACGATGCCGTAGGAGCGAGTTGGTTAGTGGTGTGAACGTGAGGGAGAGATCGAGACCAGTTATCAGGTGCAACCGGTTATCAAGTTGCACCAAGTCTGAAACGCACTTCAATCAGGTAGGCGAAAAGGAATGATGAACCCTGTAAGTTTATCAGGCAGATTCTCTGGTCCCATCGTTGGCTTCATTTCTTGTTTCTCTTTCTCGTTGAAGAAGACAACGTCCTGCAGTTTCTGGGTCAACAAAAAACCAGCCAGGTTTAGGGTTCGCAGGCAATACTGGTTTATACGTAAGGATTGAGCTTCTCTTATGTTGAGCCTCCGAGAAGTAAAAGTCAAAATCCTAATCGTTTAGAAAGGGATGATGGTTTAGGGGGTAATTGAGATTGTAATGCAAGATGATTTTTAATATAGTTTATTTTTTATTAAAAATATATTAAAATAATTTTTTCTTCAGATTTTTATTTTTATTTTTAATATTTCATCAAAACCATAAAAAAAACATTAATTTTGTTTTTTTTTAAGCTAAAAACACTTTAAAAAAATATCTAAAAATAAAAACAGAAGCTACCTCAGCCACTGAATCTACACCCAATCAAATCTCGATCCACCGGAAAGAAAATGAGGGTAGTCCTCTCAACTTAGACAGACTGGCGCTCTGGTCCAAAACGAAGCAGCATGCTTCTTGAAAACAGACAGCCCTCAAGGGCTCCTGTCTGGATTTTGACGCTTCCAGGCACACACATCTATAAGCAGGTGTTTCATAGCATGACAAAAACATAGGAAATACATGGAAAGGGAATACTATCAAGATCTAATTGATATCTTCCCATACCAGCAGCCCTTCTAGCCTAGCCTAGGATTTAGAGATTTGATACATAATTACTAGAGGAGCAATCTACAACTCATTGCTGCTGATTGTACTGATAAAGAAAGACAAACACAGACAGCTATGCCAAAATCAGAACAAGATTGTTAAAAGACAAGGTGAAGTGACAGGAACTCAAAGAGCCTTGATACAACTCATTTGCACATCTGCCAAACCCCAATTATGTCCTTCCAGGAAGAGAAAGAACTGATTATATGCTGCATATTTCATGCAACACGTTTAAACTCACCTCTTTGGACTAGGCAACCTGCAATTCATACAAGCTCATTGAGGTTTCAATGGCTGTGAGCTTCTTTGAAGGGAATCACCATGAAACTGATCTACATGTGCACCAACATTGTTTGTTGTGTTTCCACTTAATGATAGACTAAGACTTGTCAAATTCAGATCATTACTGTGCTTGTCCCAAGCTGCTTTGAATTGCAGGCCCTTGCATCTTCGGATACCAGGAAAAAATAAAATGTAAGCAGCTATAAGCAAATGGATAATTATTGCAGAGTACACTCTTAAGTAGAAAAATCTAATAATCCTTACTGCTGGAGCAAGATCAGTATCTCAAGAACACTTGATCTGATTTGTTCCCGAGCTACTCTTAATGCTGCTTCCTTGTACAGCAAAGCAAGTTCATCCACCAATCTGAGACCAGGACAGTGAGTTATAAAATCAGAAGCAAAAACTGCTCGTTCATCTAATGAAAATTTCATATGCTTGGAGTCACGGTTTGGTTCCAGAGAAGAAATGGAAATCACGGTTATTCATGTCTTAGAGGAATGCAGGACATGACCATCAGACTGCTTAAATCAATTGAAGGTTAAAAAAGAAAAAAAAATTTCTTCCAATTCTAGCTAAAGATTCCAAAATGATAGACTAATGAAAAGCTAAGACTGATTAAAAAAATCTAGAAGTGTGTTAAATAACAATTTTGGCTATCCCAGTGTGATGACATATTTAAGTGTATTTATGGCATTTAATGTTCGGTCCTGCTCAAAAGATATTCCTTGGTTCACCTTTCTAAATATGGTGTGTTCCTTATCCATGTCAACCTCATAACTGTATGGACTCGTTTAAGAACCTGCACAAAGTCATCCATTCTCCCAGGAATTACTCATGAAAATCACAAAACAAACTTGAACTAAGAAAATGAATTGGAAAAAATCAACATAATAAAAAAACTGCAATTTCACTGGATAATATGAAAATTTCTTTTCTAAGCTGGTAATTCACTAGAAACTTCTATAAAACAAGGACAACTTGGGGAATATCTAAGAGCAAATATTAATCTGCAAAAAATATAATCGCACACTAATTGCAGTATCAAGCCCAAAAGAATTAATAATCATGGGTAAAGGCATGCACTCTTACCAGCAGAACGGTTTCATCATCATCAGCATGCAGCCACTTAAAGAAAAGTGGAAAAATTCGACTAAAATGAGCTACCAACACAAGGCCAATACCATGTAAAAGTGGTTCAACAAATTTAAGCCATGCAACACGGCGATCCTTGTTCCTTGGTTGACGCTCCAAGTGACCTAGCATCTCATTTAGCATCTTCTCAAACCTGAAAATAAAGTATGGCAAAGGAAAACATTGGTCAATAGAATAAGTATATAACATTGGTTTATCAAGTGATTGACAAAAATATTACATGAATTGAGGAAGCATGTTTAAGAAGAAAAAAGAAAATATGTGATAATTTATTGCATAGCAGTTTAGTTATTTTTTATCAACAAGAAACATTACAATAAGAAAACAAAATGCAAAATAGACATGGCCTGCTTAGTGACCTGAAACCAGGAAAAATAGTATTACAAATGCAGCCCCCACTAAAAACCAAAATGCTTACAAGTCCAATATCTATTTCTTCTAAGGTTTGAACCCCAGTGCTATAGCTAATAAACTTTATACATATCTACACCTTCCCAAGAAGACATCAACATCAACTACTGCCAGTTATAACATTCAGATCATGTAGCCTTCTGCCTACCCAGTTTATAGAAAGCAATGGTAATGGTAAATATAGTTAGAAAGCTTATAGCTTAACCAGGAAAAAATAAAAGAAAAGATATAACAGTGGAGAAGGTGGCTACCAAGGGCTGCGAGGATCGCTCCTCTGTATACAAGTCACAAGGAGTACAGACATCTCAACTACATGACACCATATCTCATCATCAGAAGCAATATTCTGACAGCATGCATCAAGAATCACATCTTCATACCGACTAAGTTCAGCAGCATTCACGTTTTTTGCAAGATGTGTGAAACTTATCATGCCTTGTCCCTAAAACAGGAGGAAAAAAGAGTGTTGTCCATCAAGGAATCAACCATAACACGTAGGTTACTCATTCTATATTGTCTCCACATTATCCCTTTCCATTATCATAAATCCCAGCATACATAAAGACAAAATTTTAAAGATTGAAATGCTTAGGCATGTCACAGTAAGTTAACACGTGTAAAGGAAAAGGGTTTGCAATGGTTCAATATTGAAGAATATGACTGCTTTGAAATAGTAGATCTATTTCCTCCCCTACTCAACTATAAACACTCCACCCCTTGTGTTTATATTGTTAAACATTCTTTTGAAATACTATCCAAAAAATTCACATGCAGTGAAGCAGATGCAGAAAAAATGGCTGGAATGGAAGGGCGCAGAATGCTTATTATCTGCTTCATAAACAAGCCACAAAGTATACTAGGAGATCTGTATATTTCATAAAAGGAAAGAAATTTGGATTACAGAATTTACAACTTAACCATCATGAAAAAGCATTGAAAAGACAAAAGTCTACGTCAATTTGAAGCAAACCAGCAATCAAAACCGAAGCAATTGTACAAAATAATAGATGATCGCATACTTTCACTTGCGGTGACCAGTGATCAAGAGCAGTCAAGGCACATGGAATCACGAAATTACACAACTTTCCCAAATGCGGATAATCAACCTACCAACAAAAGGATGAAAATGAACAATGAAAAAAAAATTAAAGCAGTAAAAAAAAAATCCTAACAATGAAAGAACAAAATAACCCAAGAACACAAACCTGAGTAACAAACCATCTAAATTGATAAGCAGCTACAATCGCAGACCCAACAGGAGCCCTAGCGGACGCGGCAGAAATCTCATCTCCGTCAGCACTCTTATCAATTGAACTCTCTTTGATTCCATCTTTCAATAAAGGCAACACCTCAGGCATCAATTCAATCACCAATCTCTTCTCTTCATTCACTAAACCATCACCGTCACCACCAGACATCACTCCCAACAACTCACTAATCCTCCTCTCATTTCTGGCACCAAGATCACTCTCAGCATAAGCATTGGATAGCTCGTTGAAAGCCGAGTTAGCTTCAATTGCGAGGTTCTTAGGGATCCAAGAGAGCAATTCGTGGGTGGAGGATTGAGAGGAGGAGAGTAATGCACATGCTAAAGTGAAGTCTTTGATTGAATTGAAAAGTTGGGTTTCGGTGATGGCATTATTGTTGGGGTTAGGGTTAGAGTTTTTGATTGAGAGAAGAGATTCGAGTGTGGATTTTGGAGAGATTGGTGTGCCTTCAGGCGGTGTATACGGGATTTGAGAGAGAGGGTTTAAGATGGTCTCTGACAACCTGAATTAAGAACAAATAAATTAGAGATTGAAAATATTTTAGGGTTTGCAAATACGGAGAGCTTACTGAATTAGATGGGCATGGAGAGCTGAGAGTGAATTCCACATTTTTTGCCTCTCCAGTCGCGCTTTCTGTCTTTTATTTTTCATATTTGAATCTTTCTTATATAGCCAGGCTATCACAGTGTTAAAACGGTGGGAAAAGGGAGTCGTTTTTGGTGAATGACACAGATTTTGCCAGGGAAAAGAGTTTTTTTCTTTTTCTTTTTAACAGATATGCATCTTTCAAGTTTCATCCCGAAACAATTTCCTTTTTTTTTCAATAATTTCTATTTGACATTGAAGTATATAAACAGTATTTTGTGCATTCAATACAAAAATTTGTTTAAACAATCTTTAAAAAAGTAAATTTATACAGATATTTTTATAAATATTATCTCTGTACAGATATTCTTATATGAATGTTTTTTTCAAAATCCAAATCTAAATAACTTCAGAATTCAAAATGTGATTTCTTTTTATTTATTTATTTATTTATTTTAATATAAAAGTAAATAAAATGATTTGAATGAGAACATAGATTAAATTTGAAAAAAATATTATATAAAAACATTTGAAAATGCAGTAATAATTATTTTTTTAAAGTAAATCTGAAAAAGAAAATTATATAAAAATATTTAAAAATATAGTAATAATTATTTTTTAAAAGTATTTTTTATTTGAAAATATATTAAAATAATATTTTTTTATTTTTAATATTATCATATTAAAACAATTAAAAAAAAACTAGTGAGCACCATACCCCTTGTGGTTAATTCTTTCTTTCTTTCTTTTTGGGTCGAGCAAATTACTAATCTCGTGTTTATGATTGCTGCCAACCACCATGGAAAACCCTTCAGTTTAATCCACGCGTCAATCATGATTGAGAATAGGAAGAATGAGGAAGACGATGAGTTTCAGAGAGAGTAGACGCATATCATATTATGACACAATTTTCCCTCGTAATATGTGGTAACAAAACCAGATACACAAGTAAGAAGCACTAATAGCATCCAATATTTGCAATTGAAATTCCTCCAGTCATTTTACAATTTTGGGAGTTTGAAACCCATCTATCAATCAAACACGACAAACATCCTCGCCGAGAGCTGAAGGGAGAAGTTTTTTAAAAAAAGAAGGCAGAACCAAGTTTTGCCTACCCCTTCCAATGGAAATCGAAGGGTTTGGAAGGAAAACACACTGAACAGTAGATAAAGCCACACGAGTACATATCAAATTAAGGAAGAGATGTTTAAGCCTCCGGCACAGGAGCAGCTGCTCGCTTCATTGATGCGCACTTGATCAGATGGTTGTAGCTGCCCTTTTCCTTGAAAAGTTGGGAAAAGTGATGTTTGCAATATAATACACCCTCAAGCGCTGCATAGTTTGATGGTGTTATAGCACAGCCACCGTGAGAGCACTTGAAACATGACTTGTGATAGGCTTGGCTCTCCACTGTTACCTGTAGTTTTTGGGAGAACAGACCATTACCATGATCCCTGGGTATTTTTTTAGCATAGACAGATAGAACTCGCTAAAAAGGAAAATAAATAACTTCCACGCAAAGAGAGATGCAATTTATTTTCATGGAAACTTTAAATTAAACCAAATTGGCAATAATAGTATGCAAAGAAGGGTAGTTGAGAGGCCTAAACTTTAAATTAAACCAATATTGCATACTAATGGCCTAGTTTCTAAAACCTTAGATTGGGAGGTATATCGATAATGATAACAACACTGGTAGAAATAGCATCATGACTATCAAACCATCTACCAAGAAAGAACTATGCACTTCTCAACAGGGGAAAAAAAAAAAAGGGAAAGGGAAAACTATAAGCATCCTGCTATCCAAGCTAGTAGATAGGGTTAGGGTTAGGAGTTGTGATTTATTGGATGCTAAACAACTTAAAATAGTCAATTAAGATGACACAGCCTTTCAACATGTGGAGATGTATTCTATCAATGCTGTTGTCATCACAAGCTATTCAATCCATGTCCACAAGAAGAAGAAGAAGAAGAAGCTGAAAAGAAACCTCCTTGAATTCATCAAGTTCAAATTATTGTGGATAAAATAGCCCTGGCTTAAGTCATGTATTAAGAAGTTACATGAATCTTCATTCCTAGCTATCAAAGGATGTTTGTAAGTGTGTGATAGGCGGTAGAAGTTCAATGTGTTTTTTTGTCAGAAAAGTATTAAAATAATATTTTTTTTATTTTTTAAAAATTATTTTAACCATCTGAAAACATAAAAATAAATAAAAAAATAATTTTAAACAAAAAAAAAAGAAAAAATTTCAATTTTTTTGAAAAAGCAGTTTCAACTGCGCATTCCCAAACACTGCAGAAATCTGTGGCCCCACCGCTTTGACTTGTCAAATAAGCCCCAACTTCTTGTGAGAATACTTCTCTTCACGTTTAATTTGTTTATATGGGCTCCATAAACAAGTATTAACGAGACAGCCTCATTCGACCAGAGAAAAACTCAACCGAGCCAAGCAATCAAAATTAATGATAGGAGTTCTATCAATCAACCTTATATGCCTGTATATCACAAAATATCTGACTCCTACCTTCTCAAGCGGATAAGCAGTTTTACCGCAAGTAGCACACTTCTCTTGTGTCCCTGAAAACATACCAGCAGCTTTGCTAGGTGACCTTGTCTGAAAACAGAACATCAATAGAGGATCAGAGACAGCACCAGCAACACATCAGTCCATAAATGAAATTCACTAAAAGTAAATAAATGCCAAATACAAACAGTCTTTGCAGGGAACATTTACCAGTTCAGGAGTTAACTTCTCAGCTGACTTTGCAGCTGTTGAAAACCAAATTAATTGAAAATTTAAAAACAAATAAAAAAATATATGGATATCAAATAAAAGAAATTGATCCCAGCGAGAATGAGAGGCATACGCGACTGAAAGTTCTTGTTGAAGTTACCGGTCTCCTTAAACAGCTGGTCAAAGTGAGGCTTACAGTACAATACACCCTCCATTGATGAATAATTGCTTAGCTGGAAAAACATAAATTGCACAATCTAATCAGCACAAACCAAAAACACATAATCTACTAGCCATCCATTAAAATCTGGGAACATACTGCGGATATTTCCCTCTAATAAAATCCGGGAAAATACATATAAAATCATCTGTTGATCACGAGCGATTATCCCTAAAATCACTCTCTAATATACTACTGGTTTTTATATGAAAGAGTCCTAACAAATGCTGCTTATCATACACTCCAATTGAAGGAAAACATATTTAACAGGTCAATTTGTTAAACAATCCATTACCTAACAGCTAAGACGAACCACTTGGGTAAATTTGTCTTTGATGCCATGTCTAACAAGTGAACGACAACCCTAACAGTTGCAAATTTAAGCATTGCCAGCTACATTCTTGACTGGATTAACAGAACAGGAGAAGAAAATAGGGTACGGCAAATATTAAGACGGTATAAGCACCTTTAACGTGCCTTTGCAGTGAAAACACTTGAAGCAAGATTTATGGTAAGCAACCCCATCTGTTGATAGAAGTTCCATGGGATACACAGTCTTCTCACAAGCCTTGCATTTCTGTTGGGTACCAGTAAACGACATCGTTTCGAGCGATATGTATTATACCCTTTAGATCTGATGACTGTGTACTGTTTACCTGTCTCAGATCACCTGCCAGTCTACAAACCCACAGATCAACTAAGTATCAAATCAATGGATAAAAAAGATTGAACCTTTGCAGATTAATGAGAATCAGTCAAGACTCATGGAAAATAAAGATTAAACTTTCAAAAGAAGCACAATAGATCAGAGAATATATAATAATGAATGTAAACTTCAGGTTTCAAGATTGGTAACCGATCTAAGACTTCGAAGGAATGCAAGGACTTCAATAAAAATAAATGCGAGTTAATTAACAAGAGAAAATAGAGAACAGTAGCATGAAAACAGAAACTGAAATGCAGTCAAATCCGTTTTCCCAAGGATGCAAAGAGGAGGCGCGTACCAAATTGCGATTAGAATAAGAGAAGATGGGATTGTTCGATCTGAGGGTCAAGGGAGGTGAGTGGAGAGAATTGAAATGAAAGTGAAAGGGTCGAGGAAAGTGAAAGGAGCGGGGATTGGGCGCGGGCGCTTTTTGTAGCGGAGCGGATGCAACAAAGTGGATGATGATGATGATGATAGAGGGAGAGAGAATTTCAGAGGTTATAAAAAATATTAGAAGACAGAAAGAGTAAGAGAGAGATGAAAAATATCTTCTTCGCTGGAAGCACTTACAGGCTCCACAAACACTTTTTGTTTGTCTGGTTCAACGAACTCCATCACGCGGGTTTTTGTTTTTTTTTTCTCCTAATCTTTTTGGTGGGCTGAAATTACACGGTGACCCCTGTTTTTTTTTTTTTTTTTTTAATTTACCCAGATAATTA
>Ga0307517_10015612_pt1 | contig 10072 bp, 9 predicted proteins | sample 23_EM_MG_FD_194515 | JGI IMG/M metagenome (GOLD analysis project Ga0307517, IMG submission 194515) | Populus trichocarpa ectomycorrhiza microbial communities from riparian zone in the Pacific Northwest, United States - 23_EM | ecosystem: Host-associated > Plants > Roots > Unclassified | place...
GGCGCGGCGGGCAGAAAAAGCAGCCGTCGAAGGTATTGTGGGCTTGGCCCTTGTGTGTGAAAGGCAATGTCAGAGTGGGAACGCCGAACGGAAACTGGCACGGGCTCAATCCCAACGGTGACACTGCTGATGGCGACGGCTTTCCTGACGGTGGGGTCGGGAGGGAAACTCAATAGCAGCGTTCAACCTGTTCGTCGATATCGACGAAAACTGCGCAAGGTCTCAGCACGTGGACCGTTGTACTCATAGGGCGCCATGAACTACGAGGCATCCCCAAGAGAGCCGGTTCGGTGCTTCTCCCGGGCGGCATGGACGGCACGATGATGTCGGACTTCACAGGGCCGCCTGACGCGGAACGAAGTTCGAGCACGGCTACCCCTAGATCACTGCCACCACTACTCTTTCTGCGCAGACAGAGCCAGTGTAGTGTGGATTTCATGGAAACGGTTGGATTGGATTGCGATACGCTAATCTCGGGTGCGGGTGATCGAAATGACTGTCCTTCCATCCAGGCACGACGGAAATAGCTCCTGTCTCGGGACCGGTGGACTATCGGACCCACCGCGTTTGCGAGTCGGAGTTGCGTTGGTCTTGCGGTGGGTATTTCCTCTGCTGGCCGACAGAATGAACATATATTGAAACATTGTCCAGTCGAATACGTATGGACCAGCGACCCCCGAAAGTTATGTCTCTGCCCATGTGAGCGACGCGCGAACCATTTCCGAATTATGCTGACCCAATGACCAGGCTTCTCTCTCGCCAACACACCCGCGGCTGAACGTGAACCTTTGCTCGAGTTCACCTGCCGAGCCTGGGGTTTTTATGCAACGGGTCTAGGCGAGGCGCGGAGGGTGCCGGGCCCAACTTGTACGCTTAACGCCATTTCTTAGCTTTTCGGCCAGACGGCGAGGAGACGGCGTTGGCTGAACATGTCCCCTGCGGCCATACCTGGACGCCAGGAAATTCCGATGCGTCCCCGAGGAACGAGTGGCACCCAATGATGAGGACCAGACTAGCGAAGTGGACCTCCGGGCAACTCTCGTAGGACTTTCCTTCGCTCGATCTGACGCTTGTGCTCGTGCTGATTGAAACATCAGGTTCCCATCAACCGATACAAATTCCCGTCGAGGTATACTTCCCGTCCGAGAGTGCCCCGACCTCAGAGTCCCTGTTTGAGTCAACGTTGACCAACCCGTCGTCCGTAAAAATGACGGTCCCTGAGCGACCTCCGGCTCTAGTCTAGCCAGGGTTTCTGTCGACTTGGGAGAGAGTTCTGAATCTGTCAGGGAGGTTTGGAACGGAGCTCGCTCGTCTTGACATTCTCGTTTCTTTCATAACGTACGAGCATGCCTGCTAGTCGTCACTACCGGGAGCTGTTTTCCTTACACATTCTACAGGAGGGGGTTTCCAAATTTCAATCGCCGTCGCCAGCAGTTTCTATTTTAAACTCGCCTCCAACCTCCCCGAACTCAGGTAGGTATTCTTCCCAGCCCGGCTTGCTTTTTGGCCGGTGTGCCAGTATCACTGCCAAGTTTGCCTTAACCTCAGGCTCAGTCTGCATAGCCACTTGCGCCATCCATTTATCCACATCAACCCGCGGACCCGGGGAAGGAAGGTATCGAATGGAGCACCACTCCTCGGATGTGAAAGTGAGGGACGTTAACGTTGGAGCCAAGCAGATGGCGGACAGGATATATGCGAGGCGAGCGGAGAGTTTACCCGAACAAAGCGCAATGTCTACAGGGTAACGGCAGAGAATGGTGGTAGATGGGTGGCAGGGGGTGTTTCATTCGCCCGCCGAACGATCGAGGACGGGTGCCGATCCGAGGCGCGTCAGTATTGTTTCTGCTCCCAGAGCCTTCCCAAAGACCACGCACCAAAGAGCCGGGGTTCCACGATCACCTCCGAAGGAAGCGTAAGAAGCTGCTCTAATCCAGTGTCATACACAAACAAGGAGAGTTTGAGGAGGGCGAGTCCACATTGAGTCAGGGCGGTTCCGACTCCAGTTTCCGGTGTGACCAGCTGTAACGACACTAAAGGTCTCCTCTGTGACGCGTGCGGAAATATGGCAAGAGGCTCTTCCTGCACCGTCCTGGTGGGGAGGAAGTTCCCAGGTCCGGAAACGAGAAAACCAAAGAGACGATTGTCGTAGCTATACAATATGGTGGCAAAATGTTGAGGTTCTCAACCTTTTCCCCCCAAACTCGCCAAATGACATGGAGTCCGGAAGCTCGTCAGGTCGTGGAATCCTGGTGAAAGCAATCGACAGTCCTCTGGTCTTGGTGAACTTCTTGAGGACGCGACCAAACGGCGCGGGTTCGCACCGAGAATCTATATCCGCGAACCGAACAGGGGTGACGTATGAAAGGATGTCATATGGGTCCTGTGGGATATTCGTGCACCAACGAACCAGGTTGCGTTAGGGCGATAATTTGACCGAGGCGAAAGCACATCCCTGGCTCCTTCGCCAACACCTTGCGACGAGCGAACAATAGTACATACTGGGATGTGAGAGATTGCCGATGATTTCGAGCGGTGGTCCACACGCCAGTGACCGCGGAGCGACAAAGGATAACTCTGGAACCGAATAAATGGAAGGTAAGAGACCCACCAGACAAGCGGTCAGGTCGCCTGGACGAAGTTCAACCCTCGCGCCGGTAAGATGAATGACAGGAAGGGGTCTGTTCACCTGGCGTACCGGGAAAATATCCAGATCTGGCGCAACTCTACCCTCCGAAATCGCAGAAGTTGCATACTTGTGAGTGTCAGCGTAACCACACTCTCCGAAGGAACCGTCCACACCCTCGTCACATGTGTTCGAGGGATGCGCGCGGGACATGAAGTGTCATTGGGCGAAATTTAAGCTGACCTCCTTCATAGTTTTCTGAAACACCAAAGATACCAGCGGCCTCCCATACGATGCGTCTGGAAGAGTCGAGAGGGGGGGGGGGTTATACGACATGAGATGAATATTATTAATTTGAACCAGATCCTTCAGGTCCGAGAACGAGAAAATCAAAGACACAGCTGGGGTAGATGGCGAGTGCAATGAGTGAGGAAGGGTCAGACGCACAATCTACTTCCTAAGCTTGTCAGAGGACACAGGGCCCGGGAGTTCACCAGGCTGGTCAAACTCTTGTGCAGTAACGCCCAACACCGTCACGGGTCACGCTGGAGGTCAAACCCGATTATCGAGTTACTTCGACCATCCACCTTCGCTATGCCACACTTTCGCAGACCGAAGCAACCAGCGGGTACCACCACCCCGATTCCTACACCCCCAGAAGAGCTTGTACAAGATCTCACGTTTCAAAGGGATTCCAGGGCGCTCGCTGCCACATCAGCCACCATCGCTCTCTCCATCGGCTCCGCGTTCAAGGATACACGTGGCACGTTCAACGATGGCACCACTGTTCGGGGAACGGACGCGATGAGGCAAACAGCATACTTTGCAGTCAGGATGGCCGTAGAAGTTATCAAGGAATCCTCCGATATGTTCCTTCCGCTGAAGGCGGTGGCAGGTGCCATCTCCGCCTTGATGAAGAACTACGATGTGAGTGTGTCTTGTTCACGAGTTGGATGCTTCCTCATCCCTCGCCTGTTTGCCGTTCCAGCAAACGACGGATAATGCGGATAATCTGAAGGATGTAGAGCGGAGGGTGCAGTCGCTATCCGGCGTACTTACCTCTCCTGTGAGCGAGGGTGATTACGCAGAGAAAGCGAGGAGAGTGGTACTTCGGAGGTTCGTACTCGTACGGGTATATCTCAGTCCACTCATCCCTCTCTCAGGAAACTCGAGAGCATCATTGAGAGGCTTGAACCGCTCTCTGAACAACATGTGCTTCTCAAGTTCTTACGTAATGTTGAGAATGCCAAAACTTTGAACGGGTTTGTCCAGGAACTAGCATATGCTATCACAGATTACCAGGTGCGAATGGCTGACCCTACCGTGATCTTTAACTAACACCCAGTTAGGTTTCGATACAACAAGGAACATATGAGAAGGCCAGGATAATCCATGACAATACCAATAACATTCATCAGGATACCAAGAAAATCCATAACATCTTGGTGAGGCAGTTTACTGCCTGGATAGACCTATGCTGACAACCTGAGCTCTACATAGGAAACTGCAGATCTTGAGATCCTGGCAAAGTTGGAGCCTGTGCGTAATGCTGGATACCAGGCTGGTCATCACAACAAATGTCTTCCTGGCACTCGACAATCCATCCTCCTTGACATCATGCTCTGGACCAAGAACACTCAGGACCAGAATGTATTTTGGCTGAATGGATTGGCAGGCACTGGAAAATCAACTATAGCTCAGTCATTCTCCGAAATGGTTGTCAATGATGGCTTTCTTGGTGCTAGCTTTTTTTGTTCCCGGGATTACCTTGACCGAAGGGAGCTCAAAAACATCTTTCCCACACTTGCATACCAGCTTGCATGTTGTTATCCCCACTTTCAAACCCTCATCATCAAGATTATCAAGAAGGATCCTACCCTGGCCCACACTTCCCTCATCTCACAGCTTGAGAACCTCCTCATCAATCCACTCTCTGAAGCAAAGATCTCATGTGTCATTGTCATTGATGCATTAGATGAGTGCATTGATGATCAGCCAGCCTCAGCAATCCTCTCTGTCCTAGGTCAATTTGCTGGTCAGCTGCCATTGGTGAAGTTCTTCATCACAGGCAGACCTGAGCCACGAATTCGCACAGGCTTTCGCCTCCCCCTCCTAAAGCCACTCACCCAGGTCTTCTTACTCCATGAGGTCAAACCATCTAGTGTTAGCAATGATATTCAGTTGTTTTTAACACAGAGGTTGACTGCAATTGCCAAACAAAGGAGTGACCTTGAGCTACCTGATTCATGGCCCCACAATAATGAAATTATTGCCCTTACCAAAAAGTCATCTGGGTTGTTCATTTTTGCCTCAACCTTGGTCAGGTTTATTGAATCAGAACACCATGAGCCAAATGAACGTCTCCAACTTATCCTTTCTGAAGCAAGTGGCACAATGCATGAGGGTCGTGCTGGTATTGACTCCTTATACTCCCAGATTTTGTTGCATGCCTTCTCAGGTGTCAATGAGTCAGAGGTGTTTGCCAGCATGAGACATGTCTTAGGGGCAATTATACTTGCATTTAACCCATTGTCTCGGAAGGACCTTTCAACAATTCTTGGTGTTCCCACAACCCTCATATTAACCACCCTACGACATCTCCATTCTGTGATCCTTGTACCTGCCGATGAAACCAAGGAAATTCGGATTTTTCACAAGTCCTTTCCAGATTTCCTCCAAGATAGTGAACGGTGTATAGATCCTAGGTTTCACATTAATCCAGCAACCTATCATATTGGCATGACCATCAGCTGCTTGGAGTTGGTGAATGGATTAAAAATGAATCCTTGCTCTCTGCCACCCTTTATAACAAACCAGGATGTGCCTGCCCTCCCACAACTACTGGAAGACAAAGTGGGTAGAGCCATGCAATACACCTATTTCCATTGGGCTAGGCACCTCAGGCTCTCTTCAATATCTGGTGACCATGTTGGCCAGATTATCATTTTGGCGATTAATGTGCTCAGAAGAGCCCCTCTGTGGATAGAGGTAATGAGCCTTGAGAATTGTCTAGAAGAGGTGATCCATTCCATGAATATCCTATTAGATTGGCTAGACCAAGTAAGTGGCTTTGTTGCAACCTAATATGGAGGGACTTGTTTATTGATGATACTGCAAAGGTGAACAGTGACACTGGGGAAAATGGCATACTTGCCAGGAAGAAGGCTGAGGCTGAAGCTAGGGTTAGGGCTGTGGTAGATGATAATGACAGAGCCAAGGCTGAAGTTAAGGCTAGGGCCAGGGCTGAGGTTATGGCCAGGACTGATGTTGAAGCCATAACTATGGCTAGGGTTGATGCTGAAGCCACAGCTATGGCCAGGGCTAAGGCTGATGCTGAGGCTGATGCTGAGGCTGAGGCTATAACTGGGGTTACAGCTAAGGTCAGAGCTGAGACTAGGGCTAGGATTACTATAGCTAAGGCCATAGCTAAGGCCAGAGCTGAAGTTAAGGCTGAGGCTGAGGCTGAGGCTGATGCTGAGGCTGATGCCAGAATTGCAGTCTGTGGTGAGGCCTATAATGAGGCTGAGGCCAAGGCTAGAGATGAAGCTGGGCCCACACTCACCACTGTAGCCAAGTTCCAAGCCTTAGCTACCCTTTTACATCATCTTGCAACAGACTGCCTTCGGTTGTCAATGCACTTTTTCCACCCCATCCAAAAATGTGCACAACAAGTATACCACACTGCCATCCCTCTCTCACCAACCTCATCACATCTGCAGAAATACTGCCTTCAAAGTGTTCTGGACAACCAACTATCCCTTGTGACTACCTTCTCAGGAGCTCCTGACACTTGGGGGTTGCTCCTAAGGACAATTGATATCAGACCAAGGCAGCTCACATCCATTGCAACCTCTGTTCATGGGATCATTGCTGCATGTGGAGATCTTGTGAACATCTATGATCCAGTCACTTTTGTGCTTCAACAATCCCTATCCATCCCAGAACCAGCTACAAAAATACAAGACTCCCCAGATGGGTCTGTTCTGTTTTTTACACATTCCTTTTCTATATCAGTGTGGGATGTGCAGACAGGTGGACTCATCCATACCTTCACTGTGCAATCTAAGATCAGTGATATAGCAGTTTCTACAACAGGGGATCACATTGCATGTGGCTCTTCTGATGGCTCTATCACAACCTGGGATATCCACACTAAAAAGGGCAATGGCAAGCGCCTTGGGTATGGCCAACCAGTTATTACTATTTGTTGGGTATCGCCCCTTGAACTTGTAGTTGCAACCCAGCGATCTTTATATGTTCACAACATTATCAGCAATGAAGTCTTACACACACTCTATATGCATGGTAAAGTGTGGGGGATGGTTTGTTTAGTGAACAAGGTCACAGATGAGGGAGAGATTCTGGTGGGAATGTCATGGTTGGGTGCAGGAGCAAGCTGGTGCTCTTTTGAGATCAGCAAATACAAAGGGGGCTTGTTGTCATCCTTGAGATCACAGCCACTGACACATCACGGGCAATTGTCTCAACCCGTGCTTGCGGGGGAGGAGATTGTGTGCATAACTCAACCAACTGGAGTACAGTCATTCAATACCAAATCTTACAACTCTACCAACCCTCCGCTCCTGGATGCAGCTGCATCCATGGCTGTGTCGTTAAACAGGAATATTGTTGCGCGGACTAAAGATTCCATCCAAGTTTTCTCCCTCGATGTGCTGAAAAGCGGCAAGATTCGCGACGTCGTCCGTCTGTCTCACGTTTACCCCCTGGACGAAAATCACATCATCTGCATCGTCCAACCGACCAGGAACCTCGCCCTACTCGAATTGGAGACATTGCGAGAGCTCCGTCCCGAAGATGACACCTCCCCACTCAGGTCTTTGCCCTTATATCAATCCCCCTCCGTTCGCTCGCCATTTGGTCGTGGGCCAGCTGCAGAGTTTGGTGTCTCGGTGGTCATAGAGGCGTGGGAGTCGGGTACTCCACTTCCTGAATGGACAGAGTCAACAAACGAAGATGGCCTATTGTGTGGATTATCACCGGAGCGCACCCATATCGTCACGATCTACGGCTCACCCCGGCGGGGGCTTCGCGTGAAAGACGCGAAAGACGGAACCATACTCGCGAACCTACCTCTAGATGACGATCTGGCAACTGGGGAGGTTTACGCTCTCACCTTCGACTCGGAAACCAGGTTCCACCTCAAGATAGATGGACCGGGGCAGCACATTCAGATCCATTACGACATCACCGCATCGCCGTCGGGGAGTTATTCGCACACGATAACCAAGGGCGAACCGGCGCCCTTGCCAGAGCCCCGGAAGACATCGCCGTACAGTCTCGATGCGAACTTCGAATGGGTCCTCGACACAGAGTCCAGGAAGGTCTGTTGGATCCCCCCAAGGAACATACGGAGGGTCAGCGGTGGTCACTTTTGGGTTGGTCTGTCTCTTGTCATGGTCGGAGATGATGGGGTTGTGAGAAAGTTGTCGTTCAAAGAACCAGGCCGCTGAGGTACACAGAATGTGTAAGTAGGATTACGTTGCTGTCGTGTGTCGTTATTGGTGGTACATTTGCGAGCGGGATCTCACGTTTCTTGTTTCTCATTATGCTTGTTTCTCGTTATGCTTGTTTTCATTATGGTTTTCCTCGTATCCAACGATCTTGTCTTTGACGACGTCTGTAGCTGGTTTTGACGAATAACTACCCTTCCCCTTCCCAGGGGATTCTACCTCATTGTTCCACGAGAGTTACCGGGGGTAACCCGTGCCGATCCTCTTGAACACCCAGTACATACCGGGCATGATCAGATGCGGGCCAATCAAGAGGCACTGCGGAGTAACCAGCATTCCGATCAGGACCGCTTCTGACCAGACTTGGGAGGAAGCCAATAGCGAGGAACGTGATTGAAGATATCAGCACGAAGCCGGGAGTCGAGGGCGATGACATGTTAGAGTGGGAACGCCGAGCAGGAACTGATACTGGGAGCTAGCACGAGCCCAACCCAAACAATAACACTGCTGATGGCGACGGTGCTCTTGGTAGTAGAGTCGGTGGAAAAAATGAGGTCGGGAGGGGAAATAAATAGCAGCGTCCAATGTGTCGATGTCAGCAAAAACTGCGCAAAGCCCCAGCGCATGGATCATTCTACCTACAGAGCACCATGAACTACGAGGATACGCGGTCAGCATTCCCAGGAGAATCGCTTTCGTAAACGTGAACGTACGGCATCCATACACCACCACTTGCTCCGGAGTTTATCCAGGACCTTATGGAAACTCGGATCGCCTACCACAGGTAGCACCCTCCAACCATACGGATGAAGAAACGCGATTAATCATTCCCGTCTTCTAAAAAAGCCAATCATAACAAATCTTTACCAGTTGCGACGGCGGTTTCTGCCTGAAGCTCGCCTCCTGCTTTTCTAGACTCCCGCAAGCACTTCTCCCGGTCCTCACGTACGTGACCAACCGTGCCAGCCATTTATCCACGTGGATCTATAGGCTGGAAGCGGGGACATCTTCTACAGGAGTCAACCATGGCTACTTGAAGATAACGGAGGATAGGGCCAGAACCGAGCGAATGCAAGATAGGAAGTCTACGAGGCGGGGGAAACGGCACCTGAGTGAATCCTGATCTCCATAGTGGTAAGGGCCGGGAGCAGTGGTAGGTGGGCGATAGGGGGGAATGTGTACGAGGGCATGCATCTGGTGGGCTCGCCAGGATTACCCCCTTGCGATGAAATTCCATAATAACCACACACCTTGGAGCACCAATTTATTCGTCGTCTCTGACGAGCATGTGGTAATCTTCTCTATCATTGTATCGCTGACGAACGGATCGATCCTACGGGACGCGATTCCGCAGAGTGATAAGTTCGGCATCCTTATTCCAGAGCCAGGACAGTTCAAGTGACTGGAAAGGTTTCTTCTCCCAGGCCTTGCCTGTAGGAACTGAGGTCGGGAGTTCTGGCTGCACCGAGGAGTCTACCGTCAATTCCTCAGGCTCGGAAGCGAGAGAATCAACGACATCGATGTTGACATTGTGGACCAAGGTAGGGATGATGGTGAGGGGTGTGAGCTCCTGTAAATCTCCAGACAATACGATGTTGTGCGCTTCATCGGGCGGGATCGCGGTTTCGCATTTTACCGGGGCCCTCACGCGACTGAAGCACCTGAGTCTCGGTCGAGGGCTGTGGGGTCGGGCCGAGCACGGACGCTTTGGAACTTGACTTCGTGGACGTACGAAAGAATTTCATTGGACCCTATGGAATGTTCGCGCACCGACGAACTACCTCGCGTTCACGCGAGAACACATGGTCACCGAAGAAGTGTTATTGGCCCCGTTTCCGCCAACGCCTCGCAACGAGCGAGCAGGAGTGCGCTTGATGAGGTGATACGTGGTCGACAACACTTTCAAGGAGTTTCTGAGCAAGTGATTCCATAAGACAGTTGTGGTTGAGTATGAGGTCGCATCCGATCCCGCGCC
>Ga0307517_10015613_pt1 | contig 10072 bp, 11 predicted proteins | sample 23_EM_MG_FD_194515 | JGI IMG/M metagenome (GOLD analysis project Ga0307517, IMG submission 194515) | Populus trichocarpa ectomycorrhiza microbial communities from riparian zone in the Pacific Northwest, United States - 23_EM | ecosystem: Host-associated > Plants > Roots > Unclassified | place...
GATACTTTGGCTCACTTTGGCCACTTTCAGGGGTCTTTTCGCCAACGAGCAACTCGCGCCTCAGTTTCGATCCATTTGCACACTTTGATCGACTTTCCCACTTTGCAAAAAAACTGTTTTCGTGATGTGTCCGTAAGACTAGGGATATATATATCCGTCGTAGAAGGGTTCCATTAAGCGAGGTTTATTCCTCAATTTCCGAGAACTTCCACCTCGCGTGCACCAGTGGGACTGGGCAATCATGTGTTGAGGTAGACACCAGCGTACAGTACGGTTGAAGTGGATGATACCACAGTCTTTCAAGAACCCGTAACTTGGAGGGCCGGCCAGTTTTCGAGTGAAACGGCTGTGGCGCTGGGACTCCAGATGCGCAGTTTGGAGACAATATCCATGACCCGACGCAATGGACGGGGTCCTGACAGTTCCCTTAAAAGGCTCTCGATGTTCGTTTGGACTTGTGTGTACACGTTGCAGCCTTACGGACAGTCACCCAGTCACCCACTCTCACGACGCGCTTTCATGTATTTTGGACGCTTTGATTCATTTTAACCGTTATATGATGGATCAAGACCTCACAAGATGCAGTTGGTTTTTCTGGTGCCTGGTTGCCACCTCGTACGAAATGAGGGTCCGAGGAGGCTCCAGGGAGTGGAGGAGTTGCATTTGCACATCATGATGGACATTGTAGTACCCACCTTGCTGTAGTTTGCCCTCTCGTTCCTCGACCGGTTGTTCTCCGTCAATCAACTTCGTCCTCGGGACCATTGTGCCGACTGTCATCGCGTTAGGTGTTCTTATCTATGGTTCCATCTCGATCTTTGGATCCGCATCGAACGAGTATCCGTACCAGCACCCACGTCGTTCATTCTCAAGGTGTTTGCTCTGTTATTTCACTCCCACAGTCTCCGTACCAACCCCGTTTGTCAACGCGCCCCACAGCTTCTTCGCATTGTTGGTCTTTGCGTTACCTGCTGCGAAGCTCAGTCAGAACTGCATGGCCTGCCCGCATTGACGGATTGTGGTCTGATCTTGGTTGGACGACGTACTGTTTACTCTGGTACTCGTAAGATGAGACCCAACGGGAAAGGCGGGGATCCTCCGTGAGTTGAAGCAAAGAAAGCTGATCGTCCCGAGATGAAATTATTTTTCGCGTGATGGCGACGTCGTCAGGGACAGGGACCACAAGAGACCAAGAGGAAATCCCCAGTGAGGGACGCGGTGCGGACACCGCGGGCGAACGAGAGCCCGGTAGTCTCAAGGCGCTGGAAGACCTCGAGTGGTAGAAGAGACGCACGCCGACAGTCGCGAAGGTTTTCAACCCACTCGTCCACGCCCCATTATAGACCTACTCTGGTGGTCGAACCGAAGGGTGACCCAACAGCGTCATAACGGGCCAGCGATCTTCGACACATATGAGGTCCTTGCCAACTTGTAGGCACCGCGCATGGAAGACGACCGACAAGAAAGGGGTGGTCAATCTGGCGCAAAGCTGGGGGTGGGGCTTAGACCCACGAATTTGGAGATCACGACGTTTTGATGTTGGACCGGAGGACATTCCGCCAAACCTTTGCTGCTTCCTTGAGGGTTTTGAACGTGAGGGTGGTCAGTGGTTCCGGGATCATCAGTGCACTGGTGTCGATTCGGTTACGACTGGGATGCGTTCGGTCTTGCCCCCGAGAAAATCCGGCGCAGTGTTGACATTACAAACGCAACGCGGATGGAAGTGGTGGGGTAGGCCGCGGGATCGGAAAGACTGGAGCAGGTGGCGACGGGTCGCGTCTGCGGTGAAACCCGTGTTGTGCCTGTGGGTAGTTGAGCGCCTCCGACAATCGAACGCGGACTGGTTTTGAGGTCGCGCACCGCTGGCGCAAATGCATTCTGGGGAGTTCGGCGATAAATCAATGGCATTGAACGTACTGATAATTATGTCGGGGGGGGGGGGGGACAAGTAGGCGAAAAGGAACGTCAACATGGTGCAGACCGGCACCGATGAGCCTCTGTCTGGAACGAGCCGCGGAGAACGCTGGGGGGTGGTTGTTCCTAGGTGCGCAAAAGGAACCACACGATCAAAACCCCTTGGACTCCCATCTGGGGGACGACGCCCGTTCCGCGCGCTTCGCGCTGGTTGACAGCTGAATGAAGGCCACGAGGCTAACGATCCGTCACACAACCACCACCTACGCTAGCCTACGCTGACCTCCAATGACATGGACAAGATACGAGGTTCGCTCTCGAGGGTGAAGAGGGGAATCAGGAACCGAATCGTGGGGAGAAAACGCAAATCAAACAGAAAAAGGGGTAAGGGAGCCAGCTCAACTGGCTCGCTTCCGCAACCAGAGCCTCATGTCGTAGTGGGCGACAGTCACGGCCGAGAAAGCGACGGGGCGGACGCCGGGGAGAGAGAAGCCAGCCAGGGGAGTCTGCATCCGGACGTTGGCATTGAGATCAAGGTTCAGAGCGGACCCAGTAGGGAGGGGAGCGATATCGGCGGGAGGAAACCCGACCAAGTCGATCTACCACAATCCACGCCCGCGACCTCGCACAGTGGGGAACCGGACGGTACGTGGAGAAGGTCAATCCAGTTGCTGCCTCTGATCGTCTCTCTAGACCGCGTAGCCGACTCTGCCATTCCCGATCATGTCCAAGAAGTTTCCAGTCCCAGCCAGAACGGGCCGAGCGCTGCAGATGAGAAGAAATCGAACTGGAAGTCGACTGCGTCTCCCACGGCCAAATTAGTCCTACGTGGGGTGAGAGACTCCGCAGACGCATTCGGTCCGCTCAAATCTGTCGCTGGAGGTCTCTGCTTTGTCCTGGAAAATTGTGAGGTACGGTCATCCTCTCCCACACGCTATCCACAATGCCTACGGGTTCCCCAGCGAACGAAGGCAAATGAGCAAGCGATAGTGTCATTGGCGCCCAGGGTCAAAGCCCTCTATGTCTTACTTTGCAAACCCGTCCCCGAAGGCGACGCGAAGGAAGGATTAAGAAGGAAAGAGCTGGAACGGTAAGCTCACTCCCGAAGGTCGAGAGTCAAGTCTGACAGAGAGGAATCGTTAGGAAACTGAAAGACATTCCCCGAGAACTCGAGCCATTGTTAGACCAAGGAAGGGTCGAGGGCTTTTTCAAAAACGTCGAGAATGCAGATAAACTTGGGGGTCTGGTCGAAGATATTCGGGATGCAATGATGGACTATCAGGTATGTATTCGCAGGCTGGTCGTTTCTGGATACATCTGATGCTCGCACTAGACCTTGTTACAGCAAGACATTTACGACAACAGCCGTCGGCTCATCGTGAGTCTTACCTTCTCGCCCTTCATTCGTAGTAACCGGGGGATAGGAAACGACGGATCTCACCCTTCTCAACGGGATGCAATACACTGCTGGTGCAGGATACCTATCCGGAAACAGGCAGGGGTGTCTGAGAGGAACGAGGAGGGATGTCCTGTGGCAGATCGAACGTTGGCTGACAGATGACCAGGACCAGCGCGTCTTCTGGCTGAACGGCCTCGCGGGGACCGGGAAGTCAACCATCGCCCAAACGTTTGCCGAGACCAGCTTCTCGGACGGAAAACTCGGGGCGAGCTTCTTCTGTTCGCGAGATTTCGAGGACAGGAGCAACATTCAGTCCATCTTCCCAACGCTCGCCTTCCAACTCGCCTACCGATACCCGCAGTTCCGAAAGGAGTTGCTTCCAGTTTTGAGGGCAAACCCTGAGATCGGACGAGAACCCCTTTGTTCCCAGCTGGAGAAAGTCATCGTCGGTCCATTCAAAGCCACCCGTATTTCAACTCTGATCATCATCGACGCCCTCGACGAATGCAAGGACGAAGAACCCGCGTCTGCCATTCTCTCTGTGCTCTCCAGATACATGGACCAGATCCCAGAGGTCAAGTTCTTCATCACCGGCCGTCCAGAACCTCGGATCCGCTCCGGATTCCGGTTGGAGTCGCTTCGACCCATCACGGAAGTGCTCAAACTCCACGACGTCGAACGCTCTTCGGTGGACGCCGATATAAAGTCGTTCTTCCGGATTCGGTTGAGCGACATTTCCAAAACGCGAAGTGACTGCGACTTCACGGAAAGTTGGCCGAGTTCATATGACATCGATGTCCTCTGCAAGAAGGCGGCCGGGCTTTTCATCTATGCCTCGACAGTTGTCAAATTCGTTGCATCTCCATACCATCTTCCCGCCGAGAGGCTCACCCTCATAATATCGCTCCCCCAGAGCACTACCCACGAAGGAAGGTCGGGGATCGATCTCCTCTACACCCAGGTGCTAGAACAAGCGTTCCACGATGTGGGCTCAGATGAGCAGGAGCTCTACTCCCGTTTCAAGCTTGTGGTCGGGGTAGTGCTGTTGGTGTTCCATCCCCTTTCGAGGGAGACACTTTCGGACCTCCTCGGAAACTGTGGCACACCGTCCCGTATCTCCAGCACTCTACGCTCGCTCCATTCTCTTCTCCTCGTTCCGGAGAGCGAGGTCGATCCCATCCGTATCTTTCACAAATCATTCCCCGACTTCCTCACCGACCCAGGAAGGTGCAAAGACGATCGATTCTTCGTCGACCCTTCGGTTCACCATGTCGATATTCTGTTTTCTTGTCTCGACCTAATGAAGGAGAGGCTGAGGAAGAATATTTGTAACTTGGACGGTTGTCCTACCCTCGGCGAGGTCGAGGATCTGGCCGCTCATAAAGAAGCTTGGATTGGGAGCGCACTGGAGTACGCCTGTCGGTTCTGGACGAGGCACCTTGCGAACATTCCCGGCAACGGTCCCCACGTCAAACGAGTACAGGAGGCAATCGACGAGTTCTTCACAAGGCGTCTACTATTTTGGATCGAGGTCCTCAGCCTCACGGGAAACCTAAGCTTCAGCGTTTATGCCCTGCATGACATAGATCAATGGTATCTGTCGGTGAGTTGTGTGGGTATCCACCGAAACCTATGTTCACGTGTATACAGGCGAGAGTCCCCTGCAAGTGGACAAACGAGAGCCAGCGTCTCATCTTGTCGAACTTCGACGCGATCCGTGACTCCCCCACCAACGTTTACCACGATGCCCTCCAATTTTCCCCTTCCTCGTCTTGGCTCCACGAGTGGTATACTGCGGAGTCCCTTCAAGTGGTTAAGGTGGTGAAGGGGCGCCCAGACAAATGGGGAACATGTTCCCGCGTAGTTTCCTTTGACCATTCTCCGGGAGCCCTCGCGTACCGGAAGGACATCGTTACCGTTGGATTGAGCTCTGGTGACATCGTTATCCTCGATGCGATCACAGGGACTCGCAGGTCAGTTCTTTCCGGACACACCGATAGTGTGATGTCGCTCGCCTTCTCATTGGATGGAACGCTCCTCGTATCTGGAGGCAAGGATAACGCTGTCAAACTCTGGGATATCCAGACCGGTGGGGTTGTGAAGACATTCGACAGTATCACCCATCAGGTCTGCTCTGTTTCTATTTCACCAGACTCCGTCACCATCGCTTCGGGGTCCAACAGCGGGGAAATCCATTTGTGGGATGTCCGGACGGGAAACCCCAGTTACACCATACAACACGCCCCAGGCAACGCTGTGACCTGTGTCAACTTCCTTCCCACAGTCCCTGGACGCTTCATGTCCGTATCTGAGGGTGGTTTCATCCAGCAGTGGGACATCGACGGTAGCAAAGTTGGACCTCAAACTTACGGACATCACATCGCTTTCTCCTCTGATGGTAGCCGTTTCGTTTTGTGCGGAAGGGGTCCCCCCACGGTTCGGAATTTTATCTCCGGAGCGACCATCGCCACCCTTCATTCCCCCGTCCGCGATTTCAGTTGTTGCCATTTTTCCCTCAGTGGCGAATTTGTGGCCGGTGCTGCCGATGCAACCATCTGTGTTTGGGACGCCACCCGTTCGAACCCTCCCCTCATTGGGATCTTCGTTCCCCATGACAGCAAGATCACCTCCCTCATGTACTCCTCCTCCATTATTTCGGCGTCTAACGACAAAACAATCAGGTTCTCGCAGATTGATGGCTCTTCCCTGGGCCCGGTTATGATGAATGCAAGGTCCACTTCGGCTGAGGTCATAGGGCTCGCTCTGCAAGCAGAGGAGGGCACCGCCATCTCTGTCGATTCGGCTGGGGTGGTTGGGCGTTGGGATCTCTCGACCGGCTTCCGCAAGGACTTCTTTCGAACACTCAATACCGGGGGGCACGCGAATGATGCACGATTGGCTAACGGCGTATTGATCATTACCCATTACGAACAGACCCTCCATAACTGGAGAATCTCTACGTGGGATGTTGAGAGTGGGAGCCACCTCCGGACGGCACATCTACCCAATTTTTACCACCGCGATCTCAGGATATCAGAGGATGGGACCATTGTGTTTGAAGTGGACAGGTCTGGAATTCAAACCTGGTGTCCCTCAACAGGGAGAAGTGCAGGTTGGACACCGCTCGTGTGGCCGTACAACCGGTCCCCCCCTTCCCTCATTGTGGACGGTTCAATACTCTGGATCCGTTCGGAGGGATCTCCAACCAAGGGGTGGGACTTAAGGAACCTGGAGTCACTCTCTAGTCCGTCATCCAACATGCCCTCAGACGAGCACCGTCTGAGTTTCGTCCAAGCTGATGACACAAACGGGCAGAACACCAGTCCAACCAGGATCAAGGATACTGTTACCGGAAAGGAGGTTTTTCGACTGCCTGAGAGATTTGCGCAGCCTAGTGTAATGCAGTGGGATGGTCGGTACCTCGTTGCTGCTTACAGCGAGGCTGGAGAGCAGTTGATTCTGGATTTTGCTCATATGATCCCTCGGTAGATATCTGTAGTGTACAACTGGTCGCACGAAAATGGACCGCTTCCGGGAAACACAGCTACTAGATCCTTTGTTCATGTGTGACTAGATAAATGACTGATTTTGGCCATCGGTCGGCCTCAGCCAACCTTGACATGGTCTCGCGGCATTGCGACCGTCGGTGGCCACGATAATTCGTTCCCCGTTCGCTCCGACTCCCGTCAAGTATCCTATAACGGGCCACAACGGACAAAATTGATGCGTGCGTTTTCGCGCAGGCGCAGTTCCAGCGCTTGAGGGACTTGTCGTAAAATTCTTTAGTAGATCCCTTGTTTCCCTCTATTTCAGTACGTAGGGTTGCAGTTCATTCTCGCGTGCATCACGGGCTGCTTTCATTACCCCAATTAACAAAATTGATGAATATCTGCCCCTCCCCTTCGGAGCTTCCTGCCGGCTCAACGAGAACAGCTGTCCACAAAAGGAAGGGGGAAGTCCTTGGGCTGATCTCTGAACGTAGCGTGAGTACTTCCTCGCTAGATGAGGGTGCATTAACGCCGTGAAAAGCGAGAAAGGAAACCAGAAGAAAGAAAACAGGCAGAAGTCCCTCAAGCGCTGGGACTGTGCGAAAACGCGGGAGCAGGCGCATCAATTTTGTCCGTTGTGGCCCGTCATACTATCCCATCACAATTGTGTATGTCCGACCGCTACCACTGATATCCTTGGCTGTGCTAGGGAGTCTGTACTCATCCAGAGCAGTCCTTTCTTCCCCAGAAAGCGTTGCGACAAGTCCGTTATCAGTACCAGGCTTTCATGTGGTAGGTTCTTCAGAAGTTTTGCAGTTAACTATGACGGTGAAGACTTGGTGATTATCAGTAACACTAGAAATGTACATATACATTCCAGTAGGGGTTCATTGGCCGAGGTGTGCTCCTCAATATCTGAGGCACTCCGCACAGCGTAGGCCGATAAAATCGAAAGCTCGAGCATAGAGATGACGCCAGCACGTTGTGGGCTTGAAGTGAGTGGGGTCCGGCCCCGGTAGTTCGGGAGGTTAACCGGTTTTCGAAGCAACACGGCCAGGGCGTCGTAATTCCAGATGCGCGGTTTGGAGACAACATCCACGGCCCAACGCAACGGATCAGGTCCTGATGGTTCCCTTGGGGCGCTCTGAATATTCGCCCAGAATCATGTACACGGTGCCGCCTTAAGGATGGTCACCCATTGCCTCGTAGTTCGCCCCAACGCTGGTTCGGAATCGCCCAGATGAAGTTCAAACAGCCCACAGAAATCAGGAAGGCGACTGCGCGATTTGCGTCAGAATCACCGTAGTGATTGGTCCGTGGATTGGTGGTACATCATCTAAGGGAGGACGTTGGTAACCGATCGGAAACCCTCCATACCTATGACGCTCAGGTAAGAGTAGAAGACAAGGTACCTCACTGTTGTACGACCTCATACCCCTCCAAGCGCGATCCTCAACCCACCAACACGCAATCCATCAGTGCCGCCCCATTCGCAATCCCGAACACCAACGCCGATGCATAAAAGAAGTTCGCGTTGCCCGTCCCTTGGCTCAGCCACAGATGATTGAACAATGGGAGGAGTAGAGAAGCATGGAGGTGGATCAGGGATGCCACGATTGGTTAATACAGATCTGAGGAACGAGGGTAAGTGAGCTGGACGACACGGCAAGGGATTTGTGCTCACATGGAAGTATCTGCGGGAAATTTGACACCATTGTGAAGAACAAACCTGGGTCCGAGAGTGCCGGGTAGGCCCTAACGGTGCCCAGCACGCCAGTCAGTATGAAAGTCGCATACAGCGGGTCATACTGGAACTTGATGCAGACAGGGGCGATGTAGATGAGAATGTGGACCTAACTCGACATCAGCGGGTGCTTGTCACGCGTTGGATGTCGGAGTACCGAAAACGCCATCAAGAAGAATGGACGGAAGTGATCAAACATCTCGGTGAAGAAATACCACCACAGTCCAGGGTTTGGGGTCAGGTCAGGGAGCGAGAGTCTGCCGAGGATGAACCTGAGTTGACCGACGCTCTCATGAGAGGGGTGCTGAAAACGCACTCGACGAACCATGTCTGCCACATCCACTGGAATCCTCCGGAAATCAGTGTCGAGGTCAGGCTAAGTGCTGCCAGGTGGGCGAGGAATTCGAGGCCAACAATTCCCCCTTTCCCGAGGTCGATGGAGTTTGGGGTCGGGTTGGCCAGGCCGAGTAACAGCATCATCACCGGGAATACTAGTAAGATGGACGACAGTGAGACGTGTACGAGCGCGGCGAGACAGAAGAGGGCAGGCGAAGTCTTTCCTAGTCGGTAAGTGGTATGAGCTACCAACAAAGTTGCATTGGGTTGGATGTTGACTGACCGCGCGCAGCGAGCATGATGCTCAACAAATGCAACATGTTCGATATGGATGACATAGAGAACGCCAGTGAAGGGAGAAACAGATACGGGTTGAACAAGCAGCTGGCAACGTTGCCACCCCCCTACACCCATATCGTGTAGGCCCGAGGTCACTGACGTACAAAGCGGCGAGTAGTACGTCTCCCCTTGCCTTTGCCCGCGCCACTTCTCGCTCTCCACGTATCCACGAGAGCGTACGCACCAACCGCATCGGCCAGTCTCCAGGCTACCGGACTCGACAGTCGGTTCAGTGGGATGAAAGTCGAGAATATCGGCGGATAAAGGGGGATGCTATGACGACGCAATGGTTCAAGAGGGGTGGAGAGAAAAGAGAGAGTACGTTGTGGTTGAGAGCAGTGTTGGTTGAGAACGGGTTTAGTAGCCGATCGAACCTGTCAGTAAAATACCCCTCCAGAATATGGGTCAACCCCATTCTTGAAGGGATATGCCCCCTTTTGTACTGTGATATCCCCAACAAAACGAAAGGTCAACCCAACCAAGTTCGAATCAAAACGATGGGGGGAGACGGTTACATCGTGGGTTTGAGGTCAAGGGCGAAGACAGCGAGTGGTCGTATCCGAGCCGGTCTGGCAGAAGCACGAAAGAGAACAGTAGCCGTGTAGCTACGAGGCCGCCAAAAGCGAAGTCCACTGAGTTGATAAAGGTTCGCCCCGATCACTGGACTGTCTTCGCACTACTTCGCACCTCAGTCTGTCTCTGATTCTTAACCCACGTTTTGACTGCGGCACATCTCAGGCCATGGCACAGAAGATGGATGAAGCTGGGATTGGAATCCCTATCTCGACTGTTTGGTCGTATGAGCCGTATTTCGCTCCTCGTCAGGTCCAGGACTTGTGCGAAAAGACGCGA
>Ga0307517_10015614_pt1 | contig 10072 bp, 13 predicted proteins | sample 23_EM_MG_FD_194515 | JGI IMG/M metagenome (GOLD analysis project Ga0307517, IMG submission 194515) | Populus trichocarpa ectomycorrhiza microbial communities from riparian zone in the Pacific Northwest, United States - 23_EM | ecosystem: Host-associated > Plants > Roots > Unclassified | place...
ATTCCATCCGTGTACATGAAGCGTTTATCACGTAACCCTTCTATAAAGTTGGTTTACTATGCACATAAAGACGCCGACTAGTCGGTACAATAAAGACCAATAGGCTCGAATGTAGCTCGACAAGAAGTATGAACATGTGGATGTGTCTATGAGTAGCAATAACTAATCTGTTCAGACAAACTGACATGGTATTTGTAAAACCGAAGTTCATAAAAAATATTCGCGGTGAGGCTCACGAAAGATCTAAGGGATTTCAGATGACCACGTTTGATCGTAATGAGTCAAGCCATATAAAGCCGATAGGCGATCAAGTTGCTTCGGACCCGCTGCTGCATAACTCAGATCAAGGTGGACACCAACTCCTGCTGCTTGAGCGAGTCGGAAAACTTCCTCTGCGATATCCAACTGTCTCTGTCGTAGAAAGTGAACCGTCACCCTTTTGAGTTGCGCAACCCCAGGCTTCCTTGACGGACCAGTCCTACTGGCGATCAGCCTGAGCAGGCGCTCGTCTGTGAAGCTCGATATATCGTAGGCTTCAAGGATTTCCAGCTTGGGTATCAGGTCTGCTTCCACCGCATCTAAACCAGAAGTTTCCGCGCCACCACTACATAGAACATCCAACTCGATATTATCTGGGCGAACGAAATCTCGTTCTGAAGTTTGGAAAGGGAAAAAAGCACGTGGGGCGCCCGTATTAGGCGGAGCTCTGTTGATCGTGAGATGGGTAACCTTGGGTGTAAGGCGAAGACATTCGCGGAAATTCTCCCGCGATAGAACGCCCTCGAGAACCAACCTCTCCAGAGGCGGTGAGCTTTCGAGGAAATGGAGCACGGGTGCGGGTACAGGTGAAGGGAATTGATCACCGGGGATTGGTGTACGTTCGGGGTTGGACCATTGGTATTGGAGCGACGTCAGCGACGGAGCTTGGATCAATTTAAAATGTGGGACCATGATACTCGTGTGACCCGTATCGGATATCGATAACGATTTTAACCGAGGGAGAGAGACTGGCCGTCCTGTGGTCACGTCGGTAGTAGGTTCAGGCCACGACGATAAGATGGGAAACCTCCCACGAACAAGGTTGGAGCATCTTCTGAGGAGGTCAAGGAAATATTTGTCGGTGATAGAAGACAGAAAGTCGATGTCAGTAAGGTTGCTCCAGACGGGTTGTATAGGATGAGCAGTCGGATTTAGGGTTATGTGTGTCGCGCTGATACCAATGCGTCGCAGGTTCGGAGCCCCCAGGAGCTGAATGGGAGTGGGGTTTGTAGTTGAATCCGGACGGTGCAGTTCGAAAAGATTGGCCTTGAAAACTCGAAGGGTAGGAAACAGTTCGGGCGAGAGAGTGGATTGGAAATTTTCGTAAATCTTCATGGGCATCGATATATCGATCTCATGCCAGCGATGTGCGAATGATACTAGGAGATCAAACATTTCTTCGACTTGATTTCTATCCCCCAAAACGGAAGAACTTGAAAAATAACCTGGATATGAGATAGAGAGCGATAGAGGGCAGGTTCCAGACCGAGATAGCCATTCCCGTACGATTGCACACCGTGATCGCATGAGCTGCGCGAATCGCTCAGATCGCCTGTTGAGCACACCTTCATCCCGAATGACTTCATACCCTGTTGAGACACCAGGATCCCCGGGAAGTGGTATATGAAGCTTTGACCAGATTTTAGGAGACGCGAATGCAATGGATCTCCAGGAGCTACAAATTCGGGTAAGTAGGAGAGGAGCCTCTGAGGATATCATAACTGGATTGCGATGAGAGGGAAGGCAGTGCTGGAAGATCTCGTGCAGTATATCTGGTGGGAGTCGGCGAACTGGGGAAAGGATGATGTTGTACTGATCCACCGTATTTTGCATCTCCCGCCGCCTAGCCTTCTGCTCCCTTAACAGGGCATCCAAGCGTTGGATTTCTGTGTCTACATCCTCACAATCCTTCAGCAGGGGTTGAAGCAACTTCGTAACCTCGTCGATTGCGGTATCGGAAGGGGCCTCATTATTTCTAAGGAGGGGGCCAAGATGAGGACAATTTCGTGCCAACCTTCAATGTTCCATACGGTAGTTGAACAGTTTTTCGAACTTTTGAAGGTGTGCAGACTTACATATTGTTCTTTAGTTAATGCAAGGAGGGATGATAACACGAAGCTCAAAAGACCCAAACCAACTCACAAACGGCCCGACGGACTCGGACAGACCCGTAACAGTGCACTGCACAGCTTACTACCTAAAAATGGGTCAACACGTTTATTTCTATATACGCGTCAAGAGTATGAGGGGTTATGGTAAATTATTTTCAGTAAATGAATGAGAGGGAAGCCTAATATCTATCTGTCTATTGGATTTGACAGTGAAGAAGCAGGGAGTAGAAGACAAATAAGGCATTGAACGGACAAAAAGAGTTTGATTAACCATGGGTCAAATGATGATGGAATCTGTCATTAGTCGACGCGTGCGCGCTTCTTAGACTCTGCATGTCCATTGGCATTACTATTGGTAGCGCCGTTGGTAGCGCCAAAGAACTCAAGTTTATTGATCGGGTCGGTCTTGATGGTCTTAGAACCTTCGGTCCAATTCGCAGGGCAGACTTCACCGTGGGCGTCCTATGGAAGTAAACAAGTTGAGTAGCAAAACAAGCTGAACCAAGAAAGAGTAACGAACGGTGAACTGGAAGGCCTGAATAAGCCTGACAGTCTCTTCGACCGAACGGCCAACAGGGAGGTCATTCACTGTGATCTGTCTGAGGATACCCTTTGGATCGATGATGAACAACCCCCTCAATGCAATACCCTCGTCCTCCAGGAGGACGCCATAGTCGCGCGAGATTGCCATATTCCTGTCGGCAATGAGCGGAAGATGGAGGTCAGGACCGAGGCCTCCTTCCTTACGGGTTTGAGTGGCCCACGCGAAGTGAGAGTATTTAGAGTCGGTTGATATGCCTGGGTGTATGTAAGCTTAGGTTGCATGTAGAAACACGAAAAACAGCAAACCGAAAACGCGTGTGTTGAGTTCCTTGAAGCGGTGAAGAGAGTCATTGAAAGCAAGGATTTCACTATGAAATTACGCGTGAAAATAAGAAGACATAGGGCAAAAAGTCACATACGTGGGGCAGACAAAGGTGAAGTCCCTAAGGGCAACATGAAAGCGCATTAAAAAGCAGCAAGGAAAGCCTTAATAGCACACACACATAGGGTAGAACAAGAGTACAACCCTATGAAAATGGAGTTATGAATTTGCCATTGAAGTGAATCTCAGGAGAAAAAAAACACATACCATTGGCCAAGGTATTCAGCAAGCGAAACGTCGATGAATATACCGTCGACGACGGCTTCAGCCTTGAATGTAGGTGCAGGGCGTTGAACGAGGGCAGGCATATTTGAAAAAATATCTAAGGGGATGTTTTTGGGTGATTTTCTGAGTGAGGTGGCACGTAATTAAGAAAAGAAATCTCGCGACTTCCTTTGACGCGTTATTTAGCCTTTTTTTTAAAACATTGATCCGAAGATTTTCCCAACCGTTTTGCGGCCCTCCCGGACCCGATTTGCACCACGGTACGTACTTTTGGTATTGGAGCACATAAGCAACACGTAAGTTTACCCTCCCTAGGGATTTATAAATCATTCACAAACCCGACAGGAGGGTCTAGGTCATATGTACTTAGGTCTATATTATATAGGCAACGTTTTTCAAGTGCTAAAGCTTAAACTTGCTTGTCTGCTACATTCCATCATGTCGACGTGATGTCGACTTACTAAATTCGTAACCGAGGTCCTCATCCGACCTCTAATGCAAGCTATTGAACACAGTGCTTCCAATATTATGGATAGCTCGCAGCACTCGTGGGTTTCTATTTCATGTTGTATCTCATGATCGTCGCTGAACGGAATGAAACACAACAGTCAAATCTCATTTCCAGTCACCGTTCGGTTGTGTTCATGATCGGTGATCGAAATGAGTTCCCAGAGGACAGCCCAGGGTTACACCTAATGGTATATACGCAGGGAGATACTGCATTCCTGCATATTGAGTACATTCGTAAGTTATGGTCATGAGATTATTTCAAGCCTTCAAGTGCGTCCACAAGTTCAGATTAAAACATGGCACAAAGATAAAATACATGGCTATTATACACTCGTACGCCCTTCTGACCATAAATTAGGTGTAATAAATATCTCGAATCTAGGTGTCCGATAAAGTACTTCCCATGACATCGCGGCGACACATGCACAGAAAAAAATCAAATCATGACAATGCCCACCATTTAGGCGCCTCTAGTTAACCGTTGATAGCTTGCTTCATCCTAACTTGTCGCATCCACCTCTTCATATCCACCTCTTGTTTCATAACGGAGGCTATCCAGGGATGACCAAGGAGCGCGTGCGTATTGGGACGGGTTTCAGGGTCTACGCGCAGCCTGAGAAAATGGAGAAACTTCTAATCAGCCAGGTTCCGCTCGACAAGGACATAACCTGAAAGTGAGGCAACCAACGTACACAGTGTCGAAAAAAGTCTTCATGCCTCCGCTCCATATCACCCCGTCGCAGTCTTTCAAGCGTGGAGGCTATACCCATTAAACTTAAGAAACTGATGGGTCAACAGGGAGATGAAATCACGCACTTCTTCGTTCCTGATGCGCAAGAGCATCTCGATTGGGGCTAGGTCGGGAGGATAAGGGCATTCTTGGTGCACAAACTCAAGGAGGCTGATTCCCATTGCCCAAATGTCCACACCGACGGAGCAACCGCTTCCGGAAATACGCTCAGGCTATTCAAGGAATGATGAGCTCGAGGGGATCGATGGCAAAGAAGAGGAAAAAAAAAAGAATAGCGAATGGCTTACAGCAGTATAGACCAACGAGCCCATGAACGTATCCCCAATCGCACCGACGGAATCCCCTGCGGCGGCAAACTCGCTCAGTTTGACAGTACCTTGTCCTGAGAAGAGGATATTGGTGGGTTTGATATCCCGGTGGAGTATGTTCATGCCGTGAAGGTGCGCAAGCCCTTGAAGAATCTATTATAAAAAGGGAACAGAAATTAAACGAGAAATGGGTCACAAGGTTCAAAACTCACCCCTTCAGCAATTCTACCAACGACCTTCTCCTCAACGACAGCACCCCTATCCTGGATTGCCTTCCGAGCCGACTCTAAATTCCCGCCTTCGCAAAACTCCATCACGACCATCACCTCCACATACTCGGAAGTGGGAGACACCAAGAAGCAGTTCACAATATTCGGGTGGCGCACCTCTTCCATGCGCTTCAGCTCCTTAAAGATATCGTAGATGGGCAGCTCACGCACTGCCATCGTCTTGCGCACGTAAACTGCACCAGTAGTTCGATGTCGAACTTTATGTGAAACACGGGTGGATGATTTCCCCAAGAGTACAATATCCTCAAAGCCATTGGGGTTGGAGAGGCTATTGAGAGATGATTCCTGAGCTGATGGGCGTCTTGGTGGGAGCGCCGGGAGCGGTCTGATACGGCCTTCTCTGCGAGTTCTGATTGGTATCGTGGGCTGGAGGGGGTCCTCGAACAGGTTGGATGGCGGCGATTGTAACCCAGAATGGCTGGCTACGTTCTCCGCGAGTGGGGCAGCTAGAGGAATGGGTAGGCCCTCAGGTTTGGGTACGCCAATGCCTTCCTCAGTTGCTTGCGGTTGAGTTGGCGGCCAGTGTAACCCAGAATGGCTGTCTGTTTCCACCGCGAGTGGGGCGGCTAGAGGACTGGGTAGGACCTCGGGTTTAGGTACACCAATGCCTTCTCCAGTTGCCTGTGGTTGAGTTGACGGCGAATGTAACCCAAAATGGCTGGCTGCTTTCTCCGCGAGTGGGGAAGCTAGAGGACTGGGTAGGCCCTCGGGTTTGGGGACGCCAATGCCTTCCCCGGCTGCCTGTGGTGGAGTTGGCGGCGTATCCAAAGGATCGAGTGCATGAGGACGGAGCCATACAAAAGCGCCAAGCACGAGGACTGCTCCAACCGTGGCAAACCAGTTATCCACCATTGATAATAGGTGCTAATGCAAAAGGCAAAAAAAGTAACGAAATGCTATAATAGCAGGGTCAACCCAAGGTAGGAGTGTTTATCAGCCTCTCGGGGCTGTGTAAATCTCGGGATTTATGGTGGGATATTTATATTTTTCCAGGAACGTGGGTGCCTCGAGCACGGTGGTTGGTATGTTTCATCAAAGGATTGAAACCGACATTCCTGAAGGCCTGACGCGTGACTGGGTATACGTAGAGCCAAATTAAACGTGCATCACCCTGCAATGTCACGGAGTATGAATGCCCCGAGACGGTATATCGAGTTTCGAATTAGCCCAAGGAGGTTCATGCGTGCATGACAGGAGGAACGCAAAGAGGGGTTGCGGTGCGCCAGTCGCCGCCAAGCCCGGGCGTTCCCGGGTCAAATCCGTGCATGATTGATATAATACAAAGCTATCATACAATATGAAATTGCTTAATCTACATGATTGAAAACATTGTAAAAAGGTGAGGCCGGTCAGGAGTCAGGTTAATCACTCCGGAGGGCAGTGCGCGAAAGCAACAGATAGTTCGAAAAGAAATCATTCACCCAGCCCAACGAGCACCATCATTGAGGATCCCGCCAGGAGACTAACCACAGCCAGAACCTTCTTCGCCATCGTGGCTTTCGGGTCCTTCTTCCCAGCCAATGCGTCTTCGCCACTACCAGCGGTCGCCAAATGGTGATCCTCAGCGTCAATCCTCTCCTCACCCCTCCGCGCCATAGATGATGCCCTCGAGCGTGATTTCTGCACCTCCACATCTTCGTGGCCATGGTGATGGTGGTGGTGATGCCCTTCCACATCCCCAAACACGAAATCACCAGCAATCATCTCAACTGTCGCTGCGTATATGAGCATGCCTGCGGATATCGCGGACATAATGCCTTGAATTACGAGCATCTGCGCTGTAGAAGCAAAAAATCAGGTATGGGATATTCCTCATCTAATGACCGACATACCCCGATCCGTGGCGCCCTCATCCTTACCACCCCAAACAACCATCCCTAGGGCTATGCCAAACGGTGTTGTCACCGCGAACAAGAGCGAAAGCGTCGGCTTTAGCCAATGCACTTCCTTCCGATCGCCCCACTCTACACGCCATCTCCGCACATCAAACAGCTGAAAAAAACTTGAAACAAACCAATTTCTCCGTCGAGGCGAAGTCGTCGTGGGTGTGGAATTTGGTGAGGAGTGTTTGTGGTTAGGGGATCCACACTCAACAGTGTCTGATGGATTCGAAGGGGTTGTTGAGGGTGGTTGGACCGAGGGGGAAGGGTGTGGAAGGTTGGCAAGTGCATGGCACGAAACCATAGCTGCGCTCCTTTCGTGTAGACGGTCACGGGCAGGCGAAACGGAAGTCGAGGGCAACGTTCTGTTGTCCTGGGTGGCGCTATTCTCGTTAACCGACGAGGAACGCTCATTATTAATATTACGCGACTCGGGCCTACCCCGCATCTCTGATTTGGGATTGTGCTGATGCTTGGGTGGCAGTGCTGCTATGCGGATTCCAAGTGAGAGGCCTTCGAAGAGCTGATGGAATATGATTGCTGTTGTCAACGATGCTGAAAGGGTGGTTTATTAATTAGCTGGGCAAAGAGAGTGAATCTCACTCACTGAATTCAGACCCGGAGGCCACCGATAACGTCAATCCAATGACAAGAGAATGGATCATGATGCCAAGTTGGAGGACCTGCGATAAATCACATCAGAATCCCAGCCTCCAAAAGATCCCGAAAGAATCTTACCAGAATACCAACGATCTGCCGCCTTCTTCCTATCCTGGGATGATGCTTTTTATCATGTTGAACCCCGCCTGCTTCAACGCTGATATGTTCATGGGGATGGTGATGCGTCGCATGGTGTTGACGATGATCTACCTTGTGGTCGTGGGCCAGAGTCAGCCGACATATCCGTGGCGAATTTGTCAGGACTTCAATGGGTAGACCCGCGACAGTAGCGGCGGCTATGACCGGCGCACTATCATTATCTACGTGGTGGTCATGGCATGCATTGCGGTCCGGTATTAAGGGCTCAGTCGCCCGTCGAATTAAGTCTAGAGTCGAAGGCTCATTTAAAGGCTTCGTAGCCAGGAGCAACGGCGTGGTTTCCGTAAATGGAACAGCCAATGTATGTGGAGAATGCGCCCTTGGAACGTTGCGAGAAGATGACCGGGGCCGTGTGGCTGGTGATGAAGGTTTAGGTGACGTAGGCCGAGAAGGCGGGAGAGAATTGACAGGGGTGGGCGGGGCTGAAGGCTTGTCTTGAAGATGCTCTACGTAAGAGGTCGATATGTCTAGATCGGCAAGCCTGAGAAGAATGTCGTACAACTAACTATGATCACTTACATTCCACGAGGAAAATAGACAATAACGATGCGAGACTTGGGCGAAAAAGTCAGCTTCATGTCTGGATGCCCTGGGGTAATAATCGCGCACATTATCAGTCCAGTCCGATGTCCCATTTTTCCATAACGTTCCTCTACCGCCTTGCTTTGCAGCGATCGAAAAGCATCATCAAGAAGGTGGATGAATGCCGTTGCCAGAATGACACCCGTGCCAAAGTGTTTGCCGATGAAGAAGAAGATCCCTGGGATACGTATCTTTCTTGACAACGTCGGAAACGACACAGCTATATAAACACGATGTTTAATAACACCGCCGCCCATTAACGAGGCAATGAAACCCACCTAGGAAGGATACCAACAAAATAGTGAACATCACTCCTATTCGTTGCTCAACCGCCCTAGACATGGTGGTGACGGCGGCCTTCATTGCCAGCGATGGGAGATCTAATGGCGGTATTGTGGGCATTGGCTGTCTATAAGTAGAGCATGGGTGCCATGAACAAACCGACTTTTATTATCAAGCAAATACTTAAACCGAACAAGTAACCGAGGACCGCACCAGTCAGAACGCTTGGCTAAACTTCTCTCTGATCCGTCTTCTCGCCCTCCGAGGAATCTTAGAATCGAATGAGGAGCAGAAGGATGTAACATACTACATATCTACGCTTTCTTATATTGTTGACGAGGTATCCGTCAGGTGGTCCATGGGTGCTATAAAACTGCAACGTCATGGAAGCCTCATGTTGTGATGCGTGTGGGAATTTGTGGGGTAGGTTAATAAATAAATTTGCGGTCAACCTCCGTTCCGTTCTCGCCTGACCGTTCTCCCGATCTCAATGGATGATTTTATTGGTAGAAAAAATATCCGAGTCATACTTCAACTGTTCATTTCGCTCTGGAAATTTTTGGTAAATATTGAGATACGGCCCTGAGGCTCTTTCCAATTAGTCCGTTCTTCAGGTTGTGAAGCTCACGATCTTTCGTTAATCGCCGCATGGCAAATTCCGCCGGTCGTGTGAATAGATATATATATAACAACTGGGCCAGCACTTCTAGAAAATTCAACCATCTTAGAAGAACAACAGCTATTAGAATAGCGACCAGTCAAAGTTGAGTCGAAGTACTTGGATGATTTCTTGTCTGTGCACGTAAATTTTGCTAATGGGGGGACCGCACCAGTCGCGGTAGCATGCTGTACTTAGTTGAAACGAAGAGAAGCTCCTCGGAAAATGAGGATGAGGTAGACTGTAGGAGGCGTAGCTTTAGGTAAGTGCACCGTTGATTCGAAAGGATACTGAAAGAAAGCCATGTTTCCGTTGACAAGCTTTCTTGGTTCTTAGGCCCTTTGAACCGCATAGGCATTTGGCGGTAGTGGCAATGCCCAGTATAAGCTATTGTTTCGTTATCCCCTCATCAAGTACTCTCTCGATGCAGGCTTCGGGATGACCCGGTAAGGGTCCTCAAGCCAGTTTGATCGGGAATTAAATGGGGTCTGCTCGCCTCTTCTGTGGAGGGAGAGTTTCAATGTCCGTGCAGCACTACGAGATTGAATCTAGTCAACCCCATCCCCAAAAGTTGCTTAAAAGTGTCCAGGCGTCCATCAAGACTGTGTAGTTCTTATCCAACCCGATTAACCGGCGTTCGCAGTCGCCGAATTCCCGGGCGCTTAACAAGGACTCGGCAGAAGGTCGCCGAT
>Ga0307517_10015616_pt1 | contig 10072 bp, 2 predicted proteins | sample 23_EM_MG_FD_194515 | JGI IMG/M metagenome (GOLD analysis project Ga0307517, IMG submission 194515) | Populus trichocarpa ectomycorrhiza microbial communities from riparian zone in the Pacific Northwest, United States - 23_EM | ecosystem: Host-associated > Plants > Roots > Unclassified | place...
CGAGGTTATCTTGTTAAGCACCTTCCCATTTGAACCATGATTTTGTCGTTAAGCACTGAGAGTGTAACTTAGCCCTAAAACGTCTCACTCACCCCATTATAATTCATTTTCAGAAAGTCCCTTGCTTTTCTCTCTAATGACCTAAATCATTTCCTTGAAAGCCAAAAATAAAAAATAAAAACGAATATAGTGGAGAGTTATTGAGGTCTGAATCTGACGACAGATTCCCACCTTTAGCCTCTTCTTTTTAATTCCTCTTCAATGCTCACCACTCATCAATACCAAGATAAGAAAAAGAAAAAAAATGGAAAAATTATTGAAGAAGAGAAATTACAAAGACAGTAGTTAGACTTGGTAGAAGTATTGTTATATATAAAGATTGGATGAGAGGTTGTTTTTCACTTTATAAATACCCACCTCTTAGCCCAAACTTGCTTCCATTTTCTTCATCTCTCTACTAGTTAGATTTGTAGGAGAAATCCCAAAGGAAAAGATCCTCACTTTCTCTACACATTAACTGCTATCTACAGCCCCTAGCTACTTTGTTTTATTTCCTCCCAAGGTTAGTTACTAAAACATGGAGTCATAAATCTCGTTGTATTCTTCAGTGCTTCATCACTTGTTTTGGGCTAATTAATCAATCTTTTCACGTTTCAAAACCCACCTCTTCTTTTTCTGTTTTGATCACTCAGAAACCCCAAAAAATACAACTTTCAAACATTTCTGTCTCCCTTTCCCATTTCAATCTCCAGATTGAAGCACCAGTGATTTATTTTTGTTTTGTTGATTGATTATTTTGACCATAACCAATAAACCATAACAATCGCAATTCAGAAGCTCCAGACGTTCATCGACCCCTTTTTCTTATGTTTATTTTATATTACTTCCATCCTGGACTACTCATTTGGACAAAAAAAGTATTGCTAAATATGCTATGAGTTGTGCATATATTATTCTTGAATTAGTAGTATTTTTTTCATTTTATTACATTTTTTGTGTTGTCACTCAGTTTGTGTTTTGGATCAGCTAGCTAGGCTGCAGCTATGGAATATCAAAATGAATCCCTTGAGAGCTCCCCCCTGAGGAAGCTGGGAAGGGGAAAGGTGGAGATCAAGCGGATCGAGAACACCACCAATCGCCAAGTCACTTTCTGCAAAAGGCGCAGTGGTTTGCTCAAGAAAGCCTACGAATTATCTGTTCTTTGCGATGCTGAGGTTGCACTCATCGTCTTCTCTAGCCGCGGTCGCCTTTATGAGTACTCTAACGATAGGTAAATAAATCTAATTTTAGATATTTGCTTCTCTGGATCTTAAATTCTCCATGTTACAAGCCCTCTATCTTCATGTGGTCACTTTTTTTTTTTTTTTTATCTTCCTTTCTGCCCCAAAGAGATTTTTTTATCCTCTCTATTTTGCTTATGTTAGTGTTAATTTTTAGCTTTAATTGGTTTCTTTCATTTTCATTTTCTTTCTTTCATGAATGATCATTAAATGGTTTTCAATTTCTAAGGTGGGAAATTTATTATTATTATTATTATTTTGTGTTTAATCTCTGGGTAAAGGATTTAAAGCAAAAGAGACACAATCATTCCTTATGCTGCAGTTTAGATTGAGTTTCTTATCTAACTGAGATTCACTTGTCTTTCTTTCTTTCTTTCTCTTCTCTTACCCTTTAGACGATGCTGATGCACACGTTATTTTGAGTTCTTGGTTTGGTAAAAACATAGATCTGGTATAATAAACAGACATAGAAGCACTATATGAGTGTAGTATGGTAGCAGAAATAAGTATAGGTCTGTGAGATCAGCCTCTTTATCTCCTCCCTTGTTGTTAATTTTGTTGTTTCCGTTTTTCTTTCTCTTCCATTATTCCTCTTGCACTCTCTATCTCTCGCTTTTTTTTTTGCACATACTTGTTTGTTTGTGTCATCTACGAGGCTAAAGAGATTGCCTATAGCCAAAGCTGTCATCTTCTCATTAGTCCAAACCCTCCATCTCTTTTCACTTCCTAGTTAAATAGCACGTCAATTAGACATCAAGAAAGCAAAAGTACCATGTCAAATAACCGTGAAAAAGAAGAAGAACAAAGAAAGGTTTTTTTAATTTGTCATGTCACTCAAACATATATTATTAGGGTTTCAAATCCCAAATCCCCAGATGGGTTTTTCATCTTATTTTATTTTTCCAAACCAATCCAGGGTTTTTCCCCTAATCACACGAAATTTCCCAAAATCTCAGTTTGAACCCACGAGGGGATAGTGAAAACCTTTCTGTTAGTCAATGCATAACCCCAGTTAGGGTTCATAGTTAGGGTTCATATTCAAGTAACCACATGAAATCATCGAAATCGTACATTAACATTCAAGGAAAACTGTTAAATCAAGCAAGTGGACCCTTCCACAACCAATCAAAACTCAGTTAGATTTCACCTAGATTTTTACCCCTTTTTTAACCTGGGTAAGTATGGTACAGTAATCGGTTAGGGTTTAGTAGCCAGTCAAATAGATCAGATTGTTGTTCGGGTTTATGAACAGAATCTTTGGTAACGTCACACACGATTTTTCAGTTCTTGCCTACTGACAAAAGGCTTTATGTCATGATTCCTTAAACTGAACCCAAGATTTTTAACTTCCGATCCCCCTGGAAAAAATATGAAATTCCAAAAATTGTCCATTTCTTCTCCTTAGATCTCTCTCTATCTCTCTCCCGGTTAAATTGTTTCCATGGTGAAAGCAGAGAGATGGATCAATGAGAATGGGTTAACCAAGGCCATAATGATGGCACTGTTTAAGATCTTGTATAGATATATTTATATAAGTTTTTTTTTTTTTTAATTTAAAGAGAGATTTAGCCCCATTTGTATTTTTACGGTGAGAAAACACTTTTATAAAAAATTGATATTTTTTAAAAAATTATTTTTTATATTTTTTAGATTATTTTTATGTGTTAATATTAAAAATAAATTTTTTAAAATATAAAAAATATTATATTAATATATTTTAAATAAAAAATTAACCGTTGATGACAATATTGAGAGAAAGAGAGTCGTGAAGAGAGAATGAACGACAACTGTTAACCAGTGGAAGAGTTCTGTCAATTTTGGTTTCTTCTATGTAATAGAAAGCCTACAACTCTAGCTGGTATTGTACGGCTCTGATTCTCTCAGAGTTTCAGTCTGAGACTAATAAAATGTCCGATTAGTACAATATTTTATTACAATGAAATAGAATATCGAGGTGGGTAATAGAGTGAGTTTAAGGAGATTATCCACTATGTAATGGGTTATTGACACGTGGAGAATATTTGACCGCTGATCTACCTTGGCCAATCATATTGTAGGATTCAGTGACAGCTTGGCAGAGACAGCCAATCAATGTCTCGACGAAGTTAAGGTATAAGGAAATCTAGAAAAGCGGTTCTTGTCTGAATTGACAAGATGTGTTCACATTTTACTGAGATTATTATGGCAAAATTTTAGGATTTCCTTCGCATTGTGTCGAGGAAAGACTGGATAATCAGACTGACTCGGAGAGCTGTGGTTTTGTCATTCATCTTCTTTTTAGGGTTTTCTACGAGTTAACTTAATGGAGTTATTCGTTGATTTGACTGTTTAATTGCCTTACCGTCAAGCTTTGTTATAATAAGGATTTTTTAAATTGTTTTTTTTATTTATAAATATATTAAAATAATATTTTTTAATTTTTAAGATGGCATATCAAAAATATTTTAAAAAATAAAAAAATAATTTGAAATAAAACAAAAATTAATTTTTTTAAAACAATATTTTTAACGCAATAACAAATTCTTAATCTTTTACTCATATATCTTAAATTTACGAGAGTTTTTTCCAAAAAGATAAAGAGATATATGTAAGCGATAAAGTATTAGTAACCTCACATAAAATAATGTACAATAATAGATAAAAACTAAATTTTATATAAAAATTGAATTTCAATCCACTTTCTTTTTTCGTGGATCATAAGGAGTTGGACTTGCTTTTTTCACGGTAATTTGACCAAAGAAAGAGTTAATACAAATAATATTAATTAAGATATTATCTCTTGTTGTTTGTTCTTGTTTTGAAATAATTTAGTTTTTTTTTTAAGAAAAAAAAGTTTTTCCAATACATAAGCAATACAAAAGTGTTTGAACATGGTAATTCTTCTTCTTCTTAGTTGACCAAATTACATTTAGTAGACTAAAGTTGTTCATATATATGCTACCATTGATAGAGTCATTGGCCAATTATATGTTTTTACGTCATTATATTTGAATTCTTTTGTTAATAGTAATTATTAATCACTGAAGTTATTGCATTCTTGTCAGCTGATAAACTCCAAGTTGTAATTTTATGTTTGATCTTGTAATTAAGAGCAAGCCAGGAGGACATCTCTAGTGTTCGAGGAAATTGACAAAATTTGCTTCCTCAAATATATTTTTGTTTTTCATTGGACAAAAATACATGTTATATATATATATATATATAAAATGCCTATATTTTGTGAGTAGTTCCATAAGTTTAGGATATGTTTGAGGTAGTTTAACATAAGCATTTGATTTTTTTTTTCAATCCTTATATCAAAATTATCATAAAAAAATTAAAAAAAAATTAATTTTTTTTATTAAAAAAAACACTTATAAACACAATATTACCCAAATACAGATTTATGAAGCCGCCATGTGGTAAAAAAATACATGTTAGAGATACCAGAAGTTTACAAGCATGTTTATATGCGTTAATGTGGCATATGAAATGTCATATCAATTGCGTTACAAAGCTTTTCTTGTGCTAAGTGTGGCGTTAGTAATAAGCAAGTGTTTGTAAGAATTGTCAACACGTGTGTTTACTTACTTGAAAGAACATTAATTGCTAATTTTATTAAATAATTAATCCTTCCTATTACTATCTTGGGATAGGTTGAAGAGCATAAGGAAAAGGGTTACCATGATAAATACAAAAAATAAAAAAGGAGGAAGGAGTAGTTTTCAATTTTATTTTAATTGTCAATACTATGTGCTTGGTGAAAAGTTATCTGTCCTCATTTTTATTTATTGTTTTTTACAAAAAGCATAGAATAATGTGTGTTTCATGTGTTTGGTTAGAGGTTATAGATGAAAAGCTTTAATAATAAATAGTAGCTAAATATACTTCATTGTTTGAGTGGTAGAGGAGATTTTTAAAATTTATGAAGACTACAATTCTCTTTCATTTCAAATAACATCCCTATTTTAGTGGTGAGATTAATGTATTTGTTTCTCTTTTTCTATTTTCTTTTATCAATATTATATATAAAACTAAAATGCATCAGTGTTTTACTATGGATTGATCACAATGCAATTCACTATAAAATAATTGATGCTTCCCTTAAAAAACCAAATAATTAAACAAACACTCAGGGTTAATTTTGTATTTTCATATCTTTATTGCATAGTGTAATTATTTCTATGTCCTTGAAAAAAGAAAAAAAACACTGGGGTTTTTTTAAAAAAATTTCATATTTTTTTGTATAGTGTAATTATCCCACCTTTGAGGCCAACTTTTTTTTACCTAAGGTAAAGGGGTATTTTTGGTTTTTTTATGTTTGTTTTTTTGCAATTATTATATGGGGTCAAGAGTGTTATGATCTTTTTATATAAAAAAAAAATGGTTGACACGTGCTCTACAATTCCCCCTCCCTTTTCATTCCTAACCTTGAAAGTCTTAGTGAAACATATAGTTATAATAAAGAAATATTATCTCTAGTTTTGCAAATTAATTTCATAACATCAATTAAATATTCTGATAAGGTAAAGTTATTTAGGATGGAGAAATTTACATAATGAAGCCTCCTTCTGCCTGAGTAGTGCATTTCTATGGTATTTATGAGCATCAATTCTACAATCCATTGAAGCAAAAGAACTAACCTTCTTGAAACCCTCTTGCAGATAATTGTGAGTGAATGTAAGTCCACTACGAAATATTCACACGATTACGCACTTAGTTATCATTAAACTTTGTTTTTGGTGCTTTGCATTTTCTTAATTAGATTCTTCCACAGCTTTCCAATGCACATTTTGATGACTTTTTTTATTTTATTTTTCTTGATGGAAATGTTGACATGATTGCAGTGTCAAATCAACAATTGAGAGGTACAAAAAGGCATCTGCAGATTCTTCAAACACTGGGTCTGTTTCTGAAGCCAATGCTCAGGTACCATATATCAGCTCTAACTAACAATTTGTACTCATAATATCTATTAGATGGAGTTCAAGCATAATATTCCTCCCAATAATTTATTGCCAATATAGTGCTATGCTACCACTTCATTCACTCTTTCTTGATAACCCCAGCTTGTATAAAATCTATTAGATACCTCTAAGTTTTTGCCTTACCTTTCTCACTAGTGTCTGACATGACACTAGTGTTCACATGGATTAGCATCTCGGAGTTGAGGGTTGTCTGGCTTCTTCGAAGATCCAGGGTTTTCAAGAGGGTTTGTACATTGGGAGGCCCGTGGTTATAAACCTACTGTGTAAATGGTTTGATAAATAATGATTCATCAGATTTGAGTAATAGTCTTTTAATTTCTTTGTAAATGTTGTCTATGTTTTTTCCAGTCCTCCCTACACACACTCTGATAATTATAACCAATTTTGTTTCGCTTCCTCCTTTCGCTATGCTCCTACTGAATTTATTTCCAGTTTGATTCAGTATTATATGCATGTTTACAAGAAAATAGAAGGGGGGAATCTACATCACTGAGATTTTCTACCTGTATTTTATCAACTGATCTAATATGAACTTGAGGCTCTTAATTTTGTTATATATAATGTTTTATTGCCTTTTGTTCTTGCATCTCAGTACTACCAGCAAGAAGCTGCCAAGCTGCGTTCCCAAATTGGTAATTTGCAGAATTCAAACAGGTCAGAGCCTGTTTGATATTGATCTATTTGTCAGATGATATCGTTTTCTCTTCCAAACTCCGCTTAAGTATAAATTATATTTCAGGCATATGCTGGGTGAAGCGCTTAGTTCATTGAGTGTGAAGGAACTTAAGAGTTTGGAAATACGACTTGAGAAAGGAATAAGCAGAATTCGTTCCAAAAAGGTTTTGATACTAGTACCGAATTGATACTATCACATTTTTTTGTTTTACTTGGATATCACATTTCCATGTATGGCCATTAACAAGTTTTGTGTTCATACTTTCCTGCTATGTTTCTAAAAAATTCCTCCCGCAAACCTTGCCAGAATGAGCTGTTGTTTGCAGAAATCGAGTATATGCAGAAGAGGGTAATGCTTCTTATGTTATCACATTTCCCATTTATTTAATATTTATTGTTTTCTGGTGGAGTATATTCTATATGATTGTTATATATTCTGAGGTAAAAGTCATCTAGTGTTTATTAACATAATGATTCTATGGTCAACTTATTCCTTCCTGTTTTCACTCCGAGATTTTCCTTTGATTCCTTGAATGAAAATGCACATTACAGGAGGTTGACTTGCACAACAATAACCAGCTTCTCCGAGCAAAGGTCTTTCTTCTACCTATCTATTTATCCATCTCGAGTGAGGGCAAGGATGCGTGCGTGTGCATGAATGAAGATCTCTATGTCTTATATCGTTAGTGAGCTGTTTATAATTTAGAAATATGAGGCTTATCTTGATAGTGCAGATTTCAGAGAATGAAAGAAAGCGACAGAGCATGAATTTGATGCCAGGAGGAGCAGACTTTGAGATCGTGCAGTCTCAACCATATGACTCTCGGAACTATTCTCAAGTGAATGGATTACAGCCTGCAAGTCATTACTCACATCAAGATCAGATGGCCCTTCAGTTAGTGTAAGTATCTCCTTTGTAACGAATAATAGGTTTTCATTAACCGGACAACCAGATTTAGTGTTGTGCATTCATAAAATACAATTAATTACTTTAATTTGGAGATGTTCCAAAAGTTGCAACTGCATGGTTCATGGGCTCTAATTTCTTGGAAGTATATAACCGATGCTATGTCTTTTCATTCTCATAATTACTTAGTCCCTTATAGATGATTATTTGCAGATTCTTATGACCATTTTCCCATTGAGATTATAAGATTTTGACATCAAATAGTTGGACTAGGAGTAAAGAGCTGTTGCTGTTATTTAGCACCCCAAAGGAAATATTATATACCTCTGAACCAATTGAATGGCCGACCTAGGTTTACTGAAATGTTTAGCTGTAAGAAGGTTAAGTGTTATCAGATTCCCCAAGTGAGAAGTACATGTTTCTTAGCATACTTTATGTTTCACGCACCTTGATTTTTCAAACTTTGTTTATCGATTTCTGAACTAAAGTGACTACATTATAGAACTTGAACCTAAAATTACTCTCCTCACTATAGGTGAAATCAGATTACTTGAAAATACTACTAAAAAAAATTATGGCGTTTGCTGGTATTTCTAACATCTTTTCTGCTAATTTTGTATTAATTTTCTCCTAGATGAACTTGTTATTATGTAAAAAGGTTTCATTACTCATGCAATGGTGCACTAATGCTTGAGGAGTTCCAAGTAACTTTGCTGTCTCATGTAAAGAAGAGTGCTGAAGTTCACTATGGTTTAACTTCTACTGCACTGCTTGATATTGCCATGAACTCTGACATCATTTGGCTTGATCTTGTTCTAAAATCTAAATGAAATAATTCTCTCTTACTATATATCTTCTTAACCCTTTGCATATGATTAAGTGGTCTTTGATAGGATATCATTAAAACCTCGCATAAAAGCTACCATTTTATAAATTTCAAACTCCACGACGCATTTTCTGGTGATTCCATTGCTGATTATTGTTTAAAGACATCATTATTCCAATTAGTACATGTATAATAATTTCCTCTGTTGTTGGTGCAGTTAATAATCTCCAAGTGCAGCAGTTTCTCGCATTTCCATATTCCATGGAGAGTACCTGGGTTTCCATTGAGCGCAAAAGCTACATGTATGCTAAAAAACCTGAAGTAGCGTAAATCATATTTGTCTGGGTGGGAGGGCCTAGTACTCTTCCTCTATGTATTAACTATCCTGTCCCAGTTAAGACATAAGAAATGTCAGAGAAGGATTTCTTTTCTGTATGTTTCATGAAGGCATTAAGATGCTGTTACAGTTGTGACTAACTTATTATATATGTCTTACTGCTTCATCTTGTGATATTTTCTTGCATGTTAATCTGATTAAAGTGTAGCTTAGACCATTCACCATGTTAATGGTGACTTGTTGGTGACTACTAGTAGCTCTCCGTAGTACTGCTATGCCTTCAAAAAATGATGGGTCGGAAATTACTAGCTAGCTAGTATTGCTGTTTCATTCAATCTCTGCTTAAACCCAAAAATCAGGACTAGTGGATTAGCATACCTCTCACCAGGACAATGCACTAGAGCACATTTTCATCTTCTTCTCATATTTTAAAGGCCTATTGATCTTTGGTGCTAGCTAGATGCAATTTACACCTTGCAAATGTGATTTTGTGCGATAGAGAAATTATTTAGTCACTGTTTCATTAATCTAGCTGAAAATAAGACGACCAAGATGGTGTTATGTTCATTATCAGGAATAGGAATAGTACTATGACCGAGGGTGTAAAGTCTAATTTTCGAGCATATAAAGTATTTATTATTACTTCCATTTCAATTGCGGATGTATCTTTCCAAACTCGAAACTCGAGGATTGTCAAGAAGGTCGTTTGGCAAGCCCGCAAACTAGCGAGATTGGTGCTGGTTTTGCCTACTAGCTCCAGCCCAAACATGATTATAATAACAATGGAGGTCTTCGTTTTTATTGTGGGTGGATCTCTCATTTAGAATTTTTACGTACCAAAGCCATGCAGAAGCTTCAAAATGTCCACATTTTGTTAGCTATTAGTTATGGAATGCCGACGTTCTAGATGAGAGAAGACATACAATTTTATAAAGGATCATGCAAATCTCTATTTAATTAGATTCAAACACTCTAATGGCTGTAGCATATACATCCATTGCCTAATGAGGCAGGGAGAAGATGATATCATGATAAACTAAATGTTCCATGGAACGGCATTAGGGACTTGGGTTAGGTATA
>Ga0307517_10015617_pt1 | contig 10072 bp, 6 predicted proteins | sample 23_EM_MG_FD_194515 | JGI IMG/M metagenome (GOLD analysis project Ga0307517, IMG submission 194515) | Populus trichocarpa ectomycorrhiza microbial communities from riparian zone in the Pacific Northwest, United States - 23_EM | ecosystem: Host-associated > Plants > Roots > Unclassified | place...
ATGTCATGCACTCGGTCAGTTCAGCATTTTCAAGGTAGTATAACATGCAGAAGTTAGGGCATATGTCAATTTTCTGGTATCCTAAACCGAGGGGTTTCATCATGGATTTGGCAGCATAGAAGTTCTCTTTCAGCCTGTTCCTTTCAGGTAAAATGCTTCTCGCCCATTCGATAATCTTGTCATAACCGGCCTCACTCAACCCGTGATCTGACTTGATGGTGAACACCTGTGCTACAGCCGATAATTTACTATGGTTCGTGTAGCCATCCCATAATGGTTCGTGTAGCCATCCCATAATGGTTCGTCATAATCTTTCAATAGATCAAAAAACATTGCTGCATCTGCATTAGGTTCTTCTTCTACGATTGGACATTCACTAATATTACCTTCACTCATTCTCATTGCATCCATAACCATATTCTTATAAGGATTACTGTTGTCATTTCTAACTTCATGCATGTTGCTAGCACTAGAAGTTGACCCAACCACCTTTTCTACCATGCTCTTAATATTCCTGTAAGGATTACTGTTGTCATTTCTAACTTCATGCATGTTGCTAGCACTAGAAGTTGATCCAACCACCTTTTCTACCATGCTCTTATTAGGAACAAATAGTTCTTCGTGTGCATACCAACATAGAGAATCCTCCATGAACCCTTTGGTTAGAAGATGCATCGTTACAACATTTTGATGCAGAAACTTTTTATTTTTACACTTCCTGCATGGACACCTAATACTGCCATCAGTAAAATTCCTTGGGATAGATGTTGCAAAATTAATAAAACCCTGAACCCCGTTACAATAATCCATCTTTCGCAATCCTTGGGGTAAGTCCCGATACATCCATGAACGATCATCCATGACTTCTATCAAACCTCTATAAAATTATGACGACAACATGTATTAATTAACTACGTTACGTAAATAAACATAACAAAAATATTGGTTTGCCCCGACATTATCCAACAAACTAAAAAAACACTTATGTTAAATATTCATTATCAATTATCAACTATCAACGTCCATACAAATTTATACATATATAAATTTACGGAAATTATAACTTCGCAATAGAATTGATAACAATTAAAACGGACCCGTTAAACAAGCTATTATTTATTTCATCACAACACATTTAATTCGGTGTAATTCAAACAAAGTTTCAACAATTTACAAACAAATATAATTTGACAAAATCTAAAACAAACTATAATAACTACAAAATTATACATTCATATTACAAGTTTCTTTGACAAATAACAATCAAACAAGTACATACGTTAACAAAATACATATACTAAAAAAATAATAAAATTCACATTTAAATGTTAAAACTAAAAAGGATAGATTTACTTACAAAAAATGATAAAATCCACAAGAACGGATGTTGTGACCACGTACAAAAGTATAAGAAACTTGAGTGCTTGTGTTGAGAACCAAATGGTAAAAAAATGATGTTTAGAGAAGAGAGGAATGTCATACCAAATTTCATGATTCCAACCATGACCACTAGGAAATTGATGAGGAAAAGGTGTATGGCATACCTTGCTTATGTGATAGATTCAAAAAGGACAAAACAAAATTGTCTCAGCTCGCTATAGTAAAGGAGTTCCCTAACATATTTTCGGAGTAGTTACCAGGATTACCTTTAGAAAGGAAAGTAGAGGTTTATGCTGATATACTATCGAGAACATTTTTTATATCCCAGCCACCCTATAAAATAACACTTGCAGAACTAGCTAGGTTGAAGATCTAACTTCAAGAACTACTAGATAAAGGGTTTATATGCCTTGAGCAATTCATTATAGGGAGCCCTAATACCACTTGTAAATAAGAATGATGGCACACTTAGACTCTGCATTGATTATTGACAGTTGAATAGAGTGACAAAGAAGAATAAATATCCACTTTTGCGGATGTATGACTTATTTGCTTAGTTAAATGGAGCTAAAGTGTTTTTGAAAGTAGACTCAAGGTCAAGGTATTACCAGTTGAGAATTAAAGAGCAAAATATGCTGAAGAATGCTTTTAGAACTCGTTATGAACATTCTAAGTTCCTGATAATGCCATTTGGATTAACAAATGCTTCAACATTGTTTATGGATTTCATAAATAGTGTTCTTCGAACTTACATGGATAAATATGCTGTAGTGTTTATAGATGATATCCTGATTTATTCAAACTAATACTTGAAGAATAAACAATATTCGAGATGTGTATTGTAGAAATTAAAGGACCATCAGCTATATGCCAAGTCAAGTAAGTGTGAATTTTGGTTGAAGGAAGTAATCTTTTTGGAGTATATCATATAAGGAGAAAGGGTATTTCTGGATCCAAGAAAGGTCAAAGCTATTTTGAACTGGGAAAGGCCTACTAATGTAATGGAAATTCATTGTTTTTTTGGTTTAACTGGATATTATAGAATGTTTATAGAAGGGTTTTCCACGATAATGACCCTCATGACATGATTAACTCGAAAGGAAGTTAAATGAGATTTGTCTAAGGATTGTGAAAAGAGCTTTCAGGAATTGAAAAAGAGGCTTACCATTGCCATAATGTCTACCATTCCTTTAGAATCTAAAGGTTTTGTAGTCTATAGTGATGCGTCAAAGAAGGGAGTTGGGTGTGTTTTGATGCAATATGAGAAGGTGATTGCCTATGCATCCATACAATTGAAACCTCACAAAGTTAATTACCTAGTTCGGGATCTGGAGTTAGTTGTTGTAGTGTTTGCCTCACGAGTATGGAGATATTATTTGTGTTGGACCTGGATTCAGATTTTTATAGATCATAAGAGTTTGAGATGCTTGATGTCATAGAAGGAATTGAATATATGACATAGGAGATGGTTGAAACCAATTAAGGATTATGATTATGATTATGATTATGATTATGATTATGTAATTGACTATCATCCGAAAAAATCAAGTGTCATTGCTGATGCCCTTAGTCATAAAAGTAAGGCAGGGGTAGATGAATTAATGAAATGTGATAAGAGAGAAATGATAGAATTGAAGAGTATAAATTTCCAATTAGAGGTGGGACTAGAGGGATCCTTATTGGCCCACTTAAGAGTACTGCCTATACTTTAAGATAAAAGATGTTGATGTGAATAAAATTATGAGCAAAGTGGAATCAAGGATTAAGACTCGTTTCCGGATCTTAGAGGATGAAATGGTGGTAATTGTAGATAAATGTATTTATCGGATGACAATGCTCTTAAAATTGAAGTGTTAAAAGAAGCTTATGAATCTAATTTTACTGTACATCCATGAAGTGCTAATATGTACATGGATTTAAATTTTTTTTTTCTATTGGTGGCCGAATATGAAGAAAAAAAGTGGTTGAGTATGTGAACAAGTGTGTTGTGTGTCAAGAGGTAAAAGTAGAACATCAAAAGCTAGCAGGGCTTTTTACAACCACTTTTGATATTTGAATGAAAGTGAAAAGATATCACTATGGATTTTATATTATGTCTACCTAGAGTAAAAAACATGAAATGATGCTATTTGGGTCATTGTTGATTGACTTACCTAGAGTAAAAAACAGGAAATGATGCTATTTGGGTCATTATGGACTAACTAAGTTTGAACATTTCTTGCCTATAAAGATGATGAACTCAGTTGATAAATTGACAAAGATGTATATGAATAAAATGGTGAGGCTACATGGGGTTCCAGTGTCAATTGTTTTCAGTAGAGACTCCAAGTTTACTTTTCATTTATGGTCAAACATTCAACGTGCTCTGGAAACTAGTTTGAACTTGAGCATGACTTTTCACTCTTAAACTAATAGGCAATCCAAAAGAACGATTTAGACTCTAGAAGATTTGTTAAGAGTGCATACCAATTGTGATGTAATTATCGAACAATTTAAAAGAGAAATTTTAATATTAACTAGTACATGAGTGGTACTAGAGACGTCGGTTTATCTGATGATCAAGAATTTAAATATTGATTAGTGCCTAAGTGGTACTAGAGGTGTTAATTTATCTAACGACCAGAAATTTAAATATTGATTAATGTCTGAGTGGTACTCGAGACATCAATTTATCTAACTACATAGAATTTAAATGATAAATTTACCTTAAGGGATTTAGAGTCAACAAAGTGATAAATGATTCAAATGATGTAATTGGGATAATATATTTGAATGATATAAAAGGATTAATGGTTTTATCAGTTAGGATATCATTAGATAATTGATGATATAAAATTTCTTAAATATTGGTTAGCGATATTTGTAATTTGATAATTATTGTTTCAAATGGACATATAAATTGTTAAATAATATTTCTTATATTGTAATTATTTTTGACTACAAGATCCTCACAAGTTTGAGCTGAAAAACAGACTTCTTTTCTCATTACTCATGATGATAGATCTTAATGTTGAATTTTTGAATACTATACACTTATTATGTAACATATTTTCGGCACTGTCTTTTGAGATGTAATTAAACATCAATGAATTGACTTAGATTCTCTAGATCGTTCTAGTATTTTGTATAATCTTACTCTTTTATGTCTTAATTAGAAATGTATGGAATTTAATTTATTAATCTTTTAAAATGTGTTTATGTTAAGTTTAAAAGATAATTGTGTAGAAATTATTCTATGGAATGTAATAAGGGAAAGCCTAAAGAATGGACGTAGTCTATTTTGATCTTGTTGGATATTGAGATGATCTCGGATGTTGAATCTTGTAAAACATTAGGATTATAAATGAATAATAATGTCGATATTTAGGAACATTAAAATTTAAGGGAAACTTTGTTGAAATTTCGGTGTGTGTGTGTGTATATATATATTATATACACACATACAGACACACACAAAATGTTTTTCCTCTGATTTCACATTATCTATGATTTTGAATATGCTAATTTGTGTCTACTTGTTATTTTTTTTTTAATGAACTTGCCTTTATTTTTACCGGGTTATCCTTAAAGTCGCACATATGTTAGGATGGGGTTGAGCATGTTAGATTAGGTCAATTATATGGACAACCGAATCACTTAGGTTGGCATATGTGGTTAGCTAAACTCTTTAGCCTGTATAAGACTTACCTTAAACCTTTATTCCTCATTTCTAAATTTTTATTAATCTATCTTTCTTTCTCTCTTTTAGAGCGATTTTCAATAAGAGAAAGAGATTTCTAAACCCCTAAATTATACATTTTCTAGGGGTTTTGCAATTGTAAATTATTGATTTTTTTCATCCTTGACCCTTTTTGACATGTTCTTGCTACTATTTAGGTTGCTATAAGGGAATTAGAGACATTCTCACCATTGTTGGCTTTTTTTGATGATTAGAAAAACTTTAAATCAAGTAACCCCTTAAAGATCATCTTTAGAAATGAAAGTATGGTAGATTTGAGTATCGTTACATCTGGGTCTTGGACCACCCTAAATAGGGAACCCAAGTTGAATCTACTAGACCCAAAAGGTATCTAAGGATCTTAAAAGAGGGGCTGGGGTATTGGGTTCCCGAATATCACACACGAAGTGAAAACTATGAAACAATATTATTCGGGAGTTCCAAGAATCTTGTTAGACAAATATAAAGTTGTTTAGGGATTTATTAACTAAATATCTGATCTTTTTTGGCTTTGAATGATTTTTTAAAGCCTGAGTTGTCGCAAATCACAAGCTGTCCAATTTTTCAGCATCGAACGGTAATCCACACGTACCACCCGTGAAAAATCTCCTAAATCCATATTTAGAAGAGAGGGATTTCTATGCTTAGAGTGCTAGCTGTAATTTTGTGTTTATATAGTTTTTATTTTTGTCTAATAGACAACATCTCTTAAAAATAAGAGGCATAACTTATAATTTATAGAAAATATAAAAAACCCTATAAATTAGAAAAATATCAATTTGCCCCTTATATAATATTCATATTAATTCATGAAAATTTTAGAAAATAACTCAATCAAGTCTTTAATTGATTTTCTAGGTCTAGAAATATAATCCATGTATTAATCATATTCTAGTCCTTAATTTTTAAAATATATTTTAATCAAGTCATACTTAATTAAATCATCCCAATTTAATTTCTGACTAATAGTTGTTAATGTGTGTGACCCATTAGGTTCCTAATATGTTGGCTTAAATATATTGACCCAAATATAAATTACAATTCTAATTATATAGAGTTAAATAAATTAAACAATTTAATTTTATAATCAATTAAATAATTTATTAATTTATATTTGAAGATCAGATGCATCGTCTAGCAACATGTAATGATCCCTAAATTATTAAAAAAATCATTAGTAGTTTGGCCTAACCTTTTAGTGACCGATTTCTCTGTGTAATTAATACCCTTTCATCAATAATGTTTCGATTTAACGTGAAAACATGGAGTATATCTACCATGTTAAATCATGTTTGTTCTCTACATTATAGTCATTGATCGTTTGAATAAGATTTGAAAGTTTTTTCAAATCTCATCCCATTTTGGCCAAGGATTTCTCAATCAATACTATTTTAGAATAGATAAAATATTTTTTCTAATTCACCTAGGATGATGAATCCTTTTCTGATCACTCAAGTACCTTCATATAATTCATGCTATACCCAATATCTACCATTGCGTTACCTCGATTAAGATAATGTGTAACAAGATTAAAGCATAATATTTTCTATATAAGATGACTTAGTGATCTCAAGTCTAAAGATCATTTACACAACCATCACGTGAGCCTTTCCATAGACATAGGTGATCTCTTGATATAGAATTCTCATGCAGGTAAGTTTAGTGTACATGTCTTATGACAAGCATCTACATATTAGTTCTAGGTATCTCTTATACCTCAGCTTATGAGAACAACTGCTTCCTTTCATAAAGAAAAGAACATAATATGTATAAGTTTTTACGGCTCTAATGAATGTTCAATATTTAAGAGAGCATCGACCATGAATATTTTAGGAACAATGCTTTGATGCAATAGGAATTCCATAATTATAACAATTTTATAATTTTCTTTACAAAACAATTTTGTTCCATAGACTTTATCTTTACTCTAGATTCATTAATATAATATTATATGAATATTAAAGATAAATTATACCTTTGTTAATAATAAATATGTATTTATATAAATATAATAATGCCACGTGTAACCAATCGATTGACTATAGCGTATATTAAACTAAAATAGGGTGCCTTGAAGGTGTAATAAGGAAATCCCTATTTAATTACCCTTTCTTATATGGAGTGTCAGTAAAGAGACTTAGTACATTTAGTAGATGCCTACGTCAAGGGTATGTGATAAGGGTCCTTAGACCCGACCCAACCCTACCTTTTCATTTTTCTTTTTAGATCAATTTTTTTAAAAAGCATAAGCTTAAAACAATAAAATAAAAACTCTTGCATAAAACTATAAATATTTAATAAATAATAAGATAAAAATACATATATTATATGGAGAAATAAAACTAGAGCTTTATAAAATATATAAAAAACCAAATGGGGGTTGGGTTAGGTGATGATCAAACCTATATACTTATCATTAATTAAATTCTAAACCTATAAATTTCATAAATCATGTCTCAAACATTTCAAAAATTTCTCAATTAGATCTCTATTAGTATTCATCAACATATTTGTTAAATTTTCTTCAAAACAATATTGCATTATTACACAAATTTACACATTAAAATTATACTATCAAATTGTTTTGACAAAATAACTCAAATAAAAAATTGAAAAATATTTAAAACTTAATTGATTAATTTTATAGGTTTGGAAAGCAATTGAAAATGAATTGTGAGTTTGGACTAAATTAAAAGTTTTTCAAGAACCATGTAACTTATGCAACCCTAAATAATTATATTAAATAGTTTGTGATTAGTAACCATATGCATTTCGAGTTAAGGTGAGTTTAAAAACCGCCTTCTAAATACCCATTGTGACCCTAGTTTTATTTTATGCTTTCCCTTGTAATATTGGATAAATATAAAACTTGCCTCTAATACTATTTATACAAAATATATATTTTATTATTATTTATAAAGGTATTCTTTATCATTAATATTTATTTAAATCTGATTAATGAATCTAAATTAAAGATAAAATTTTTAGGACAACAATGTTTTATAAATGAAATCATAAAATCATTATAATTACGAGGATTTGTATTGCATCAAAATACTGTTCTTAAATGTTCTTAATCAATAATCTATTAAGACAAGACATTAATAAATTGAGATATGAGGGATACCTGAAACTAATATGTAGGTGCTTATTAAATGAAGAGTATATTGAATTAATTCGCATGAGGTTTTCATATGAAGAGATTACTCATGTCTATGGAAAGATTTACATGTTTATTGTGTAAGTGATCTTTAGATTTTAGATTAAGTAATGTTATATAGAAAATGTTATGTTTTAATCTTAAATACTTGTTGCCTTACTCAAAGGTAACAAATAGACATATACTAGGTATAACATAAACTATATAAAGGTATTTAAGTTACAAAAAAAAGAAGAAAGATTAATCACCATAAGTGAATTAAAGAAAATATCTTATATGTTCTCAAATAATATTTATTATGAAATCCTTGCACAAAGTAGAAAGAGATTTGAAGAGGATTTCAAATCTTATATAAAAAATCAATGACTATGATGTTGAGAACACAAATAATTTGACAAAGCAAACATACTCTATGTTCAAATGTATAAATCAGAACATTCTTAATGAAGGGATAAAAGTGATGCATAGAATTCACAAGTGTACGAAATCAAACAAGTAGTAAAGTGTAAAGTAAAGTATCGAACCCACAAAGATTGATTTATCAATTAATTACCAAAAATTACTAGTTTAATTCTATTTAGAAATCAATTGAAGATATCATAATAATAGTAATAATAATAATAATAAAAGCAAGAGCAAAGTATGCGCACTGAAATAGAACGAATTGAACTTGATAACTTAAAATACTAGGACATCCGATTTCACCATAACCATGCAAGAATAAAACATTAAATGATGTTACTTGAGAATAAATATTTACGTTGATAGTTAAGAATCCCAACCCTATCCAACAACCTCTTTCGATTATTATTGAAATTACTTTCATATATTAACCCATCATATCTCTATATGAATTTAATTACATGAAGACACCTTAAGTTCCATGGATTCTCTCAACAATAACTACACAAATTGTGTTTCTCTATTTCTAGTTTTTGCTCAATTTATGGAATTCATCATTGGAAGTAAACATCATACATTACCTTTTGGTTTTAATATGACCATCAAATCATTCAAATATTTGTCAATATTCAAAAGCATTAACACTAATGATGAATACTCAACTTGAAATAATTAAACTTGAGATAACATTGAATACTGAAATTATAACGTCATGGTTAGGCTGCATCGTAGCCTAAACGAGATTAGTTCATGTTTAATCTAAGAAAAACATAGCAAATTCTGCAGTTTAACATGAAAGCATAGTGATTTCCCAAGAATTAAGTAAACATCAAAGATACCAAAAATTCTAGATAAACTCGTTGAGAATCACACGAAACATTCTAAAATCAACCAAGAATAACTAAAAATATGTGTGCAATAAATTCCCTCATCAAAAAGCTACATTAAAAAACTTGTCACTAAAAGGTTAGGTCAAATCACATATGACTTTCTTAATATTTGAGGGATCATGCCAAATTGCTAGATGTTACACTTAGTCTTTAAATATAAATCAATCAATTTATTGAATTGACAATAAGTTAATCAATTAATTAATTTAATTATATTTTGATTTGGATTATAATTTATATATGGACAAACATATTAGAAACGTAATGGTCACACACATTAAGAATCATTGTTACGAAATTAAACTAGGATGACTAATCAAGTATGACTTGATTGTAAATAAGTTTTAGAAATTGAGGACTAGAAGTTCTAGTTGGGCCCATTACAGGGTCAAGGGCAAAAAAAACTCAATGATGCATTCAAAAGGCTTATTTACAGTATTTGGACAAATGTGAATTTGAAGGAGGTTACATCTTTAACAAGTGGTAATCAAACCTTAATTAATTTAATATATGTACAGGAGG
>Ga0307517_10015618_pt1 | contig 10071 bp, 9 predicted proteins | sample 23_EM_MG_FD_194515 | JGI IMG/M metagenome (GOLD analysis project Ga0307517, IMG submission 194515) | Populus trichocarpa ectomycorrhiza microbial communities from riparian zone in the Pacific Northwest, United States - 23_EM | ecosystem: Host-associated > Plants > Roots > Unclassified | place...
GGTGTCGGACATGGCGCAGACCCGCAGCCCCACGTCGATCCGGCGGCCGTCCCTGTGCCGGGCCCCCACCAGTCCGCCCCAGCTGTCCCGCGACCGGCACTCGTCGACGATCGCCGCCGCCCGTGAGGCGTCCTCGGGCCCCGCCAGCAGCAGGGCGGCCGGGCGGTCCAGGATCTCGGCCGCCGGGTACCCGAGAAGCCGCTCGGCGGCCCCGGTCCAGCCGATGACCGTGCCCTGGGCGTCGATCACTGCCGCGGCGGGGTTCGCCATGTCGAACGGCTCATGCGTTCCGTTCGGTGTGGCCTCCGCAGGGAGCATCATCGCGGCCGTCCAATCTGGCGGATGGCATATCTCTCATATTATGACTTAGCACCCCGCTGCCTTGGCACCCCGCGGCAAGGGCCTAGGGCCTGTCCTGTGGATATCCGTGGGGAAGGAGCGGGGTCTGGTGCCGGTGATCGCAAGGCGGAGGAGGGAAGCGACGCGGTGGGGGCACCTCCCAGCGTCTAGCTGGGGGACGTCGTTGACCGACGACAACGCCGCGAGCGCTGGTGCCAGGGCACGCGACGCCACGGAGATCCACAGGACAGGCCCTAGACCTGGGCCTCACCGGTGGTCAGCCGGGCGACCATGAGAGCGACCAGGATGATCGCCCCGTAGATCGCCTGGATCCAGAAGGACGACACCTGGGCCAGGGTGAGCAGGTTCTCCAGCAGCCCCAGCAGCAGCACGCCGAGCAGGGCGCCGGTCAGGGAGCCCTTGCCGCCGCGCAGGCTGATGCCGCCGATGACGGCGGCCGCGAAGACGGTGAAGATCAGGCCCTGCCCCTGGTTGGCGTTGACCGCCCCGACACGCCCCGCGATCACCAGGCCGGCCACGGCGGCCAGGGTGCCGCCGATCACCAGGACGCCCCAGGCGACCCGGTCCACCCGGATGCCCGCCGCCCTGGCCGCCGGCGCGTTGCCGCCCACCGCGTACACCGCGCGCCCCAGCCGGTGGTAGCGCAGCGCCCACCCGGCTACGGCGAAGCAGAGCCCGGTCACCCATACGGAGACCGGCACGCCGAGCCAGCTGTCCGACCCGAGGGCGAAGAAGGCCGCCGGGGCGTCGAACAGGGTCTTGCCCGAGACCATCCCGATCAGGACCCCGCGCAGCACGATGTTCATCGCGAGGGTGACGATGAAGCCGTTGAGCTGGAGCTTCACGATCAGCAGGCCGTTGACGGCCCCGATGAGCGCGCCGGTCAGCGGGATGACCAGCAGCCCGAACCAGGTGGGCAGCTCCGTCCCGAAGCCCGCCGACGAGGCCGGGATGACGACCATGAGGCCGAGGGCGGGGGCCAGGCCCGCGATGGACTCCAGCGAGAGGTCCATGTTGCCGCTGATCAGGATCATCGCCTCCGCGAGCACCAGCAGTCCCAGCGCCGAGGAGGCGCTCAGCACGTTCAGCAGGTTGTCGCGGTGGAGGAAGTTGTCGTTGCCGACCGCGCCGATGACCAGCAGCAGGATCAGGGCGGGAAGCAGCGCCAGGTCACGGGTCCTGGCGAGGACGAGCGACCGGGTGTCATTCATCGCCGGGGGTGACCCCTTCGATCGAGGCGACCAGTTCGTGGTCGGTCCAGCCCGCCGCGTACTCATCGGTGACGGCGCCCTTGAACATGACCAGGACCCGGTCGCAGCGCCGCAGGTCCGCCAGTTCGTCGGAGACCAGAAGCGCCGCGCGTCCCGCCGCGCGGGACCGGTCGACGAAGGAGAGCAGGGACCGTTTGGACTTCACGTCGACGCCGGCCGTCGGATTGATGAGCACCAGCACGTCGGGGGCGGTGGCCAGGGCGCGCGCCACCACGACCTTCTGCTGGTTGCCGCCCGACAGGCCGCTGACCTGCTGCTCCGGGCCGTCCGTCCTGATGTCGAGATCGCTGATCGCCCGGCGGGCGAGGGCGTTACGGGCCCTGGTGGAGATCGTCCCCAGCCGCCCGAGCCGGTCGGTGATGGTCATCGTGGCGTTCTCGGCGACCGACAGCCCCGGCACCAGGCCCTCGTAGTGGCGGTCACGGGGCACACAGCCGACCCCCGCCGCCAGCGCCGAGGGAACGCTGCCAAGCCGGACGGGGCGGCCGAGCACCTCGATCCGGCCGCTGTCCGGGCGGTAGAGCCCGGCCAGTGCCTCGGCGACCTGATGGCTGCCGGAGCCCGTGAGCCCGGTCAGGCCCACGGCCTCACCCGCACGGATGGAGAGGCTCACATCGGTGAAGTGCGGGCCGCTCAGCCGGTCCACCCGCACCACGAGCGGTGCGTCCACCGGCGGGGCGGTGAGAGCGGCGCGGCGGGCCGCCGTGCCCGGCTCCCCCGTCATCGCCTCGATGAGATCGCCCCGGCTCAGCTCGCCGACCGGTGCGGTGGTGATCCTGCGGGCGTCCCGGAGGACGGTGACGGCCCGGCAGACCGCGTAGACCTCCTCCAGGTGGTGCGAGATGAACAGGAAGGTGACTCCGGCCCGCTCCAGCCGCCGCATGTGCGTGAACAGCCGCTCGATGGCCCGGCTGTCCAGCTGGGCGGTGGGTTCGTCCAGGACGATGAACCGGGTGCCCCGGGAGAGCGCCCTGGCGATCTCCACCATCTTGGTGTCCTCGACGCCGAGCGCCCCGGCCGGCGCGTTCTCGTCGACGGGCACGCCCCACTGGTCCAGCACCTCGCGCGCGGCGCGGCGCATCCGCCGCCAGCTGATCGCCCGGCCGCGTCCGGCGGGGTAGCGGTTGACGAAGAGATTCTCGGCGACGCTGAGATCCCGGAAGACGGTGGAGTGCTGGTAGACGCAGGCGACGCGACGCTGCCAGGCCTCCCGGTCCGCGAGGTCCGGCGCGGGCCCGCCGTCGAAGCGGACCGTCCCGCTGTCGGGCCGCTGGAGCCCGGTCAGGATCGCCACCAGGGTGGATTTCCCGGCCCCGTTGCGGCCGACCAGCGCGTGCGACTCACCGGACCGGACCGTGATGCCCGCGTCGTCCAGCGCCACGGTCGGCCCGAAGCGCTTGGTGATGCCGCGCGCCTCGGCCACCGGACGCGGGTCCGCGGCGTTCACGACGTCCGGCCGATCTGGTTGCCCCACAGCGCCTTGTCGTCGACATTGGCCTTGGTCACCAGCGGTGCCGGGAGCTCGTCCTCCAGGATTCCGCCGGGCAGCTCGACGATGGTGCTGCCGTGGTCGGTCGGGCCCGGGTGGAAGGTGTCGCCGGCCATCGCCCGCTTGATGTAGTACATGCCGTACTTCGCGTAGAGATCAGCGGGCTGGGAGACGGTCGCGTCGATCAGGCCCTTGCGGATCGCGTCGAGCTCCTGCGGGATGCCGTCGTTGGAGACGATCACGATGTGCCGGGGGTCACCGGCCGCGACCAGCGCGTTGTGCCGCCTGAGGGTGCTCAGGGTGGGCGCCAGGTACACACCGCCGGCCTGCATGTAGATGGCCCGGATGTCGGGATTGGCCGTGTACAGCGCCTCCAGTCCGGCCGCCGCCTTCTCGGCCTGCCAGCCGGCCGGGATCTGCAGCACCCTGACGCGGGGGTGGTTCTTCTTCATGCACGCGCTGAACGCGTCGGAGCGGTCCCGGCCGTTGACCGAGGCCAGGTCGCCCTGGATCTGCACCACCTTGCCCGACGTGACCTCGCCGCCGATCTGCTGGCAGGCCTTCTCGCCGTACGCGCGGTTGTCGGCCCTGACCACCATCGCGACCTTGCCCTTGTCCGGCGCCACGTCGACCGCGACCACCGGCACGCCCTTGCGCTGCGCCGCGTTCAGCCCGGCGGTGATCGCCGCCGAGTCGAGCGGGGAGACGACCAGGCCCTTGACGTTCTGGGTCAGCAGGTTGTCGATGTCGGTGATCTGTTTGCTCGGATCGGAGTTGGAGTTCACCGCCGGGAGGATGCCGACGCCCTGCGCGGCGGCCTGCTGGGGCACGTACCTGTTGTACGACTCCCAGAACGGCGAGGTGAGCAGGGGCAGCACCACGCCGACCTTGCCGGAGGCGCTCCCGGCATCGCTCTGGCCGCCGTCGCCGCAGGCGGTGGCGGCGGTGGCGAGCCCGCATCCGAGTGCGAGGGACGCGGCGAGAGCGGCGACGCGCCTCATGGTGCGAGACCTTCCCGGGGCAGCCGGATGCCTCGCAGACCGCCGTCCACCGCGAGCGCCGTCCCGGTGGTGGCGCCGGCCAGCGGTCCGGCGAGGTAGGCGATGGCGTCCGCGACCTGCTGGGCGGTCACCAGGCGGCCGCTGGGCTGGCGGGCGCTGAGGGCGGCAAGCTCGGCCTCCGGGTCGTCGGTCTGTTCGGCCAGCCGGCGCACCCAGGGGGTGTCCACGGTCCCGGGGTTCACGCAGTTGACCCGGATGCCCTCGCCGATGTGGTCGGCCGCCATCGCCAGGGTCAGTGCGAACACGGCTCCCTTGCTGGCCGCGTACAGCGCCCGCTGCGGCAGTCCGGTGGCCGCCGCGACCGAGCAGGTGTTGACGATCGCCGCGTTCGCGGAGCCGCGCAGGTGCGGCAGGGCCGTCCGGGTGGTGCGGACGATGCCCAGCACATTGATGTCCAGCACGTGGTGCCATTCCTCGTCCGGGTTGTCCTCGACGGTCCCGCGGGCGCCGATCCCCGCGTTGTTGACCAGGACGTCCAGGCCTCCGAGCTCCTCGACCGCCCGGCCGACGGCGGCGGTGACCGACGCGGAGTCCCCCACGTCGGCCCGGATCGCGTACACGGGCCCGGGATCGAGGCCGAGGTGGAGGTCGAGGACCGCCACGCGGGCACCGCGGGCCACCAGGGTCCGGGCGGTGGCCAGGCCGATTCCGGACGCCCCGCCCGTCACGATGGCGGAAAGCCCCTCGAACTCCCGCGTCGCCTTCATCAGAGATATCCGATGCGTCTCGGGGCCGATTTCACGACTTCACGACTTCACAGGTCAGTATAGAGGTTTTCGTTTTCGAATTCCCCGACCACGGGCCGAGGAATTCCGCCTTCCTTTGACGGCGGTATTGATTACGCCATGCGGCGGACTCAGCTCAGGGTCTTGATCTGGGCCAGGGTGAGGGCCTGGTCGAAGACCCGCACGTCCTTGATGGCGCCGGGGAAGAAGTCGCTGGCCCTGCCCTGGTAGGTGGCGCGTCCGATCATGAGGGAACCGGGGGCGTCCACGGGGTCGGTGTCGGCGGTGGCGCCCTGCTGGAAGCCGTCGACGTACAGGCGTAACTGGCCGTCGGCCGCGTCGCAGACGCCCGTCAGGTGCGTCCAGTTGCCCGCGGAGGGAACGTTGTACGACAGCGCGCGGACGCCGGGGCGGGCGAAGGCCCAGCGCTGTTCGTCGGAGGAGTACTGGAGGTAGAAGCCGCTGGCGGTGGTTGCGTCCTGGCTGACGGCGGTGGCGAAGGTGTCGGGCAAGGCGTTCAGGCAGACCCATGCCGCGACGGTGAAACTCTGGCCGCTGCCGGTGGCGAGCACCGGGCCGTCGGTGAGGATCTGGCTGCTGACGCCGTTGAACTGGGCGGCGCCGTCCTTGCCCAGGCCCCACCCGACCCCGCTGGCGGCGCCGTCGTGGTAGCCGGCGGTGTCCGCGGCGGAGGTGCCGGAGGTTTCGGTGAGCGGCCAGGCGCCGAGCGGCTCCGGTACGGATCCCCCGGAGGCCCGGGACGGGGAGGGCGAGGATCCGCCCACCTTCGCCCCGGCCGCGGCGGTGCGGTCCCCGGTGGATCCGGTGAACCGCACGGCGAAGGTGACGCCCACGGCGGCCGCGACGCCGACTCCCGAGAGCAGCAGGGCCCGCCGGGTACGGCCGCCGGGTGCCGGCGCGGCGCCCGGCCGCGTCGGGAGAGCGCCCTGGGCGACGGGGTTCGCGAGGTCGCTGCCGGGCGCGAATGCCCGGGTGTGGCCGGCGGCGGGCTTCCAGTGGCGGGCGTCGGACACCCGGCCGGCGCCGGGGGCGGCCGCGGCGAGGACTTCGCGCGGCGTGGGACGGCGCCCCGGGTCCTTGGCCAGGCAGGCCGCTATCAGGGCGTACAGGCCCGGATCGGTGACCGTCCGGATGTCGGGCTCGGTGTGGACCACGCGGTACAGCAGCGCCGGGGTCGGTCCCTCGCCGAAGGGGTTGGCGCCGGTCGCGGCGTACGCCAGGACCGCCCCGAGGGCGAAGACGTCGCTCGCCGCGGTGACGCCGCCGCCGTTGACCTGCTCGGGGGACATGTAGCCCGGGGAGCCGAGCACATGCCCGGTCCCCGTGATCGAGCTGACCTCCAGGCCGCGGGCGATCCCGAAGTCGATGACCCGGGGTCCGTCCTCGGCGAGCAGCACGTTGGACGGCTTGAGGTCGCGATGGACCAGGCCGACCGCGTGGATGGACATCAGTGCCTCGGCCAGCCCGGCCGCCAGGGCCAGGACGACGGGTGCGGGCGGCGGCCCGTGGTCGGCGACCGCCTGCTGGAGCGACGGCCCGGCGATGTAGCTGGTGACCAGCCAGGGCAGGGGCGCGTCCGGGTCCGCGTCGATGACCGGGGCGGTGAACGCCCCGCTGACCTGACGGGCGGCCTGCACCTCGCGGCGGAAGCGGGAGCGGAACTCCGGCCGGCGGATCAGCTCGGCGTGCACCACCTTGACCGCGACCGCCCGCCCGCCCGGCGACCGTCCGAGGAAGACCCGGCCCATGCCGCCCACCCCCAGGCGCCCCAGCAACTGGTAGGTCCCGACCGAAATCGGGTCCTCCGGCTCCAGCGCTGCCACAATCCCCTCCCGACACCTCAGCCCCCACCGCCCTTACGGGCACGCACAGCATAGGGGCCACGGACCCTTCGGAGGTCGAACTCCCGTACTAGTAACGGGAATTGACTCTACGTCAGACCATGGTCTGGTAGGAGCGGCAGATCGCGGCCAGATGCATACACCCGGTGCCGGCCGGGGTCACGAACCCGAAGACGTATCCGCGGATCCCGTCCCCGGCCCGGGCGACCAGACATGTCGGACCGAACTCCTGCACCAGGGCGGTCAGGTGCAGGGACCGGAGGTCGCGTTCGCCCCAGTAGCGGGGGTGATCGGCTAGGGCCTGTCCGGCCGGTCTTGGTCGGATAGGCCGCGGCGTCTGGTGTGGTGCATCGCAAGGCGCCGGAGCGCCCTCAGGGTGGTTTCCTGAGGGCGTCTCGGCAACGCCGCGAGGTGCCGCGCCAGGCGTCGCGGACCCGGCCAAGACCGGCCGGGCAGGCCCTAGGACCTTGCGCAGGTCGGCCCAGTCCGGCCGGTTCGATCCGTACCGGCATGACAGCGGTCACAGGGGCTTTCTGGCGACCGCCCCGTACATGGCGATGTCCTCGTCCCTGATGGGCTCGGCGCCGCTGCCGGTGCCGTCCGGGCGCCACTTGTGGACCTGGGCCACCCCGGGGCCGGCCAGTTCGAGGCCCTCGAAGAACTCCTCGGCCTCGGCCTCGGTACGCAGCCGCATCGGCATGCCACGGGCGGCGTACTCGCGGGCGACCCGGCCGACCTCGTCGGGGGCGAAGTCGGCGGTGCCGATGGACATCGCGAGGTAGCTGCCGGGGGGCAGCGGCTCCAGCAGGCGGCGGACGATGCCGACGGCGTCGTCCTCGTCGAGGACGAAGTGGACGATGGCGATCACCGTCAGGCCCACCGGCTTGCTCAGGTCCAGGGTCTCCCGCAGCTCCGGGGCGGCGAGGATGGCGGCCGGGTCCCGCATGTCGGCCTCGACGTAGGCCGTGCGGCCCTCGGGGGTGCTGGCGAGCAGGCCCTGGGAGAGGGTGAGGACGATGGGGTCGTTGTCCACGTAGACGATCCGGGAGTCGGGGGCGACCGCCTGGGCTATCTCATGGAGGTTGGGCGAGGTGGGGATGCCGGTGCCGATGTCGAGGAACTGCCGGATGCCGGCCTCCTCGGCCAGGTAGCGCACGGCCCGGTGCATGAAGTCACGGTTGGCCCGCATGTGGACCGGCAGGGCCGGCCACTCGACGGTCATGGCGTCGCCGGCCTCCTTGTCGGCCGGGTAGTAGTCCTTGCCGCCGATGATGTAGTCGTAGATACGCGCGGAATGCGCGCTCTGGGTGTCGATACGGTCGGCCGACCAGCCGTTCTCGTGCAACGCGGTCCCTCCATCGGGTAATTGGTTCGTCATGGGTTTTCCAGGGTCAGGAAATCAGCAGAGGAAATCGGCGGCACCGGCTTTGATGCCGTCGACGAATGAGGTCATCGCTCCGGGCGGGAAGACCAGGGCAGGCCCGTCCGGATCGGTGGACTGACGCAGCGCCACCCGGCCGTCGTTGAGCTTCTTCGCCTCGACGCAGGCGCCCCCGGCGTCGTCGCTCCAGGGCTTGCGCCAGCCCTTGGTGCCCAGATCGGTGGCGGGCATGCCGTTGCGTATGTGGTCGCGTATGTGGTCGCGTACGTGGTGGTGCACTCACAGCTCCTTGCGAATCGCGCCGAGAAGTTCCTCGGTCTTCCTGGCCGATACCGACTGGGCGCCCAGCCGGTCCAGCGCCTCGCGGTACACAAGGACGTCCTCGTCCTTGTCGAGGTAGACCGCCCCGACCATGCCGTTGAGATAGACGATGTCGGGGAGTTCGCGGGCCTTGAACCGGAAGAGGTGGAAGGCCCCGGCCCGCATCGCCGGATGCGGGCCGTTCCTGAACGGCATGATCTGCACCGTCACATGGGGCAGCGCGTTGACCGCGACCAGGTGGTCGATCTGGGCGCGCATCACCTCCGCGCCGCCGACCGGCCACCGCAGGACCGTCTCGTCCATCACCACCCACACCCGGGGCGGGTTCTGACGGTGCAGCAGTTCCTGCCGCTGCATCCGCAGCGCCACCATCCGCTCGGTGGCCCCGTCCGGCGCGTGCGGGTTCCCGGCGGTGAGCAGGGCCCGCGCGTACTCCTGGGTCTGCAGCAGGCCGTGGACGAACTGCGGCTCGTAGGCGCGGATCTGCAACGCCGCCCGTTCCAGGCTCAGATAGGCGGCGAACCAGTCCGGCATCACGTCGCGGTAGTTGTGCCACCAGCCGCGCTTGTTGGCCTCGCGCACCGACTGCAGGAAGGTGTCGATCTCGTTCTGGTCCGTGATCCCGTACGTACGGAGCAGTTTCTCGACCTCCGCCAGCCTGAGCCGGGCCACCTTGGCGGCCTCCATCCGGCGCAGCGTCGAGTGGCTCACCCCGATGGCCTCGGCGGCCTGTTCGAAGCTCAGTCCGGCGCGGGTGCGAAGCTCTTCGAGCTGCCTGCCCAGGATCATGCGCAGGACGGTCGGAGCGTCGCCCCAGGCGGTCTCCACACTCACATCCTGCCTCCTCGGCGCCGGGTGCACGGTCGTAGTGTGCCACGGCCGACCTGCGGCAACGGCAGTTGCACCACGTAATGTGCAAATTTCAAGTCGCCTGTTGCGCACTGAATCCGTCAACTGACACAGTGCGAAGGGCAGACGAAAGGTGACCCCCCATGACTCCCTCCACCGCCCCCGTCCTGCCGGTCGGCCAGAGCTTTCGCTTACCGGCCCTTCCCCACACGCCCGCCGAGGCCAGAGCGAAGGTCCGTACGCTGCTGCGTAGTTGGGGCATCGACGCCCAACTGTGCGATGACGTGGTCCTGGTGGCCTCCGAACTCGTCACCAACGCGATCGTGCACACGTCCGGCCGCGAGGTCGGGTGCAGACTGTTCAACGCCCGCGGAGTGATCCGTATCGAGGTCGAGGACGAGGGCAGCAGGCACACCGCGCCCCGGGCACAACCCGCACCACCGGATGCCCAGAGCGGCAGAGGGCTGGTCCTGGTGGCCTCGCTAAGCGCCGACTGGGGCGCCGGGAGGTCGCCGTGCGGGGCGGGAGGCATTGTGTGGGCCGAGTTCGCCCCCGGGCAGAACCAGCCACCTCTTCCTTGAGCCGGGCTCACTTGAGCCGGCCTCGCTCGAGCCGCCCTCAGCCGCGGGTTGCCGCACGACGGCCGCCCTTGTCCGGAAGCAGCAGCCTCTGATGCCGTCGTTCTGGCCCCGGCCCCCTTTGCTCTCGCACACCCGCACCAGCCCCCGCGCCCCGCGTGGATGCCGCCGACG
>Ga0307517_10015619_pt1 | contig 10071 bp, 10 predicted proteins | sample 23_EM_MG_FD_194515 | JGI IMG/M metagenome (GOLD analysis project Ga0307517, IMG submission 194515) | Populus trichocarpa ectomycorrhiza microbial communities from riparian zone in the Pacific Northwest, United States - 23_EM | ecosystem: Host-associated > Plants > Roots > Unclassified | place...
TAGATTGTCCATTAACTCTCTCTCTCTCTCTCGGCTTCCATGCCTTTCCCTCACTCTCTTTAATTTCTTTTAGTATATAATATGCACTGAACTTCCATTACTTATCCACAATCTTCAAGTATTGTTTGGATTTCTTCCTCTCATCAGGTTCCATAACTAGCTTCTTGTATGCTTTCATGGCAACATAAGTAAGCCCTGCCTTTTGACTGGAGCTTGAATCTCTTTGGATTCCTCAAGGGCTTTAGCGCAATGGAGCAAGAACTTCCTTTCGCGATCGATTGCGAACTCTATATGCACAAGAACTTCCTTTTGCATTCCATAATCTCTGACTAGTTATTTCAGAATCAAGTTCTCCCTGCTCCTCCGTTCCATCACGAAAATTAAAGAACTCTGTTCAATGAACCCCGCTGCATTTTCTTCTTCCAAAAAATCAAATCAAATTCCAGATTCTGCAGTTGAATCCATGGCCATGAAACATAAAATGATTCAATCTTGTCACTAAAATCCAAAACTATACGAGACAAAAACTACAAAACAATATATGTCTGATGTAATATATAGAAACGCAAAAGAACCTATCCATTTGATCTAGCAACCAAATCATGATCTGAGAAGGCCCCAATTCTGGAGAATAACAACGAACTCTGGCTTATACGAATCTTCTAGCCGATCATAAAGTTTCAGCTCATCTCTTCAATGAGCAAAGAATTGTCATTTATTTCGAGAATGCAAGCTCAATACTCTTATCATCCAATTAAACAAGCGGTGGCCTCTAAATATTTCTTCAAAAATACGCAAGGACAAATAATCACAAAGCATCTGATGTCATATTCGATTAACTGGCTTGAACTGAGGATCAAAGCATCGGAAACATTGGCAATAAGTCCAAGGACCTTTTTATCTCTTTATATTCTTAGCATGAAGGATTTAATTGGAAACTCTAAGAAAACATGATTTCATTAGTTTGTTCTATCAAGGAAACTGATGAATTCAAATTACTGCCAAATCAAGTGTAGCTGTCATCATATGAAATGCCAGATTTTGTGCTTTCCATAACTATAGGATCAGTATGTTATCCCTGCAAATATTACTATTGATTCTGATTGTAAATAGTCATTCGTTACACACATTTGAATTCCTGAAATTAAGCACTCATGGCTGTATAAAGATTACAAGAAATGAATGAAAAATGTGTGAGTTGTATTACAATAATATTGCAGTGTCAGTTTCTATATATATGGTATCATAGCCTAAAAATCTCTAACGAGTATTCATCCTTCTTGCTTCCTTCTTTCTGCTTCCTGAAAAATGACCATCATCTCTGCATCTACCATCGACTCACCAAACTCACCCATCATCACAATCAATGCTACCACAACCATCAACAGAAAACTCATTCCCTCTACTTTTCCTCAGTGGAGGGCTTAATTTGAAGCCTTACTTATTGGCTATGACCTTATTGACTTTGTAACAGGTATACACAAATGCCTGCCATTGATGCACTAAATTCCACTGCCTCCAAAGCTGCGAATTCCCACTGGATTCGTCAAGACAAGCTCATCTTACATGCCATCCTCGCCTCCACCTCCACCACCATAACCCCTCTTCTTGCTGCCTACAAAACATCGCATGAGGCTTGGATGGCACTTTTCCCATTTATATGGGGGCAAATCAAGGACGTGAGTGATGCAGCTCAAAGAAGATTTGACCTTGAGCAATCGTGGGTCTCGCACAGTTACCGAATTCCTTCAAGGAATCAAAGTGATTGCAGATGAATTAGCAATCATTGATCATCCTGTTTCAGATGATGATTTAACACTATACATACTCAATGGATTGGGTATTGAATTTAGAGAAATTGCAGCTCCCATTCGTGCCCGTGAGATTTCTCTGAAATTTGAAGAAATTCATGACCTTCTCGTCAGTCATGAGAGTTATCTTCAGCGGCTTGAGCACCAATCTGCAACCCAGTTTGTCCCCATTGCTAATTATTCTAATCGATGGAGCTCTCAGTTTTCTTCTAATTCCAGACAATCTAAATGGCGCCCCCCGGTTGCTTCTCATAACTCCCGTGGCCACAGTGGGGTTCACAGAAATGGGTCATTCACTTCGGGTCACAGGTGGTTTAAACCAAAATGTCAATGGTGTGATCAGCTGGGTCATACAGCCAAACATTGTCCCAAAATATCTACTACCGATTTCACTGCAAATTGTGCAGCTTCCTCTCAACAAAAAAACATCCAAAGTGGCTTGTTGACTCAGCAACATCTCACAATATGACCACTGATCTCTCTAATCTACTAATTAATTCTGAATATGATGGTACTGATGAGGTGGTAATTGGTGATGGATCAGGTTTGCCTGTGTCTCATATTGGGTCATTGTCTCTTAACTCATCCAATCGTGTCTTTCATTTATATGACACTCTTTGTGTTCCAACTATTCATAAAAATCTCATTTCTGTTCACCATTTTACCAAGCATAACAATGTTTACCTTGAATTTCATCCTACTTATTTTTTGGTGAAGGATCGGATCACGGAGGCGATTCTACTCAAAGGCGCATGTGAAGATGGAGTGTACTCATTTCCGGAGCATCTACCATCTACCAAGAAGAATATTGCTGCCTATGTTCATGAACGTACTACACCTGATGGATGGCACAAACATCTTGGTCATCCATCGTCCAAATTGGTTCATCATCTCATTCATGCTTTTTCTTTACCTACCAATAAAAATGGTCATTCCTCTCTGTGCACTTCATGCTCTCAAAACAAAGCTCATCGTCAAACATTTAGTACTTATGGACTTACCAGCACTGCTCCAATTGAACTAATTTACACGGATGTTTGGGGCCCATCTCATGATCTTGGAATTAATGGCTCAAAATATTATGTTATTTTTGTGGATCATTATACCAAATATATTTGGCTTTATCCCATGACTCATAAATCAAATGTTCAAACCATTTTTCCACAATTTCGTAATCTTGTGGAAAATCGATTCAACACAAAAATTAAAAGTCTTTATTCTGATAATGGTGGGGAATATATTGGCCTAAAAAATTATCTTTCTGTTCATGGCATCAGTCACTGCACTACTGCTCCCCATACTCCCCAACAAAACGGTATGTCTGAAAGGCGACATCGCCACCTTGTTGAAACTGGTCTTACTTTACTCGCCGATGCTCACATGCCTCTCTATTATTGGCCCTATGCATTTCAAATTGCTGCTTATCTTATCAATCGTATGTCCACCGCTACCTTGCATAAGCAATCACCGTTTGAAAAATTATTCCACCAAAGGCCCAATTATCTCAAGCTTAAGCAGTTTGGCTGTCTCTGTTATCCATTAACTCGACCATATAATAAACATAAACTTGAGCCGAAATCCAAACCATGCATATTCATGGGTTATAGCCTATCCCAAAATGCATATTTATGTTTTGAGCCATTAACCAAAAAAATCATCACCTCTCGCCATGTCATTTTTGATGAAAGGTCCTTTCCTTTCCATCAACCAGATCATAACAGTTCCCTTCATTCTCCATCTGCTGGGCAACATTCATCTGTGATGATCTCGTTACCAAAGCTTTCTTTTGCTAGTCCCAACACTTCTCCGGATATGGGTATTGAAGTCTTACCATCGTCTGAGCATGGGTCACCTTCTGCATTATCCCCTCTCTAGGTAAGTACTCCTCCTTCTCCCCTGCTTTTAAATCCAAATACTTCAATGGAATTGCTTGCCCCTATTGTCTCTGAAAACACTGAGGTGCGAGTCCACCGGATGACTACTAGGTCCATGAATGACATCTATAAACCCAAAAAATCATTCCTTGTTACCAAACATCCTCTCCCATCTTCCTTAGAACCCTCGAGTGTTGCTGCAGCACTCACAATACCTGGCAATTAGTACCCCCTCCAACTGATTGTAATATTGTTGGCTGTAAATGGGTGTTTCGGGTTAAAAGGCATGCTAATGGGACTGTTGATCAGTTCAAAGCCAGGCTAGTGGCTAAAGGGTTCAATCAGCGACCAGGACTGGACTACAAAGAAACATTCAGTCCTGTTGTTAAATCAGTCACCATACGAACTGTCTTAGCTATTGTTGTGATGCAGGGTTGGTCTTTGAGGCAGTTGGATGTTAATAATGCATTCCTTCATGGGCATCTCACCGAAAAAGTGTATATGAAGCAACCCCATGGCTTCAGGAATCCAGAACATCTTGATTATGTTTGCTGTCTTACCAAGGCCATCTATGGCCTAAAACAAGCACCTCGTGCTTGGTACTCTGCACTTAAACATGCACTGACAGAGTTTGGTTTTATTAATTCTAAATCTGACCCCTCTCTATTTGTGTATCATACTGGTTCCACTCTTGCCTATTGCCTAGTGTATGTTGATGATTTAATTATCACATGCAATAATTCAGTTTTTGTTGCAAGTATCATTGATCATCTTGGCCAGAAATTTTCCATCAAAGACTTGGGGTCACTGTATTTTTTCCTTGGTGTTGAGGTTATCCCTACTGCAACCGGCTTGTTTCTCACACAGCACAAGTATATCAGAGATTTACTTGCCAAGACCAGTATGGACGGTGCTAGGGATGTCACCACACCTCTTTCAACATCTGCTTCCTTACAACTAGATGATGGTTCCTCCTCTTTTGACTCCACCGAATACTGCCAAGTTATTAGCGCCTTGCAATACCTATCCCTCACACGACCTGATATCAGCTTTGCTGTCAATAAACTCTCCCAGTTTATGCATCATCCCACGCAGACTCACTGGACAACAACAAAAAGATTGCTGCGCTACTTGAAGAACACAATTTTTCATGGTGTTACTATCAGCAAAACCTCAAGCACTACATTAACTTGTTTCTCGGATGCTGATTGGGCTGGTAATCTGGACGACAGGAAATCCACTTCAGCCTATCTACTATTCCTTGGTAACACACCAATTTCCTGGAGTTCTAAAAAGCAACGTGCAATTGCACGATCATCGACTGAAGCCGAGTATAGGGCCTTGGCAATGGCTGCAGCAGAGTCTGTGGGGCTGCTATCCTTGCTCCAGGAACTGAAGTTCAGTCTATCACAACCACCGCTCCTCTTATGTGATAATCTGGGTGCAACACAACTAAGTTTTAATCCTGTCCAGCATTCCCAGATGAAACATATACAGATTGATATCCACTTTGTGTGAGATTTGGTTGCGAAAAATATTCTTGCTGTTCAACATGTCCACACCACTGACCAGCTAGTTGATCTGCTAACCAAGCCTCTCTCCAGGCAACGAACAGATTTCCTACATGACAAGATCGGCCTATCCGATGGTAGCCCGTTCTTGCAGGGGCGTATCAAAGAAACTGATGAATTCAAATCATTGCCAAATCAAGTGTAGCTGTCATCATATGAAATGCCAGATTATGTGCTTTCCATAACTATAGGATCAGTATGTTATTCCTGCAAATATTATTATTGATTCTGATTGTAAATATTCATCCGTTACACACATTTGAATTTCTGAAATTAAGCACTCAGGGCTGTATAAAGATTACAAGAAATGAATGGAAAATGTGTGAGTTGTATTACAATAATATTGCAGTTTCAGTTTCTATATGTTCTCTCTTGTCGTGAACTCTAATGTGAGCAAATGCTGCATCAAATTAGCTTTGTATGTTTGAGAAGAGGAATTTGATCAAGAGATTTGCACAAACTAATCGTGGACGTACAACTGAAAGCCAAGTTTTTTGTTAGGAGTGTTTGTTTATCCACCAATTATATACCATTCAACTCTCTAGAAATGGCTGATTTCATAACACGACCAGGACTGACTAATCTCACCAAATGTTCTAGCAATGGAACCACACCTCTCTCCAGCAATGCTGCCAGTGAACCATTTGAATACCCATTAACCATTGTCACTCCATTGAATTGCCTTGCTGGAAAACTCAAATCACCTCTCAGATATCAGTATCTGCAATGCTGATGTGCAAATACTGATATCTTTCAACTTCGAGGTGAAGAAGAGCTGCAATTCTAGCCCAAGACATATCTTTCCCCTTCCTCAAAACCCTCCTCTTCTCCTTATCCATCTCAGTTTCACCACCCCGGTTCTCACTTTTCACACTCGATTCTTGAAACAAAGGGCCTTCTCTGCTGTAAGCTTTACGTTCCATCTCTAACTTCAGGATTCGATACAAGATCTCAGGAAGATCTTTCAGGTACCCATGTTGTGCAAGGGCTGCGAGAATACGTGACTCAAGAAAGTAAAAAATCTTTCTCATGAAGCCAAGGAACTGACGTAAGGAATGCATCGTTATTAGGTTTGCCATTGATGAAGGCTAACCCAAGATGGCAAATGAGCTTGAGAGTGGTACTTGGATCGTCATTCCAGGGGGTTAGGGAGGGGATGCCAATTTGAGGGTACCACACAGAAGACTCTGTTAGTGGTTTTGAAGAAAGTGGTGTTTCTTTGGAGTTTGCGATGGTGATGGTGGGTGGGGGCAGCGGTGAATCTCTGGTGGGCCAAGGAGGAAGGAAGAGCAAGCCATTTCAATGCGAACGAGAATGATCAAAACTTGAGTGGTGCTGCCTGGTATTTTAAGTGGCAGTGGCAATTTGAAGATAACAGGCATTAAGGTGTCTTTATATGGAGTATTCGCCTGGTGACCAAGGACTTCGAAGCTGGAATTGCCCCAAATAAAAACCCCTAAAAATTACCAAGGTGGGCATTACCTTTGCGTAATTTAAAGCCTGAAAATTAGATTTAGCAAATCAGTACCGTGTTCCGTATATTCCATATAGGATCAATTTTTTTTATTGGAATAAAAATATTCGGGTGGTAAACAATTATTTGGTAAACCCAGTTTAGTGGATAAATTTTAAATTTACTAATCTGTCTTCTTAATTAATCTAAGTTAAACAAAAGAGTTTAGCTATTCGTATGAACCTTCATAAGCTCTCCATAATTTGGTGATTATCTTTTTAGAAATAACGTGAAAAAAAAATGCCGAGCTAAATCACTTACGAAAAATTGCAACTGCAGAATAAAAAATGCAGGGGGTGCTAGTAAAATCTTGGCCAATTAAATTCATCGGCATTATAAGCTCCATAGAAGGATGCTAGAGAGTTGAAAGAAGCGAACATCTTTATCGTTCAGACTACAATACGTTAAACCAAAACATCAATTATGTTCAATTCTTTTCCATTCAACTCCGATGCATTCTATTAACCAGGAATTATTCAGATCACTAAACAAAATTAATGCAGTTGAATTCGAATTCATGACAATGAAATAGACTGCTTCCAAATGACTTCATGTTCTTTTTTTTGTCAATCATTACTTACAACTATATCTCTTCTACAATATGGGCAGTCCCCACAAGTCCGGACCCAAGGATCCAGGCAAGCAGAGTGGAATCTATGGTCACAGGGCAAACGAATAAGCTCGTCTCCTTCACTGAAACTCTCGAGACATATACTACAATCCCGCGACACCGGAGATGAACCCCCTTCAATACCCTTCCCTAAACAGCTAAATACCTCTGATTGCAAACACTGAAGGGCATCTTGAGTTAGACCAGGCGGTTTCTTCTTGCATGATTCCTGCACGGTGTGAGGTCTTTCGGTTTGAAAGGTTGAGTCATTGAAAGGAGAAACTCCAGCAAACAACCCTGTAGAAATGTCAGTTCCCCAGGCTCCTGCATCAACAACCCTCAATTCGTCACCAAGCGTATACTCCCTGTTATAGATGCCAAAGGAAGCTGGGCCACTTCGCCTGGATGAAACCAAAATAAACAGGTCAGTTCCTAAAGTTATATCCATGATCTAACACGCTTGCATTAGCAAAGTTTAAATTATTAGGTAAGAATCGAGATATGATTTATATAATTTCTCCCAAATATGACCCAGATCCACGTCGTATGTGTCGTGTGACATAATTAGACAGGTGTCTCCGAGTTACAGCAAGACATCAAGTAGTGGTAGTAGTGGGTGGCATAAGAAATGGGACCAAAAGCAGCAGCCACAATAATCGTGGTGGCAACAGCACATACATGATGGGATGGCATCAACATGTAACAAATACCAGAGGTTACCATCATTAGCATCGATGGCTGCGAATTTGTGGTGGGTTCAAATACCACTATGTATGCAATGCTCAGTGCATTATACAGTGAATGCAACAGGTAAATTGGATCACCTGTTTACAGAAAGTGACACTCCTCTTAACCTTTCAAGAAGCCTTGCCCTTGCTAGTAGCACAGCTCCAGGAAGCCTCCCATTTCCAGTCACTCTTGGCCGGCTTAAAGTTTCAGCGGTGAGATTGTTACTTGGTACAAACTGGTCGGTATCTTGATCCAGTCGAGCTGAGGCACGTTCCTATGCAAGCCAGACACAATACAACAATAAGCTAAAGAGAATGTATCCTGGCATTGCCACACTGATTACAGCAATGAAAATGTCCTACGAACATAACTACTTAACCACCAGACCATGCACTTAAAGTTACAGTGATTTACAGATTTTAGACTTCAGAAAATACAAATAAAAGAAACATCACCTTAAATACCCACGTAAATCACATCCCAAATTTAACAAATTTTGCAGCTTTTTATGTTGGTGTATTTACTAGTGCTTGAGAAATAGTAGAATTATAAGTTACCAGTCAAGTAATTAAATAACTTAAGCTCCCGTTTCTTGAACTCTAAAATTCCAAAAAATATTCAGTTGCTTACAGATGTGGATGACAGCCGGTGGCAGGGGGTCCGCACGTGGGGAGGTCTGCGGAGAGGATCACAGCCGTCCAAATCATGACGATGGTTATGATTATGATTATGGTGATGGCGGCGATTGTAATTTTGGTAAAAACTACGGTCAGAGAGAGAAGGCTCGAGCCCTAGATCGGAATCGGCTCGGCTCACACGGGACCTTCTTTGATAAAATAACTCCGAAGCGCTCGTCATGCACCACGAAGCTCACGATCCGGTTTCTTTATTTATTTTTGCCACTAAAACGGCAGCATAAAAAAGAAAAGGAAAAATCGGAGATAAAAATTAAGGTGAAGTTTCAGTGAGGTTTCAAAGAAGAAACGGGAGTTTAAAATAGGAGAGGGATTATGAAGAGATGGGAAGGGTTCGTAGAAATGCAGAATTAATATTTGGTAGTGAGTGAAAGGGATGGAAGAAGGGACCGTTGCTTGGTGCCGAGCAGGAGATAAAACGACGATGGAGTTTTGTCACAAAAAATTAAGAAAATGGTTTTGGTAATAGAACTTTGGGACTGGATTAGAAACAATCCCTTGAGTATAGTAGAGATCTCAATTCAGGTCCCAAACTTTAATTGTTTTGCAATTTAGCATCGAGCCATGTAGGCTTCACAAATGCCAGCTTGTCCTAGCGTTTGGTCTATACAATTCTAATTTCTAGAGCCCGTGTTAAATATTTTTTAAAAAAATTTTTAGCTTTTAAATATATTGAAATAATATTTTATTAGTTTTTAAATTTTATTTTTGATATCATCACATTAAAACATTTAAAAACACTAAAAAAAATTAATTTAAAAAAATAAATAAAAAAATTCAGATTTTTTCAAAAATATTTTTAAAATAAAAAAACAAACAAAATTTTAAAATAATAATAATTCAAGCACATAAGATACCACTAGCAAAAATTTATTAAAATAATATTTGTTTTAATTTATTTAACAATTAGTACTTCAAAACAATCTAAAAATATATAAAAAAAAAATTAAAAAAAATTCAACTTGTTTAAAACATCATCGCAAATAATCTTTTTTTATTTTTAAAAAAAAACCATCTTGTTTAAAATAATCCAAAGTAATTTGTTTACGTGGAGTGAATTTAGATCTCTATTCTCTATCCCTTGAAAAAAATCAGCTGTGAAAACATATCACGTGCCTTCACATACCAGCGAAATTATATAGTGTTGTTGGGTGTAAAAATCCAAATATTACAAAGTTTAAGGACTGGCTAAAAGTATGCATCATAGTGTGGGGTCAGATTCGTAGTTAGTGTTTGATTTATGACAGAACAAAAACGGAAAATGAAAA